>Ga0100393_10001697_pt1 | contig 21925 bp, 15 predicted proteins | sample CryGeymeta201517_FD_81546 | JGI IMG/M metagenome (GOLD analysis project Ga0100393, IMG submission 81546) | Groundwater microbial communities from Crystal Geyser aquifers in Utah, USA - Crystal Geyser metaG 2015-17 | ecosystem: Environmental > Aquatic > Deep subsurface > Groundwater | place... | reverse complement strand
GCTGTTTGCCGTAAAGATCGAAATCGAAGAGAAAGAGGCCGGCATCAATCGAGTGATTCAACACCTGGAATGCAACGACCCGGCTCGAATAACTTGGCAGGTAGCCGATGCCCGCAGTCAGGTCGTAAACATTCAGGGTTTCCGTTTCGGCCAGCGTCTGGCTCCCGGTGGCAACTGAATCCCACTCCGAACTGTCTGCGGCCTTGGCCCCGGCAACCAGTTTATTGCCCATACGCACCAGAAAGCCATCGTTAAAGCGGGTTCTCAGCTCCATACTCAGTAGCGTTTGAACCAAATTGTAGCTCAAATTGTAACGAATATAGAGACTTGAATACTGCCCGTGCATGGCTTCCGCAAGATGACCCGTTTCAGGGATAGCGAAGGAGAGCTGGTTATCGAGGTCATAGCCGAAGGTGGTATCATCCGGTACTATGTTCCAGTCACCCTGGAGATTTGAGCTTCCCCAATAGATGTCCTCTTCAGTCGCCACCTTGAATCTCATTTCCCCGGATTCGGCTGGGATCCGCAGCATCACACCTGCAGTCTCCCAGTGTAGTCCATCATCCGACCAACGCATGTTCTGGCTCAGGAAAACGCCGTCCTTGGCCACCAGCATGCCCGAGGGATTATCGCCGGTAAACTCAACGTCCGACCAGTTGAGCCCGTCGGTCGAATAACGCGTGAGCCCGGTCGCGCGCAGCAGGAAGATGCCGTTGCCATACGTCAGGGTGGGGGAGCTCAGCGCAGTCTCGAAAACCGGGCTGCCTGCGCCATGCATGTCCGACGACGAGTAGAGATTGTTCGCTGTGGTATAGAGCAACTGCGTGCCGTGCGAAACCACGCTGGTAATGGCCCGGTCCCCGTAGAACCATTCCCACAGAACACCGTCCTGCGAGCGTCCATGATCGCCATGCGGCGAGATGATGTAGAGGTAGTTCCCATGCTCGACGATGAAAGTTTGCTCGGCGTTGCTGGAGTTGCCGCCCCAGTATTTTTCCCTGACTGTTTCCCACCAGAGTCCGTCGGGGGAGGAGAAAACGGCCCCGTACCGGCTGGTGGCGATGTAACGGTCCCGGGCATAGACCAGATCATGCAGACGGTGCTGGGCGATGGACCAGGCGGCTTCCCACTCCAAACCATCCCGTGATCGCAGGATCAGACCATCGTTGCCTGCCGCCACATAAAAGCCCTGGCCATAGGTCGCCGCGACCGGGCGGGGTTTTCCTCCTTCGTAGCGACCGGTCACTTTACGTCCGCCGGAGCCGTAGAGAGCAGAGAAGACATATCTGGAACTTCCGCTGAATGCAAGCAGCCGATCCGCGGCGGAAACGTCGGAGAAGTAAATCGGATTCGAGCTATGCCCGACATAAAGCGGCGGCAGGTCGGTCGAGTCGTAGGCGCGTGTGAACAAATTGTTGGACACATAATATTTTCCGTCGAAGTAGCTGACATCTTTAAACACCATTTGCTGGTTTGAACCGGAGTAGCTGGTTTCACCGTTTTCCGCAGTTTGTTCCGTCCATGTAGTGCCGTCCATCGAGGTCAGGTATTGGGCACTGTCCGAAATCAGCAGAAACCCGTCATGGCCCCAGGTCAGCCCGATCAAATTAGCCGAAGATCCGGTTGCGACGAGTTCCCAGTCCCGCCCGTTCAGGGATCGGGCCAAATTACCGGCATCCCCGGTCAGCCAAAACACGCCATCCAGGTATTCCACATTGCGCCAATTAATTGAATCATCCAAACGGATCGGCTCCCAGTAGGCAGGGCTTTCCGCCAGATAAAGCGCTCCACCTGAACCGGCTGCGACAAAGACGCCGCTGCCGAATGCGATGCCCTTCAGGTCCGCAAGGGTGCCGAAGTCATGTTGTTGCCAGTGAGTGGCATCGTTCGATTGCAACAGGCGACCGGAATCGCCGACCGCAACAAAGGTTTGGGCACCATAGGCGATGCCGTTGAGGTGCTCCTGCTGCGGGTTGCCCTCCCGCAGTTTCCATTGCTCGAACTCTCCCGAAATAATCGTGGCGACCGCGCTGCCCGAGCGGGTGCTGCCGAGTGCATTGGTCGCCACCACATAGTATTCTCCCACCTGGGCCGCGCCGGCACTGGCAATATTTAAAATCGCATCGGTTTGCTGCGGCAATTCGACGCCATCCTGATACCACTGATAGGTGATCGGCTGCGTGCCCACAGTAGCCGCCAGTAAGCGCAGGCCTGCCTGATCAGCAAACGCGGTATCCTGCGGGTTAAAGGTGAAGCGGGGGGCAATATCATTTGTCTGCAACTGCACGGGGGAGGAACTGGCCTGGCCGAGCAGGTTGCTGACAGTGACGTGATATTGGCCCACATCGCCGATCTCGGTATTCCAGAGTGAGTAGCTGGCACCGTGGGCACCGGCGATGGCCACACCGTTTTTATACCACTGATAGAGCAGGGGTTCCTGCCCGCTTGCCTTGACTTCAAAGTAAGCGCGTTCACCGATATCGACTTTCACTTGTTTGGGTTCCTGCGTGATCAGGGGAAATTCGGGATCTCTTCCCTCTAACTGAATGTTTCCGTATTCACCCCCATAACCTGTAATACCAAAGTAGTAGGTTTCACCTTCGATGGCGTTGAACGTGACCCGACTCCACAGACCATGCCAGGTGGCGTCATCGTTCACCGCAACCATGTGGCGCATTAAGTTAAACACCTCAGTGTAGTTGGCATATTCAAGTACATCTGTTCGTAATACCTGAAGGGCTGCAGGGTCGGAGACGATACTTGGCGCCATTACGGCAAAGTCTCGGTCATCCCGGCGAAATGAATCGACTGCAGTTTGAAAATCAAGGTCCGCGATGTTCTGCCCCGGAGTGCAGAGGATCAGGCGCGGATTCACCGCTTCGGCATCAGGCAGCAGGGAATCCGCTGCTTGAAATGCGCTGTTGTAATCGACGGTTTCGACTTCGCTTGCCGTGATGCCGCGCAGTGCCGAGTAAACATTTCGGAGATCGTAGTTTAAATTGAAATCACCGATCCGCGCCCATACGTTGATTCCCTCCGCATGAGGGTCCAAATCAAGAAATTCGGCATTTTCATCGAAGACGACGACCGCGATCTGGAGGGAGGGGTCATATTGGTCGTAGTAACGCCAATGGATACGCAACCATTTGATGGCATGGATCACGGCCGCGATTTGCTGGTCAATAATTTCGTTATTCGCACCATTGTTATTGGCATCGTAAACGGCATTGGTGCGGTAGGCATTGCCGGTAAACGCGGATCGATCAATTGCGAAAATAAGATGCGTGCTGTCTTCCTCAACGAGAATCTCGTCGTCGTCGCGGTAAACCGTCAGCACGGTATCGAAGTTGCTGCCCTGCGTCGAAAGCGTAAAACGCCCGTTGCGGGGCGCTTGCCATTTCCACCAGACGCTGCGGTCAATTGTTGCTGAACCCGATGTTGCTGAGCCCCAGCTGCTGGCTTCACCGAGACTGAGAGTGGCCCCGCCGTTTTCACCGGACGTCTCCCAGAGGAGACCTTCCTCAACGAAGGCATTGGCCCGCAAATCGTTTGCCGGAGGCTGGCTCAAGTCCAGCACCAACAGTCCGCCTTCGCCGAGGTTCTCCACAGCGATTTCAATGCTTTCACCTGCTGTGATCGGGATCAACTGGCTGCCGCGACCTTCAATGGTCTGCCGCAGCATTTGAGTCGCCGCATCAAAAACGTGGCAACGGAGCTCGATCTCACTTTCCTGCGTGGAGAGGCGCAGTGCCTGGTCGCTCTGTGCGGTAAATCTGAACCAAACGTCACCCGTCGCACCGGGAGCCGGAGTGTAGCCAGCATCGGGTTCAAAGACGGCACCGGCAGTATCGACTTCCCATGCCGCCCAGGATGAACTTTCCGAGCGGTAAGCGCTCGACCGCCGGTCGTTCTGCGGACGGCCACTCGTGCTTTGCAGGGCCCGCGCAAGGTTGGCCCGCGCACCGGTGCGCCAGAATCCGGCGTAGCTTGCGTCGAGTGGTTCCACTCCTCGATAGAGGCGATTGATTAAATCGCTGTTGGATGAATCGGGAAACTCGGCGTTGAGTAGCGCCAGAATGCCACTGACAAAGGGTGCCGCCATGGATGTGCCGCTCAGCGTGCGCCGTGCGGTGTCGGAGTCATGGCCGGCAGAAACAATATTGTGGCCGGGAGCGGCGATATCGACTTTGCGTTTACCGCGGCAGGTGAAAAACGCGGGCTTGTCCGAGGCATCTGTCGCGGCAACCGACACAATATTTGGGCTGGAGTAAGCTGCCGGGTAATTGGGCCGGACATCGATGTCGCGGTTTGAGTTGCCGGCTGAGGCGACAAAGATGCAGCCGTCCGCGTGACTGCGCTGGATCGCTGCTTCCAGAGCTCTGGAATATCCAGCGCCCCCCCAGCTGTTGTTCAGTATGTGCGCGCCATTGGCGCGGGCATAGTCGATGCATCGGATCGCATCCGAGGTCGTGCCGTAGCCACGCGGGCCGAGAAAGCGCAGCGCCATGAGCTGCACCTCCCAGGCCACGCCAACCAGCCCGCCGTCAGCGGCGGGGTCTGCCCCGATGATGCCGGCCACGTGGGTGCCGTGCCCGTTCAGGTCGCTGGGATCACTGTCCCGGTCGTAGAAATCATAGCCGTGGATGTCGTCAACAAAGCCGTTATTGTCGTTATCCAGCCCGTCGGCGATTTCAACCGGGTTGCGCCAGAGGTTGGATGCGAGATTTTCGTGAGTCAAGCGGAGGCCGGTGTCGATCACCGCGACGACTGTATTGGGTGCCCGGGAGCGCAGGTCCCATCCGCGCAGTGCATCGATATCCGCACCTGCCAGACCGGAGCCGCGCCCGGTGTTGTGCAGCCCCCACAGGTTGCCGGAATCGATCAGGCCGCTGTTGACCGGTTGTGCATGTGCCTGCACGATGTAGTCCGGTTCCACGATGTTCAGCTCACCTTGATAATCTCCGAGCCGTTCCTCGGCGTAGCGCATGTCGTCGCGTCCGTCAGTGATTGCAAAGCCAACCAGCAGGGTGTTTTCGGCCAGCTGCCCGCGGACAGTGAACCCTTCCGACTCCACTTTTTCAGTGAATTGATCGACATTGGTGCCGGGCATGAGTGAAACCAGCAAGTGATCCGCCACCATGGCCTTGATTTCCACGCTTGCTTCGGCGGACCCGGTTGCGATCCCCGCGCGCGTCGTTGTTTCAAAACGCACCAGTGGATATTTGAAATCAAGTTCGACGAGACGGATGCGGGTTTGTTTGCCCTGGCCGCCCTCGCCAGCCAGTTCGGATACCAGCTTGCCGGAGGCCAGCCATGCTTCGAGGTCGGGACTCCCGATAGTGGACTCCTGGTCCGGGGCACTGCTCGGGCCAGCACTCGTCCTGCTTGCGTCAGGATAAATGGTCGCATGTTCGTCAGTGCGCGGGTCCGCTTCACTCGCGGCGTGCGCCACATACGCCGCCGGCGCTGGATCCGCTTGCTGCTCTGTCTCCTGCGGGGATTCGCCTCCCGGATCGGACGAAAATGCTCTGTTTCCAGTTTTTAGAGCTGTTATTCCGATAGCAGCTAACAGTGCGAGCAGTAGGAGAATGCGCAGTTTCATAGTGGGACAGGTTAAGCTTACATGCTGCCCGTCTCACCTTGGTGCTTGCAAGGTTGAAAATATGCTGAATATCGTTGCAAAACTGCGTTTGTATGAAAGCTGAATCACAAATTTACGAAAAGATTAATACCGTCATCTGCGATAGCGCGGTTGAGGCCAGCGAGGCGGTGGCGTCGCAGGTGATCGATCTGATCCGGCAGCGCGCCGCAGCGGGCCAGCCGGCCGTGCTGGGGCTGGCTACCGGTTCCACGCCGCTGCTGCTCTACAAGCGCTTGATCCAGGCGCACCGCGAGGAGGGGCTGAGCTTTAAACATGTCATCACCTTCAATCTGGATGAATACTACGGTCTGGAGCGGGAGCATCCGGAAAGCTATTGGCGCTTCATGCACGATCAGTTGTTGGATCATATTGATATTGCCCCGGAAAATATCCACTTGCCGGACGGACGCGTGCCGCGTGACGAAGTCTTCGCCTATTGCCAGGATTATGAAGAGCGCATCCAGGCTGCTGGCGGGCTGGACATGCAGATTCTCGGTATTGGGCGCACCGGGCACATCGGCTTTAACGAGCCGGGCTCCAGTGAGGACTCCATCACCCGGCTGGTCACGCTCGACCGCTTGACCCGCAAAGATGCCGCGCGTGATTTCAAGGGGGAAAATTCGGTGCCGCGCAATGCGATTACGATGGGCATCGGCACCATCCTGCGGGCAAAGCAAATTTTCCTGATGGCCTGGGGGCAGTCCAAGGCGGAGGTGCTGGCCAAGGCGATCGAGGCAGCGCCCACGGCGACGCTCCCGGCCAGCTTCCTGCAGGCGCACAACAATGTCACCTTCTACATTGATCAGGCTGCAGCGTCTGAGCTGACCCGCATGAAGCTCCCCTGGCTGGTCGGACCGGTGCAGTGGGACCGCACACTCATTCGCAAGGCAGTCATCTGGTTGGCCAAGGAGCGGGACAAACCGGTGCTCAAGTTGCGTGACGAGGACTACAGTGAATTTGGCTTGTCGGAACTGTTGACGGATTATGGCCCTGCCTATGATTTGAATATCGCCATCTTCAATGAGCTGCAACACGCCATCACCGGCTGGCCGGGCGGCAAGCCGAACGCAGATGACAGTCATCGCCCCGAGCGGGCGACGCCGCCGCAAAAACGCTCACTGGTCCTCAGTCCGGAGCCATCCATCGCCGAAATGAGTATGGGGGCCACCATCCGGCGACTGGTGAGCCAGGGCCATCAGGTGACGCTGGCGCACATGTGCTCCGGCAACTTGGGCGTTTCCGACCGTGACGCGCTGCACGCAGCGGAATTTGCCAGTTCGGTCATTGCCGAAGAGGAACCCGTCGCGGTCACCGCCGGCTCCCGTATCCCGGTGCTGGCGGAGCTGCAGCAAAAGTCTCCTTTCGAGGACGACAGCCCCAGTATCCGCGAATTCAAGGGCCTGCTGCGCAAGAGCGAGGCCTTAACCACGGGCCGGGCCTTGTCGCTGGAGTCCGACCGCGTTCGCCATCTTGACCTCCCCTTTTACGAAAACGGGCGCTACCGGCGCTTTAAACCAGGGCAGGAGGACCGGGATATGCTGGTGGCCTTGCTGCGGGAGATCCAGCCACACCAGATCTACATGACTGGTCACCTCTCAGACCCCAGTTCGCTGGATGCGGTGAGTTTCGCTTTGTTTCAACAAGCGGTTTGCGCCGTGGCGGGCGATGACTGGTGGCAGGATTGCTGGGTTTGGCTTTACAACCCGGCAGATACCCTGATGCCCTGCCATGAGACGCAGATGAGTGTTCCGGTTAGCCCGGACGAATTGCACGAAAAGGTGAAGGCCATTTACAGTTATCACACCCAGCGCAGTCAGGTGCCGGGGGGCGAAAACCAGGAGGCCTGGGATCTGGCGCGTGAGCTGGGGCTGAAAGCCGCCGAGGAGATCGACGTCCTCGGACTGGCCGAGTATGAGGCATTGGAACGTTTTCAGCTGTGGCGTGAGTCTCTTTCTGCCAACTGATTACCAGTTAATTCAAGGATATATCAGCGTGACCACCGCCATATCAGCTCCGACCCTGCAGATTCTCCCGCCGCTGGATCCGCACTTCGTCTCGCCCTACCTGTGGGAACAGGCCTATCTGCAACAAGCCCGGGTGACACCCGGCGCTTTTGATGCGCATATCGAAGTGTTGCGTCCGGATGGCTCCGGCAAGCGCTTGCACTGCTTGAGCCTGCCGGATACCGCAGCCTATCAGTCCGCAAATCTGTTTCGGATTGAGCGGCTGGTGAAGTTTCTGCTCTGGCAAGTGGGTGGGGCGCACATCCGGATCGACGGGCCGCAGGCCTGGGTGCAGGTGCTGCAAGCAATTTACGGCGCGGATGGGGAACGCAGCTTTGATGATCAGATCATCGGCCAACAGGTTTACAATCAGGCCTTGCAATTTGAACAGGCGCAGCTCGCGGGAACGCCTGCGCCGGCTCTGAGTGCGCAGGACATCGGTGGCCACACCGCCGGTATGCGCATCGGCTTTGACCTGGGGGGCAGCGACCGCAAGTGCGCCGCCGTGATCGATGGTGAGGTGGTCTTTTCCGAGGAAATCCCCTGGTCGCCTTATTTTGAAACGGATCCGGCTTACCACATTGATGGCATTCGCGACAGCATCCAGCGCGCAGCCCGGCACCTGCCGCAGCTCGATGCCATCGGCGGCAGTGCGGCGGGGATTTATATCAATAATCAGCCGCGCATCGCGTCGCTCTTCCGGGGTTTATCACCGGAGGTGCTGGATGCCGCTATTCGGCCCTTTTTCAGTCACTTCAGTCAGGAGTGGGGTGGGGTGCCCTTTCAGATTGCCAACGATGGCGATGTCACCGCACTGGCAGGTGCCATGCAAGCCGGCCAGGGCGCCTACCTCGGTATTTCCATGGGCACCAGTCTGGCCTGCGGTTATGTGGACAGCGAGCGGCGCATCACCAGCATGCTCAACGAGCTCGCTTTTGTGCCGGTGGATTTTCAGGCCGACGGTCCGCGTGATGAATGGTCCGGCGACCGCGGCTGCGGGGTGCAATACTTTTCGCAACAAGCCGTCGCCCGGCTGGCCCCGCTGGCCGGGATTCCGGTGGACCCGGCCAAAAGCATGCCGATTATTCTGGAGGAGGTGCAGGCCCTCGCCGATCAGGGCGACCCGCGGGCACACCGGGTTTTTGAGACCATTGGCGTGTATCTCGCGCACGCACTGGCCCTCTTCTCGCAGCACTATGCCATTAAGCACGTCCTGCTGCTGGGGCGCGTCATGAGCGGCATCGGTGGAGAATGCCTGCTCAAACAAGCCAACACCGTGCTGGCGGCGGAGTTTCCTGAGTTGGCCGCGCAGATACAGCTCTCCGTGCCGGACGACCGTTTGCGGCGTCATGGCCAGGCGATCGCCGCCGCCAGTTTGCCGCCGCTTGGCAGCGTGTAAGTTTTTGTTTATGGACACCCACCCAAATGTAAACTGCGAATCCGGGATTCACTTTCACCATGCCGCCGCCGGACTCTACCTGCCCGGCGGTGGTGAAGCCTGCGCCGCATTGAGCCAGACCACGCACCTGGGAGTCGGGGCGCATCAGGACGATCTGGAGTTTATGGCCCTCCACGGCATCCTCGCGTGCTACGACCGCGAGGATCAATGGTTCGGCGGCATCACCTGCACCAACGGAGCCGGCAGTGCCCGGCAGGGCATGTTTGCCGATAAGACCGACGCGGAAATGCAGGACATTCGGGCCGAAGAGCAGCGGGAGGCCGCCCGCCTCGGCCAATATGCCTACATGGCGCAGCTGGCTTATCCCAGCCCGGAGATCAAAGATCCCTGCGTCGCTGAAAATCTCGTCAACGATTTACTGCAACTGCTCCAGCGCAGCTCCGCCAGGGTCATCTATACCCATAATCTTGCCGACAAGCACGGCACCCATATTGCCGTAGCCGCCGCCCTGATCCGGGCGATCCGGCGGCTGCCCCCGGCGCAGCGGCCCGAGAAACTTATCGGCTGTGAGGTCTGGCGCGACCTCGACTGGATGCCCGATGAGAAAAAAGTCATCATGGATCTCGGGTATGACGAAGCCTTCGCCCATCAACTCAACGGCATCTTCAGGTCGCAAATTACCGGCAAACGCTACGATCTCGCCGTTGAAGGCCGCCGCCGCGCCAACGCCACCTTCTTCGACAGCCACCACACAGATGCCAGCGAACGCGTCTGCTTCGGTATGGACCTCACCCCGCTCGTGACGGACGAGACCCTCGACCCCGCCGACATTGCCCTCTCGCTGATCGATGATTTTAAAGCCAGTGTTCAGCAGCAGCTGAAGACCTATTTCAAAACGTAATCCACGACCCGCATATCCGTTTTGCGCAGCAACAGATGCGCCACGCCATCAACACGCCTGCACTACCGGGTTACCGCGGGTAGCGCGACCGCGTCCTCGCGGCGCACCTTGCGGCGGGTAGTGCGACCGCGTCCTCGCGGCGCACCTTGCGGCGGGTAGCGCGACCGCGTCCTCGCGGCGCACCTTGCGGCGGGTAGCGCGACCGCGTCCTCGCGGCGCACCTTGCGGCGGTGTTGTCTCGTGCGGCCGGGCACTGCCGGGACTTGTGTATTCCAGTCGGGAGTGCATTGTCCGGTGCTGTGATTGCCTGGCTGCGCCAACAGAGTTTTGCCTTACTGCTTTTTGCCGCAGTGGGGCTGGCTTTTATCTGGCCGGATCCCGTGGTGGCAGAGCAGGGGCCGCGGGCGGATGCTCTGGCCGATGCGGCTGTGGCAGTGATTTTTTTATTGCAGGGCTTGTCGCTGGGTATGCGGCAAATTTTGGCCGGAGCCCGACCGCTGCGCTTGCATGCCTTTGTGTTGGGCTGGAATTTCCTTTTTTTTCCTGCGCTGGTGGCGCTGTTGTTGTTGCCCGTACGCTACCTTATCGGGCCGGAGCTGAGTGGAGGCTTGTGGATGTTGGCTATCTTGCCCACGACGATTGCATCGGCGACCGCTCTGACGGTGGCGGCAAGCGGTGGCCCCGCTGCGGCGATTTGTGCCAGTGTTTTTTCGAATCTGCTGGCTGTGGTTTTGGTGCCCCTGTTGGCGGTCGCTTATCTTTCCAGCACTGGCGGTCTGGAGGTGGCACTGCTGCCGGTGTTTGAGCAATTAGCCCGCATGGTGCTGCTACCGCTGGCGTCCGGCCAGCTCGTGCGGCAAGCATTCCCTGCTGGTGCGCAGGCGATTGGTGCCCGCACCCGCCGGGTGCCCCAGGCGGCGATTTTGTATATCGTGTATCTGTCCTTCGCGCAGACGCTGGACGCCGGTGTTTGGGAGTCACTGGCCTGGTGGCAATTGACCAGCATTGGCCTGCTGGTCGTGCTATTGCTACTGCTGGTTAGTTGGCTAGTCTGGCAGACTTCCGCTTGGATGCGGTTCAATTCCGGGCAGCGGATCGCCGCTTTTTATACGGCCAGTCAAAAGTCGATCGCGACGGGCTTGCCGCTGCTCAGCGCGATTTTTGCCGCCGCCTCCTGGCCGGTCGGCAGCGGTCTGCTCTTACTGCCTCTCCTGATCTACCATCCGCTGCAGCTGCTGCTGGGGGGACTCTTGGTGCCGGGTCTCGCTAAAGGCGCGACTAAGCGGTAGCCGTGTCCTGCACTGAGCGCTGCTAACGGATTTCTCAACACACGACTGGTAGTATCTTATTCAGATACGCTTCGGTAAAATACAGATTTTTCATCACTTAGCGCAATTCGATGCGGTGACTTAGCATTGCTAATTTTATTCCAAGTTTTAAGGTCGCTGCTCTCGAAAAGAGTGCCGAGAAATGAGCATTCGAGTTGACCCGAGAGACTTTGATTTAATTCTTTTATACATTGGTAATTTTCGCCACCCAGCGTTCAATGGTATAGTCTGGGTTTTTCTCAAGGATTTCCATCAGTTCAAACTGGTCCTCAAATGCGGGAAAGAAGGTATCGCCCAGGCAATGCCGGTGGACGCGGGTGAGCAAGACCTCGTCGCAATCCGCCAGGGTTTGGCGGTAGATTACCTCGCCACCGGCGATCCAGATGGTCTTGTCCGTTTGGATCGTCCGAATCTGATTGATGTCGGTCAGGCGGGTCACGCCCGGAATTTCCAGCGGCTGGCGGCTGAGTACACAGGTCTCACGCCCCGGCAGCGGTTCGCCAATACTTTCGTAGGTCTTGCGGCCCATGATGAGTATCCCGCCCATGGTGGCCTGTTTGAACCACTTGAACTCTTCCGGCAAATGCCAGGGAATCTCGCCGGCATTCCCGATAACCCGGTTTTCCGACATGGCGGCGATGGCTTTGAATGATTTCATAATGACAGTTTTCCGATTTTCAACTTTCTCGTTTCCAGTTGATGAGTAGATTCAATCATCCGGCGGTAGCGCAACTGAAAACCGGAAAACCGGGCAACTCGAAAACTGCGGTCCTTGGCCCGCCGCTAGACTGCAATCGGCGCCTTGATGGCCGGGTGTGGGTCGTAGTTGACTAGTTCAAAATCCTCGTAGCGGAATCCGTCGATGTGCTTCACTTCGGGGTTGATGTTCATTTGGGGCTGCGGACGTGGCTGGCGCGCGAGCTGCTCTTTGGCCTGATCCACATGATTGGCGTAGAGGTGCAGGTCGCCGAGCGTGTGCACGAATTCTTTCGCTTTGAGCCCGCATACTTGCGCCACCATCATCGTCAGCAGTGCATAAGAGGCGATGTTGAAGGGCACGCCCAGAAAGATATCGGCACTGCGCTGGTAGAGCTGGCAGCTGAGCTCGCCATCGGCCACGTAGAATTGAAACAGCGCGTGGCAGGGCGGGAGTGCCATGTGTTGCACCTCGCCGGGGTTCCAGGCGCAAACGATGTGCCGCCGACTGTCCGGATTGTGTTGAATGTCTGCAATGACTTCCGCCAGCTGATCCACCCGCTGTCCGTCCGGTGCCGCCCAGTCACGCCATTGTGCTCCGTAAACCCGTCCGAGATTGCCGTCCGCATCGGCCCATTCGTCCCAGATACTGACTTTATTGGCCTGCAGGTAGTGGATGTTGGTCCCGCCCTGGATGAACCAGAGCAACTCATGGATGATCGAGCGCAGGTGCAGCTTCTTGGTCGTGAGCAGTGGAAAGTCGGGCCGGAGTGAAAAGCGAGCCTGTGCCCCGAAGATCGAATACGTTCCGGTGCCGGTCCGGTCATCGCGGTAGGTGCCGGTCTCCAGCACGGTTTGCAGTAAATCAAGATAGCTTTTCATCTGTGATCAGCAGGCTTGAGGCTTATCGCAACTTGTCAACACTAGCTGCGGATGCGGATGTCGCCGATTTGACTGCAATGCGGTAATTGCTGAATCCGTTGCAGAATTGCCCTTTTTTGAAACTGAAGTTCCGAGCGCAGCGTTTGGTTGGTGACCGAGATGATTAAGGTGCGCTCATCCTTGATCCGCACCGGGTGGCACCGTCCCGCCAAATTGGAGCCAAAAACAGCTTCCCAGTTTTGCACCAGACTGCGCTCGGGGCTGGGTGCTTCGAGTTTATACTGCTCCTTGAGCACAACCAGTAAATTGTCCAGCGGCACCGGCTGCTTGCGCGAAGACGAAGTCACCGTGCGGGGCAGCCCCCTGAAATCGGCTATGATGTCTTCTGTGCTCTTGGCAAATCTCATAACAGGAGCGTGATTTACCCATGCTTGGCCGTCCTGACGAGTCAAACCCGCAAAAATAATGCCACGGTAATTAAATTTTAGACATCTGGCAATCTTGGCACGTGAAATGCTCATTTACACCTAACTCCTGTATGGAGTTGGGGTAATAAGACAAAGCAGAAAACAGTGTGGCGCGGGGCTTAGGGGTAGGCTCCGCGCCACTTAGTTTTAAGTCTAAATGATTAGCTTAGCTAATTAATCATATTAGCAATATACCATTTTAAAAATTATTTGAATATTCGCTTGCATAAGCAAAAAAAATGATGATTGTTCATAACATCAACAATTTCTCCCGTATGGGAGTTTGGGGTAACATAAATCCCTCTTAGGAGGGTATTAAGTAGACAATGGTAGGCGCGTTCCTTAGGGGTAGGGAACGCGCCTTTTTGTTGGTGAATTTCGGGGTGTCCGCGGCGGATGACTCTTAAGCGGGCTTCTGTCATGAGATACTGCAATCCGCAGCAAAAGCGTGATTTGTTCAGCATGTCGAGTATCAACAGTCGGTGCTGATGCTCAAAGTGCTGGTCTGGCAGCAGTCCCCATAAATGTGTAAAGGGCACTGCTGGGAACCGGCGAGTGCGGTGCGTCCTGCACGGCACAACACTGCTCAAAACTGAAGCAGGAAATGCTGGTATTGCCGGAGATTGTCATTAACGGTGATGGCCGTGTTTTATACGTTCGGATTTTTCTTGTTAAGCCTATGCTTACCGGCACTCGCCCTGGCGTTGGATTTTCGCGCGATGTTGGACGAACGCTACGCGCCCTACGCGGATTGGGCGGACCGGATCGACCTTGCGGTGCTCGCCCCGGCACCGCCGACTGCCATCTGGTGGCGCAGTCCGGACGCAATCCGCGCGGCGCGGGACGAATCGGCGCTGCCCTTATCCGGGCTGCATCTGGCGCTGGATCCGGGGCACATTGGGGGTGACTGGGCAGAAGTTGAGGGCCGGCATTTTCGGATCAAGGCCGATGACCTTCCGGTGCGGGAAGGCGAGCTGGTGCTGGAGGTGGCGCGGCTGGTCAAAGCGGTGCTGGTCGAGCTGGGGGCCGAGGTCAGTTTGCTGCGTGAGAGCAGCACGCCCGTTAATCCACGCCCGCCTGAAGCTTATTTTTCCCAGGCGGCGCAGCGCGTTCCGCCGCCGGAGGTCCTGAGCTGGGCCGCATTTCTCGATTATGGCAGCGCGCTGCGGCGCGAAATGAACCGTATGTCGGTGGTCAGCGGTGATTTGATTGAACGGGCGCGCATGACCAACGAAGTGATCCGGCCCGATGCGCTGATATCGCTGCACATCAATGCGGCCCCCTGGCCGCTGGGCCAGGCGGGGCAGGTGGACTATAAATTGGTGGACTCAAATCACAGCCATGTGTTGATTTTTGGCTGTCTGAGTGACGCTGAATTATCGCATCAACAGCAAAGACAACAACTGGAGGTCAAGTTGACCAATGGCTCTGCCGCGATTGAGCGCGAGTTGGGGCAAGCGCTGGGGGGCTTGATCGGTCAGCTGACGCAGCTGCCGCCTTCACTTTACGCCGGAAAAAACGCGACCCGGCTGCAGGGTTGCACGCCATATTTGTGGGCTCGCAATCTGCTGCTGCTGCGCTATGTCGAATGCCCGACCGTTCTGCTCGAACCCTACATCGCCAATAGCGTAGCGACTTACCCCCGCCTGCAGCAGGCACTTCAGCGGAGACTGGCTAACGAAGCCCCGGCGGATGACGATATCCTGCTCGAATATGTCAATGCCGTCGTGGCCGGTATCCTGGCTGTCTATGGCCCGTCTGGACGGTCGGGCCCGTCTGGCAAGTGAGCCGACGGGGTCACACTAATTGTTGCCGATCTGTTCGTCATCGAGCCCGCCCTGGAGCATCCGGTCCAGCTTGAGCTGTTGAATTTGCGCCACCAGAAAACGTTCAAACAAATGAAACCTGGCTAGTATGCCGCGGGTTTCGAGTAGTTGTTGCTGCAGTCTGCTGGAGGAGCACAGCGTGAAAATGGATAAATCCAGCACACTTTCCGGATCCGTTATTTTACCGAGAAACTGTATAAACTCTCCGGGGATCGGTGCACCCAATCGCTGCTGGGCACGCACCAGACTGAGCAGTGTCGGCTGGATGCGGGCCAGTGATGCGGCCGATCCATCCGGCTGGCTGATGATCTGTGAAATGCGGGCCCGCCGGTAGGGCTCTTCCGCCACGATGGCTGACAACTGCACCCGGGCCAGCCCCTGCAGGATCAAATTTAAGGTGCCGTCGGGATTTTGCTTGCAGGCACGCACCACGCCGATGCCGGCTACTGTGCAGGGAGTCTCCAGCAACTCGGCTTCCTCCTCATCCGATTTGACCGATGCGACCGCGAAAATTCGGGCGGCCGGCAAGACATCCGCCAGCATCTGTCGATAGCGCGGCTCGAAGATATAGAGCGGCAGCATCGCCTGCGGAAACAAGACCGTTTTATTCAGGGTCATGACCGGCACTTCCACCGGTATCTCAAGTTCAGTCATCATAACTAGCTCCATTGATCCGGATGCAATCGGTGAGGTTCCGGATTTTCTGTTTCCGCATAATACACGGCCATGCGCAGCAGGCGAATCCAATCTTCGGAAATTACCGGATTTTTTGCCCGCACTTCCTCCAACAGCACTTCCGGGGCCCGCCCCTGTAACTGGTAGATTTCGTGGATGCCGATATCGATCAAGCCGCGCGCCGTTGCCACATCCATGCGTGGAATTCGCATCAACGCAGAGTTCAGCGCTTCGTAGTCCACTTTCTTTTTTTTCTTCTCCATATACGGATCGCAACAGAACGCTTTCGGCAGGCCTTTCAAAGGATGAAATGGCTTTTCGGGAAAATTGACTGTGACAATTTTTAGGCGCAGCTGGCACAAACTGTGACAGTTATTGTGCCACGCTGTCTCGTTTTTCCGTGCCAGGGTGTGCGCGGTAAGCGGTAGTAAAATTTTTAATTAGTTGATAGTCAGTATATTAATGAAATAAATTACACAACGGCATCCGCATTGCTAACACTTTGGCATGGGTAAAATAATTGGAATCGATCTCGGCACAACAAACTCCTGCATGTCTGTCATGGAAGGCGGTGAGCCCGTTGTGATCCCCAACTCGGAGGGTGCGCGCACGACGCCGTCTATCGTAGCCTTCTCCAAAAACGGAGAGCGCCTCGTCGGCCAGGCTGCAAAACGCCAGGCGGTCACCAATCCGAATAATACTATTTTCTCGGCCAAGCGTTTCATTGGGCGCAAGTTCAGCGAAGTGCAGGAGGAAGCCAAGAGCCTGCCATACACGGTGGTGGAAGGTAAAAACGGTGATGCGTATATTGAATGTGAGGTCAACGGCAAGACCGAGAAGTTTGCGCCGGAGCAAATCTCCGCCATGGTGCTGCAGAAGCTCAAAGCCGACGCAGAAGCCTACCTGGGTGAAAAAGTGACCGAAGCGGTCATCACGGTGCCGGCCTATTTCAACGATGCGCAGCGCCAGGCGACCAAAGATGCCGGCCAGATTGCCGGGCTGGAAGTCAAACGTATCATCAATGAGCCGACCGCTGCGGCCCTGGCCTACGGGCTGGACAAGGGTAAGGACGAAGTGATCGCCGTCTATGACCTGGGCGGGGGCACTTTTGATATTTCGATTTTGGAAATCGGCGATGGTGTCTTTGAGGTCAAGGCCACCAATGGCGACACCCACCTCGGTGGTGATAACTGGGACAGTGCTTTGATTGACTTCTTGATTGATGAGTTCAAAAAAGAGCAGGGCATTGACCTGCGTGCGGACAAGATGGCGCTACAGCGCCTGAAAGAGGAGGCGGAGAAAGCCAAGATCGCACTTTCTTCCACACAAAGCACTGACATCAATCTGCCCTTCATTACGGCGGATGCCTCCGGACCCAAGCACCTCAATATTACTCTCAGCCGTTCAAAGCTGGAGCAAATCTGTGATGGCCTCTATCAACGCACGATTGGCCCGTTCAAGGCCTGCCTCAAGGATTCCGGCCACAGCGCTTCGGATATCGGTGAGTTGGTGCTGGTCGGCGGCATGACCAGAGCCCCTAAAGTGGTGGAGATCGCCAAAGACCTGACCGGCAAAGATCCCCACAAGGGCGTCAACCCGGACGAAGTGGTGGCAATTGGCGCCGCGATTCAGGGTGGTGTCTTGCAGGGCGATGTCCGTGATGTGCTGCTGCTGGATGTGACGCCACTGACACTGGCGATTGAGACTGCCGGCGGCGTGGCTACCGCTATGATTGAGCGCAACACCACCATCCCGACCAAAAAGAGCCAGACCTTCTCGACCTATGCGGACAATCAAACTGCGGTGGACATTCAAGTGCTGCAGGGCGAGCGCCCGATGGCCAAGGATAACAAAGTGCTCGGCAATTTCCGGCTCGACGGGATCCCTACCGCACCACGTGGCACTCCGCAGATCGAGGTTACTTTTGATATTGATGCCAACGGTATCCTTAATGTCAGTGCCAAGGATAAAGGCACCGGCAAAGAGCAAAAGATTACCATTTCCGGCTCATCCGGCCTGGATAAGGACGAGGTCGAAAAGCTCAAGCGCGAGGCCGAAGCCCATGCGGCCGAAGACGAGGCACTCAAGGCCAGAGTTGAAGCCCGCAACGAGCTGGATAATATCGTCTATCAGGCTGAAAAACAGATTGGCGAGCTGGGCGATAAAATCCCTGCCGACAAGAAGACCGAACTCGAAGCGGCCATCGCCGATGCCAAATCCGTGCTGGACAACCAGGAAGCCGATGCTGCCGCGCTCAAGGCACCCAAAGAGAAGCTGCTCGGCATCATGCAGTCCTTCGCGCAGGATCTTTACAGCCAGTCCGGCGCAGCAGAAGGCGCTGGTCCCGATATGGGTGCAGCCGCCGATGCCGCCAGCCAGGCTGAAGGAAAACCAGCCGGCGATGATGCCGTCGATGCCGACTTTGAAGTCGTCGATGACGATAAGAAATAAATACCGTTAACAGTCACGCTCACTTTAAAGCAACGGCTTACCCTGTTGCTTCCACTAAAAACAACATCTCCAACCAAAATACATAATAAACCTATGAAAATAAAACCACTCGGTGCACGCGTTGTCGTAAAACGCATTGAAGAAGACGAACAAATCCGTGGCGGGATCATTATTCCCGACTCCGCCAAGGAAAAGTCCCAGGAGGCGGAGGTGATTGCCCTCGGCACAGGTAAAGAGGATGACAAGCCTTTCTATGTGAAGAAGGGTGACAAAGTCCTCATGCCTCAATACGGCGGCACTCAAGTCAAACTGGATGGTGTTGAATACACCATCATCGAAGAAGACAGCCTGCTCGGCGTCATCAGCTAATCAATCATTAATCTTAATAAATAACAAATTATGGCTAAGCAAATTCTATTCGACGAATCCGCGCGTAAAAAGCTCCTGCAGGGCGTGGAGACACTCTCCAAAGCTGTCAAGGTCACTCTGGGACCCAAGGGCCGCAACGTGCTGATTGATAAGAAATTCGGCGCACCGACTGTCACCAAGGATGGTGTCACGGTGGCCAAGGAGATTGAACTCTCCGACCCCTACGAAAACATGGGTGCTCAAATGGTGCGTGAAGTCGCTTCCAAGACCGCTGACACCGCCGGCGACGGCACCACAACCGCCACCGTGATTGCCGAGTCGATCTACCGCGAAGGCATCAAGAACGTCGCTGCCGGAGCCAACCCGATCTACCTCAAGCGTGGTATCGACAAGTCAGTTGCTGCGGCAACAGAGTCCTTCGCCAAGCAAAGCAAGAAGGTGAAAGACCGGGAGGAAATCCGCCAGGTCGCGACGGTTTCCGCCAACTGGGACACGGAAATCGGTGAAATTATCGCCGATGCCATGGACCGCGTGGGCAAGGACGGCACCATCACCGTTGAAGAAGCCAAGGGTATCGAAACCTCCCTCGACGTGGTCGAAGGGATGCAGTTTGATAAGGGCTACCTCAGCCCCTACTTCTGCACCGATGCGGAAAATCAGGAAGTCAATCTGGAGGATGCCTACATTCTCATTCACGAGAAAAAGATTTCCAGCCTGAACGATATCCTGCCGCTGCTGCAAACGGTGGCCAAGAGCAACAAGCCATTCCTCATCATCGCTGAAGACATCGAGGGCGAGGCACTTGCCGCCCTGGTGGTCAATAAGCTGCGTGGCACGCTCAATGTGGCTGCCGTCAAGGCTCCCGGCTTTGGTGACCGCCGCAAGGCGATGCTGGAAGATATCGCTGTCCTCACCGGTGGCCGCTGCATCACCGAAGATCTCGGCATCAAGCTCGAGAATGTTCAGCTCAGCGACCTCGGCAAGGCCAAGCGTATCAACATTACCAAGGAAGATACGATCATTGTGGAAGGTGCCGGCAAGAGCTCCGACATTCAGGGTCGCGTGAAGCTGATCCGTAAACAAATCGAAGACACCTCCTCCGACTACGATCGTGAAAAGCTGCAGGAGCGTCTCGCCAAGATCGCCGGTGGTATTGCCGTCATCAATGTCGGCGCGCAAACCGAGCCGGAGATGAAGGAAAAGAAGGCCCGCGTGGATGACGCGCTGCACGCCACCCGTGCCGCCGTCGAAGAGGGCATCCTGCCCGGTGGTGGTGTGGCGCTGCTGCGTGCCGCCGACTCGATTGAAAAGGTTGCGGATAAGCTCGAAGGCGACGAAAAGCTGGGCGCGCAAATTGTGCGCCGTGCTATCGAAGCACCGCTGCGTCAGCTCTGCCAAAATGCCGGTGTCGAAGGCTCACTGGTGGTCGCTGAAGTGCTTAAGGCCAAGGGCAGCAAGGGCTACAACGTTGCCACCGGCGAATATGTGGACCTGCTGCTGGCTGGTGTCGTTGACCCCGCCAAGGTGACCCGCACCGCATTGCAAAATGCCGGATCCGTTGCCGGTCTGCTCCTCACCACCGAAGCCATCATCACAGATGAGCCGGAAGAGAAGAGCGGTCACAGCCATGGCGGTCACGACATGGGCGGCATGGGCGGCATGGGCGGCATGATGTAAGCTGCTGCTGCCACGAATGCCCCATCATTCAAAACAAAGCCCCCGGGAAACCGGGGGCTTTTTTGTGGGCCAAGCCGAATGGCACTTAGTTAAGCGGTTTAATCGATGGTAGAAGCGTGCTTCCAGCCGCTTATCCAATACTTTGAGCAGCAGGATGCCGCTGCTACTCTGCCTTAACTAAGTGCCATTCGGGCGAAGCCTCCCTACCGGTCCAGGATTCAGATCAGATCGCCGGTTTCCATCTGGTCGAATAACTCGATCACCTCGGTATTGCGTATTTCGATGCCGCCACCGCTAAAGGGCTGGCCGATGCGGTCTTCGTGGTAGGTGCCGTGGATATAGATATAGCGCTGGTAGCTATCGCAACCCGGACCGGCATTTTTACCGGGTTTGAGGCCCCGCAGCCTGAGGATGCGGCTGGTGATCAGATTGCGTTCCGCCGCTTTGCCGTTGTATTCGTTGAAAAGCTTGCCCGTGGTCACGCGGCCCTTGAAGACGATTCCCTCCAGTTGGTTCTGGCCGATCTTGTCAGCAATCTCATGCAGTCCGGTTGGAGTGCCGTTGGAATCGGCGACGCAGGACGGTGCTTTCAGCGAGGGCGATACGGTATAGCACTCCAGCAACTGGTTGTTTTCCAACATCGCCATTTTTTTCGCTGCAATTGAAACGAGCAGCCGTCGCGCCGTGTGGATGATTGACAAGGCCGCACAGTATTCCTTATGTCCATGATTCAGTTTCTAAAAATGGTCTATCCCATCCAGATTGCCGAGCTGCTGCACAGTAAGGATAAATTGAAGGAGTGAAGGTCGTAGTGTGCCCGCTTGCCGGATGTGCCCCTCCACTCGCAATTGATTATCGAAACATTTGAGCCACGACTGCATGGACCTCACCGAAATTAGAACCCTACTGGATTTTGGGATGGTCGTCATCCTGTGGCTGGTGCAACTGGTGATCTACCCCTCTTTTCTCAGCTGTGATGAGAAGCGCCTTGTGGCCTGGCACCGCCGCTACACCAGCCGGGTGGCCTGGGTGATTATCCCTGTCATGTTCAGCCAACTGCTGGTGGTGGCATGGCTGAGCTGGCAATACCCGCATCCGGCTAATCTGTATGCGCTTCTTGCGCTGCTCGCCTGTTGGACACTCACTTTTGCCGTCTCCGTCCCGCTGCACCGTAAAATCGATGCCGGAGATACCACTGTCCTTACCCTGGAGCGGCTCATCCGCACCAACTGGCCGCGCACCATTCTCTGGACTGCCGCTTTCCTGATTGGGCTGCTGGCTTAAGCAATCTTTGCGCAATATAGAAATTAACATGGGAGGCAGCTTCGAAAGCATGAGGGCAGGCTCAAAAGCCAAGGGAGTGTGGAATCCATCACGGCGCGGGCCCGGCAGCAGGGTCTGTGCTGGCTACGGGGCGGCAGGGGAGTCGGGCCCTTTACCGGAGCTTGAACGCCGCTGCGTGATCGGCACTACCCGGTCCCCACAGCATGAGGTGGCCCCGAACCTTGGACAGGTTGCAGTGATTGTTTAGATGTAGTCCAGTGGAGCTTCGGAGGGAAGTCCAGTCTGGAAGGTTGTTGGTTGAGGTTGTGGTTGGGAGGCTGCTGCCG
>Ga0100393_10001684_pt1 | contig 22100 bp, 17 predicted proteins | sample CryGeymeta201517_FD_81546 | JGI IMG/M metagenome (GOLD analysis project Ga0100393, IMG submission 81546) | Groundwater microbial communities from Crystal Geyser aquifers in Utah, USA - Crystal Geyser metaG 2015-17 | ecosystem: Environmental > Aquatic > Deep subsurface > Groundwater | place... | reverse complement strand
TTGTTGTTGTTGTTGTTGTTGTTGCTGCTGCTATTGTTGGGGCGGCGGGGAGGCCAAGCCGTAGACGGACAAGGCAACAAAAAGGGCATGGAAGAGAGGAAACTTGGTCGGTCCATTTTCAGTTACTGTATTATTATTTATATTTATTCCACTGATGGAAATTGGAAGTACAATTATTGAATTTTTTTCTGTGTTCATGAAAGATGAAAGTATGAATAATTGCAACTTGCAACCCTCCATGCTGCGATGCTGCTGCTGCTCCTGCTGCTGCTGTTTTCGAAACTTGATGCCAGCATTGTGTTCACGAGAGCGAGCCGAACGCATGGTTCGCGTGCAAACAAATATCATTATCCTTAACTTGGATTTTAAGAATTCCTCACTTTTCTCTCGGTCGTTCTTCTCTGCGTCATCTTTAAAAATTTTACCGCCCCACAATCGTAAATTATTTTTGAATTGCTGTCGTGCACTTGCTTGCTACGATTAGCTATTTTGTCGGTACCTGGTACTTGGTACTACTAGCTACCAGTGGTACTACTCCAGAGTACCAGGTAGTAGAGAGTGACTGCTACTAGTACCGCAGCACCAGGGTACCAGGGTAGTAGCTAGTACTAGTAGTACTACCTGGTAATACTAGCTAGTGTAAATAAATACTGTACGATTAGTAGACCTACTACTGTAGTAGCTACTAGTAGTAGCTAGTCTCTACTAGCTAGTAGTACTCAGTAGTTTTATAACATCAATCTATCATCAAAGGAAGCCAATATTAGTACTACTAGATTACTCCGTAGCTCGTCACAATCACAGGCGACTGCGACCTCAAATAATTGAATACTCTATATATTGCAAAAAAAATGATTCGCGCTACGACTCTGCGTTCACCTCGAGCGGTACGAACACTCATGGGCTATCGCGTACATGAGAAGACTGCGACGTTATTATATCCTTCCAATCAAAGAACGCTTCCCATCATCTTCACTGCCTCGGCTCAATATTCTACCTCGACGCCGACTACTGCTGCTGCTGCTGCTGCTGCGGCTTCATCATCACTGCTACCCGAACGTAATTTATGGGATACAATTTATTCGGGTACCAAAGGTATTGTAACATTGGTGACAAGTGAAGATGCAAGACAAAAGTTTTTGGACATTGTCGGTGTCGGATCATCGGCTGTCATTAACGCCGAAGTGCTCAAGCAGGCTCGATTTGGCAACATGCTAACCTTGGCACTGTTTCATGATTTGCAAGATCCATTGTTTCAAAAGTACGGCTTTGATGCTAGCGATTTCTTGGAAGGTGTTCGACCGGCCCTGAAGAATTGTCACGACACGATTGGAAAATTGAAAAACGAATTTCCAGAAATTCAATCCAAAGAAGAACGCAATGAAAAATTGTTGCAACAGATGCATCAAATGATTACGTTAACGGCAGTATCAAGAAAGGCTGATAATGATGCCGATGGTGATGATAGCGGTTTTCCAAAAATAGACAATGCTTGGACAGAACAGGCTCAAAAGGATCCCAATTCTTTGGCTGGACAGCTTAGCAAAATGGTGTCTCAAAAATTATTCGATGAAATATATTTAACGTCAGAATTGGAGGCTCTCACAATCGATTACGAAGTTGACTCCACATCCATCACCAATGTTGCCTTATTGAGTGCCCGTGCCATGGAAATGAACGATAACGACGACGACGACGGTGATTTTTACGATGGAATAGAAGCCGTACCTGCGGAACCAGAAGCAAAGTCCAAGGACGAGGAAATCTCGACAGCCATACAAGATGAGGAAGCGACTATGAAAGTAACCTCTGAGGAAACTGCAACACCTGAAAAGAAGGAGAAAGAGGAACCAGTGGCGTCGGAAGCAATTTCTGATGAAACGCTTAATGCCATGGTGGCAGAACAGGCGACTCGATCCGATGGAAAGCCATCAGAAGGAAAAAGCAAGACCTTTCTAGAACGAAAGAGGGAAATGGAAGAACAGGCAAGAATTGAAGCGGAAAGAGACAGTACAGATGCCGCGGTAAAAATGGAGGCAACACGAGAAGGAGCAACCATGGCGACACAGGATTCTTCTTCTTCTGAATCAACCACAAAAGAAGAAGAAAAAGACGAAGTCGTGTCCAAGGCAACCAATAATACACCTATCGAAAAGCAATCTACCAACAATCGAGATAAGACACCGGTTGCAGCACAGATTGAAGTTCTGTACGAACTAAACCAAAAAACGAAATTCAAGGATGCCATTATCAAAGAACACCAGGAAGATGACGATGAAAGGGTAAAAAAAATGTTGACTGCCATGCCGAGGAATGAAATGCAAATCTTGATAGGAACCTTTGAGGGATGGCTGAACGGCGGACCAGATGGAGCCTTGCAATGGAGGATTACACATTTGCGATCACCGAAGTCGGAATTTCCCGGGTTGACATAGCAAATGTAATAGACAGTGGAATTTGTCTTCTCTAAATTAATAGCGTTTTTACGACTGAAGAATGGTTTGACAGTATCTCACTCGCCGCTTCGTTTATCATAAACTTATGTTTCGAGGTGGATCTTGTTCGGCCTATGAGATCGCCTTGGGACGTACAATACATACATGTTCTATAACAATAGACGCACTTTGGTGTGCCCAATCCTTCTTACAGCGAACGCTGTCGCAGTTTCTGCGACTCTTCCTGCAGAGAGTGAAGATGTGCCGCTTCGAAGGATGTTTCGAGCAGGGCAGACGCTTCATCCTCCTCTTGCTCCTGTCGACGGCGTTCTAAAGCTCCGCCAGCACTAGCACGCCTCCTCCTGGTGCCCTTCTTACCAGACACTGCGGTAGACGAAAAGCTATCTCGAGCTACCGGGAAGTATCCTTCGGCAGGCTCCTGCTTCAAAAAGACGCGACTGGGAACGACGGTTCTATATCGTCTTCTATCTACTGGCTTTATACCCGACGAAGACGCAGAAGATGATGACAAATTCGATCGATTGAGCAGCGCCGTCGATGGAGTAGCTGCCGCTACATTCACTTTTTGTGCCGAGCGTGCGTATTGCTGGTGTGATATGGTACTGGTTTGCATTTGTCGTTTGTAAGAGGAAGAGGACGATGAAACATTATGTTGTCCCCCAGAGGATGAATCATTCTGAATGGTGGAGATATCGTCCACGGAAGGCTGGATGGGACTTGCCAGATCAGGGGATGGAAACGATTGATTCAGATTGTTGGTGTGTCGACGACGTTGCGGAGAGGACAGGTCAACGCTGTCATCACCAGCAGCAGGTAAGGCATACTCTTGAAAAAAATCCATGAGTGTATGTGTTGGTGGTGAAAGAGTCGTGGTTTGTCTAGTCAAGCGGTCTTGTTTTGCCAAGGCCACCAGTCCGGCATTTTGAGCCACCTCGGAAAAGATGGCGGCGTCCTTGGAGCGCTCGGAGATATGCCGTTGTTTCGTGCGGTAGCCGGAAACGGGACAAGAATTTTGCTTTATCAGCACTGGACGACCGTCTTTTGTACGTGGCGATGGAGATCGCTGAACTGTCCTTGCTGCTGGCAGTGACGACCAAGATGTCTCTTGTCGCGTGGGATGGAATGGTTCCTGGTAGGTAGTCAGACGGCTTTGTTGTGGAGGAGTCGGCGGAGGTGATGGTTCATCTAAAAATGGAGCGTTGTCTTGTTCGTCCCACGATGAAAAAACGTGTTCTTGCTCGCCAACATTAGGTCGTTGTTGTTGTTCCTGTTGTAGAAATGATGACGATTGTGGAGGATACGCTTCAAAGGATGTATCTGGCTGGAATGATGTGTCCGGTGAGGCAGCGTATCCACTGATTCGGGAAACATCAGCCTCTGTCGTTGCTACAATAAATGAGGCGAAGCTACGATCCAGTGGATTGTTAGGGGTTGGCGAAGACATTTGACTCGCATTCGAGGAAGACGGTGGTCGTCCTCCTCCTGGTATATGTCCCGTTGTCAGGGCCCGGAACAGGTGAGCCATGGGAATGTCTCCGGTGTGATCGGATCCGCAAATGGTAGATTCTTCCAATATGGAAGGTGGTGATTGGGGTGCTGCTGCGTAGTCCAAGTTTCGTTGAGTCGCTTCCAGTTCGGCTACCGCTGCAAAATTGCGTTCGGGTGTTCGCAACTGATAGACCCTGGAGCTATTGAAATACGAGGATGACGACTTGCTACTTTTGCTTTGATTGTCGTGATCCGTGAGGAACACATCTTTGTGATGATCCCAAGGAAATAGGGATATTGGATGTCTTGCTGCTGCTACTGCTGCAGTGGTGGGACAAGCCGAAAAAGTGTCACTGCTGGTAGCTTTCTTATCTGGCGGAGCCTGTTCGATTTCAACTTTGGGAGCCACTTCAATCGCTTCCGATCCTTCAATGTCTCCCGACGATACTGAAACTACAGTATTGTTGACATCCATTGATTGATTCAAGGACGGAGCTGGGGAAGATGACGTTAACGGAAAGAATGTTTGAGTAGTGGAGTCCAGTAAATGATCCCAAATGGCGTCCAGTGGATTGCGTGGGGGTGTCATTGATCTAGTCGTCTGCTTTGGATTGTTGGTAATGCTGTTGCTGTTGCGGTTGTTGCTATCATCGGAATTGCCGTCCAATCCAAACTTTGAAACGTGTCTCAAATGTTCATTGAGGGCAGCTCTAGCTCCAATGGAAAGGTTGAGAGCAGATGATGATACACAACTCGACGATCCTCCCGTGGAAGAAGACGCACGTGATTGATTCAGATTTTCCTTGTCGACTTTATCTTCTTTGTTGCTGCTACTGTGATTATTGGGAGATCCAGTCGAAGAAGACGCGGGAAAGACAAATACTCCTCCTTCGTCTTCTTCTTTTTCTGCCTCTTCTTGCAGAGCCATGGCCCGATCAAAGCCAGGAAAATGCTGCCGTACTCGTTTCGAATCAGGTTGCAATCGATGACGAAAAGGATTAATCATTCTTGTCTGCGTCTGTTGGAGGATTGTTGGACTGAGATCTGTGGACTGCTTCGGATGTTCTTTTTGCTCGTCCTGTCCTCCAGGGAAAATATCTTCCCCCGGCAAGGAAGATCGCTTGGGAGTCTTTGATGACATGCCAATCGCCAACGCTGGCCAGGAGCTGGTAGTAGTCTAGTAGCCGATTGAGATTGAGATGATCAAATTCCTTTTGTAGATAGATTAGCATGTACTGTACGAGATGGAGGAAGCAGCGCGATAAAGCATTGTTACCTCACAGATGGAGTGCTTCTCGTGGCGCTATCTTGCGCGTGAATTGACAAAATGTGGCGCCAAAGGAAGAAATTCAAAAAATCGTAATAGAGCCGATTCTTGTGTGACAAACGCGAGCCATGCTTAAGAACCAATGGAACGCTAGCCTTAACACTGTGGACTGAACGAAGATTCTTGGTACTACTAGTAGTACCAGTAACACTGGCAGACTTGTACTACTAGTAGTAGCTATTAGTAGTACTAGTAGCTACGACTACTAGTAGAGTACTCTACTAGTCTATTTTAGTAGACTAGTGGTAGCAGAAGATAGTCTTCTCCGTTTTATTATTTCGATTTTTCCACATTCCTTTGAAACTCATCACAAAACCCTACTGTTCCGTGTTTTCTAGCGAGTAGTTCTAGTTGACTAGTCAAAAATAATCAGAAGACGAAACTCTTTTCTGTTTGCCTGCTTTATCAAAGAAAAAATACGACATTTCAGACAAACCATTTGATAGTTTGTTAACCTTTTCCACTATTATTTCATTGTACTCAGTGTGTGAGAAGTCAGGCAACTCCCATTAGCTTATTAGCTTACACTCTCGTTGCTCAACCACAGCGTGCCTCCCCGCCCCCACACAAAAAAACATCCGGCAATTTGTAACTCCATGTAGCTCAGTACCTTTGGTTGGTAGACCCTAAAGTTACAGCGCTCCAAATCATTCGTCAGCGATAAGCGTTAGCTATGTTTGATCTGGAGATTGCTGCAGTCAAACTTCTGGAGGTCGAAATCACTTTTTTTTCGGAGGTCTCTCCTGTACTTGAATCTACTATTCGTTCCGTCCCACATTAACGCTAACCCCAATTATGTTATTGTTACTGTTGCTTGGTACGTCACTGAAGAATCAGCTGCTGGATGGAGTTCGAAATGCGGAAGTAGCCTACTAGTAGTCTACTGCAGCATCATAAGCGAGCAGTCACAATGAAGAAGGCAACATACAACATCATCAATACTCCCGAGTAAATACCACAACGAGCCCTATCTTAACCAAAAGCAACACCATGCAGAGTTTATCCAAGGCGCTCGTCCAGAATATCCAGAAAGTCGGAGGTAAATCAGCTTCATTTCGTAGTTTCACTAATACGAATCTTTCCACAGCTCGATTCTTGACCAGCGGCACGTCCTATAACAACGACCAATTATTATCGGCATTTCCCGTTTCTCTCGCAGCGACGAACATTCAATCAATCAGTAGTAGTATTCAAGCGAGAAATTTCCATGCAACTACTGTACATACCTCGGCCGAACGAAAAAGACGTCGTCGCCGAGGTGGTGATGGAGCTGTCGAGGACTCCAACAGTGATGGCTCGTTTTCTCCTTCCACTGACCTCTTGGCCGTGACGAATCCCGATGAATTCCAAGTGATAGGAGAGTATACCCTCCAACGAATTGAAACAGCTATCGATCCCATGAGGGCTGTCAATGATCCTTTCCGGGTCAAACGATCCCCTGATAAGAAAATCCTCACTATTGAAGTCGATCCCAAATGGGGTTCTTACGTGATTGAATTGGACGATCGAGAAATGCGTCTTACGCTCTCTTCGCCCGTCAGTGGTGCTCATACCTATTTTTATTCCAAGAAAAAGGAAGCGTGGATCGATACGATTGATCTTCATTCATTTGAAGGAATTCTGGTTCGAGATCTCATTCGACACTGCCAAGGAGTGCCGAAATTATAGTATTATGATTTGAATATATTATATCATCGCAGGAGCTGGAGCGCTGGTTTGGCTTTGGCAACCAGTGATGGATCAAGAAATGCTATACAAAAAAATGAACAATTATTACTTGGTCCTACAGGAAGATATTGAATATATAGAACTGGATGGCCCAGAAACGATACCTTTTTCAGGTAGAATATTTGCGCGGGTGTGCGGAGTATCATAGTTCAGTTGAGAACATATTATTATTATAGCAATGGAATAGATCTAGTAGACTATCATCTTGTCGCTACGGAAATCAACCAAACACTCTAAAAAGTTTCGATGCTATCGTAGGTCAACAACGGCCAGAAAAATGGAGTAACCGCTACTCTGCTGCCATTCACGACCCGTCGTGCTCACAGTTCGCGCGCCAATTTTCATCCCGATGCTACTGCATCATTCCCTTTCCCTTCCTTCCAAAGTAATGAAAAATGATCACCCACTTGTTTTATACCAAATGTCAATGCAGAGCCCAATCGATTGGCGGCGGTTGTAGCCCTGCCATCTGTACTCGAGACGGGTACAACTTGATCGTAATGTAATGTTCGGTGCAGATTGCCAGCATCAGAGGCTCGAAGCAGAACTAAATCACTAGTGTTGACAGGATTTCCAAACCATCTCGGACACTGAGGTTTAACAATCAACGCCTCGCCTTGATGGATTGGCTTTGCTTCTGCAGATCCTTTTTGCTTTCCATCAGCAGACCCCCATTCTCCTGACCCGCATAAAACATAGTACACTTCCAGCCCACTGGCGTTTTTCGTGGTAAGCCAGTGTTGGGGCGGAATGGTGATTGTCGTCACCCACAGTGATGATGTCAATGAAATATCTGTGGATATCAAGGTTGCCAAAAAATGCATGTTGTCTGTCTTGCTTTTCACATCACCTTGTCGTCGTTGCTCTGAGACATAATTGAGTACAGAAAAGCTTATTCCTGGTGAAGGAGAACTTGCGCTCGTAGACGAATGTAAATTTGGTTGAAACCACCGTATTATTCGCAGTCGTAATTTGTCGTGGATTCTACTGCACCTTAACTCGTAGCCGATAATCCAGGAAAATCCCATACCCATCACTGCAGGAAAAAGAAAGAAAAAAGCTCGAAATGGTGAGAGAAGAGATACCAGGCGACGAAAGCAATTAATCTGCGATGCAACAAAAATCGCATGACAAAAGAGAATGCTCACAAATACCAAAGAACAAGGCGCTGTCACTTGTACGCATGCTTCCCAAAAGATTTCCAAAGGACCAGAGAGTGTCAGTGTCAGTGGGCTTAGTGCTTCCCTTTTTTGTCTGAGGAGGAAACAGAGTAGAAACCCCGATTACGGCAACAGAGGCAATTAGTGGTAGTGTCATTTTTGGTTGATTTTATGTAAATGCATCGACCGAAACTTCGGTTTTAGTGTGGTTTTGATTTATTTGCGATTTGTGATTTGTGATGATGTTGTGATGATGTACTGGTATGTGCGAATTGGTTTTCATTTCGAATTTTCGCTTTTGTCTGTACTCGAACCCTATCGGAGCTTTTGGTCTGCAAATACATGTCGCAAGGACCGACAAAAAGGGAATAGGGCAGTCAGCCGTAACCAACACAAAACACAACCGACATAGATTATGTTTCTACAAAATCTATTTTACAAGAATTGTATTGTATCGCACCCAAAAATTCAGATCTCTGGGAAAATTTGCGGTCATAACTATCATAGCTTGGAAGCTAGCCCCGCATATGAAAAACTCAAAGTCGCCAGTATAAGAAATCTAGAAATAACCCGCAGCTTCTGCAAGTGCCACAAACATAAAGTATAAACCCTTTCGTGTATCTGTCTCTAGTTGTTGAGGATTTTTCTCGTACATGGGAATCTTTTCCTTTTCGACCATTCCTTCCTCGACCATTAATCGCAATGCTCGTTCCGGGTCTTGGAAGAGTGTATCCAGTAATTTGAGTTCTTCGTAAGCTTGTAGCAAACCTCTGACAAGTTCAACTTTTTCACTACCGGCTGTGGCTTCGAATTCTTTCGGGTTTGCCGCCTTCATTTCTGCGAGCATTGTTTTTGTATTTGCGTCCTTCTTTGCAGCATCGATTATTGTTGCAATATCAACGGCATCCTGCTGGTCCATACTGGTATCTACAGTGACCAAAGATTCTGCGACGGCCAGAACCTCGTCCGGTAGTCTGACTCGTCCATCAGCACCAACCTCGGCTTCAGCGTCTTTTGGGACTCCAAATTGAGCATTGATCCTACACTGAGGATAAGAAGAGAGTTGTATCAAAAATCCTATCACCAGTAATAAACAAGAACGTTGACAGGCGGGTCGAATCATTTTGGGGTAGTGACGCAATGATTATGTGGCGACTGGCTAAACTTCAGGTTTGTTGACTTCTGAAAGAGAGTGCTGTAAACATTGCTTTTTACTAGTAGTACCACAATAAATGATGGATGGATGACAATGGGATGGCTGATGAATGGCTTTCAAGATATTGGAGATTTCGTTACGCTAAGTACGTAGGTATCTACAGTAAGGTTGAGGTGAATAATAAACAGTCAGTCGTGCATATCCATGCATGATGAATCATTCAGCCATTCAGCAACAAAAGAAGATGGACAACTATTGATGATATTCGACTTTCCCTTGTATGGTACATTTACATAGTACTTTTAAACCATGAAACGACAGGACAAACAAGAGAAGCAGCAGCACCATTTTGTGTACCAAGCTACCCCGGACCTGGGAATCAAGCATACCATCGGAATTACATCATCGGGTCGAGCAGTCTCGTGGGGAAAGAATAATTTTGGTCAACTGGGACGGACAGCATCTGATAAAAAACAAAAAGAAGAAGATGCCCAAGCTGTCGAATGTGAGTCATCAAATTGTCCCCTCTTTGTAAAGGCATTTGTGGGCGGCGCTTCTGATACGGGACACTCGGCGCTTTTGGACCAACAGGGCTACTTGTGGTTTGCGGGATGCGATCGATGGCAACAATTGGGACTGGGATCGACAGCAGGAGGATCCTCTGGTTATACGTGGAACCAGGGAAGAATTTGGAGGAATCAATTTGTGCGAAATGATTTTTTGCACCAGGCCGTCGTGCGGCAAGGTGAAAATGATATTCGGGATGTGGCCTTGGGCGGAGACCATTCCGTCGTTTTGATGAGCAATCGAAAAGACGTCTACGTCTTTGGTAAAGGAGGAGACGGTCAATTGGGCGTGGATGGAAAACCTTTCGTATCCGCTCCAACCAAACCTAAAGTGCTGTCTTTGTCTGAAACTTCGAATCAAAACATTGCGGCAGTGTGTGCCATACAACACTGTTCCTTGACCTTGGATGAAACTGGTAAGATTTTGGACAAGACTGGGAAATGTCGCAATATTGAAAAATCACTGGATTTTTGTCGACATCGGGCTGCATCGGATGGGCTATTCAAATAAACACACGAGTATAATCTTTTCATACAGAATGAAAGCTGTAACCGTCTGCATACCCTCTCAAAGGACAGCAAACGTAATAAAAGGGAATAGTTTTCTGCGTTTTCTAAGTTTAGTTCCGAAGATGGAACTCTTGGTGTGCTGCTGATACTAATAATACCTTGACGAATATTCGTTCGACTCGATGATTGCAGGGCATTCATTTATAAATCTATCGCACACATGCTCTTGATAACCTCTATTGAGCATACTAGTACCTGGCACTGGTAGTACTGGTACTGTATTATTTTTTATTACCCCTAGTACTCTAGCAATTACTCGTACTGTATTATTTTAAATCTCAATAAAATCAAGAAGATCGAAGATGATCGTCGAAGCTAAAGAAGGCATTGCAAGAGTAGACGACTAACGACTAACTACTACCTGGTAGCTACAAGTAGACCAACGAGAAGACAAATCGCATTAAAACAAATCAAATAGATAATATCCAACATGTCTGCTGCTGCAAAGAACGCCGTTGTAACAGGTGCGTACTGCACATTGAATCTGAGCTTTGCGTACGGATCTGCTGTCTGCTGCTTGCCTTTTCTGAAGGAGTTTCGTTTCTCGTTTCCTTCATCTCAAGACTCAACTGATTGTTCTTTAAAACTAATGAAGGTGCCAACCGTGGTATTGGGTTGGAGCTCTGCAAACAATTTTCACAAGGTGGCACCTACAATACCATTTACGCCATTTGTCGCAAAACTAGCGATGATCTGACCAAGCTTGCTAGTACTTCGAACGTCAAGGTCCAGGTATTGGACGGTATTCAGGTGACGGATTCGTCTGCCCCGCTCACCATTCAGGCTGCCCTCAAGGATATTCCGATTCATCTTTTAGTACACAATGCGGGCGCGTACGGACCACCCGATAAGTTTGACGAGGGGGCTTCCATGGATTTGTATTCGTCGCAAACGTTGACAAATATTACAGCAGAGCGAATGCGATTCGCGTTTGAACTTAATACTATCGCACCCCTTTTGATAACGCAGGCTTTGTTGTCGAACTTGGAACAGGCTACTGATTCCAAGGTGATCATTATTTCCTCGGCAATGGGGTCTATCGCTGAAAATGAATCTGGTGGTCACTATGCCTACCGGGCGTCCAAAGCTGCCGTCAATATGGTGGGAACATCGTTGACAAAGGACTTGAAAGACAAGAACATTGCCGTCAGTATGAGTAAGTGTACTACAATTAAAAAAGGATTGGTGGATAGGAAATACGGTTTTCTTTGATTGCAATCCATCTGACTTGATTTTTCATTTGTCTCCGCCTCCCAATCAACCCCCTCACAAAAATGCTTGAAATGAAAGTTCATCCCGGATTCGTTTATACAGGATTTGGTGGAGAAGGTGCCGACCGCCTACCCGGACAACGAGACGTCGACGAGAGCACTCGTGGCGTCGTGGAAGCCATTGAAAAAACAACCATGGAAACTACTGGGAGTTTTCTTCACGGCAATTATGGAGAAGGAGTCAAGATGCTGCCTTGGTGATTAGAATAGACTACTCGCGTTCCTAGCTGTTCACAAAAATAATAAATATTCTTTTTTTAAATGTGATCACCGTCACTCAATTTTATCTAAGAGTAATGGTCACCTGAGAGAGATGGCCCAAGTTTCTACTAGTAGCCTGAACAAATCGGACTCGTCGCCGTTTCTTGTCACCCTCCTGTCCTTTCGATTCCAATGGATGCCGCTTTTTGGATTTGCGAAAGCGGATATAGACTTCTTCTTCGTTCTGAAGTCCGTCCGCCAGCAGACGATCGGTATCTTCTGCTGGCATTTGTAGCATTTTCAAAGTGGCCGCACTCTGTCCTTGCCGTGCCACTGCAGGATGAACGTGAAATCGCAAGGTAGCTACCTCCCATGCTGAAGTAGAAAAGGGATTGGCAAGTTCTGGTTCCTCCACGTCCGTAGAATACTGGCCAGACGTAATAGCATCCTCTTCACTCTCGAGTAATTGATGAGTCGCTGGATATCTCTGCAGCAACTGTCGTGCAAATGCAATCAATGCTACCGAGGTTGACGCTGGAGTCAACATTGCGACAGTCAAGATCTGTTTGAGAAAGGCTGCAACACGGGTAGTCGAATATTCGCGGCGCTTGATAAAGGCAGCATCGAGACACTGCAACATGGTTTTCGTATTTTTTCCTTTCGTGCTAGCTTCTGATATCAATCGAGGCAGTTGTGTGTACAGCGGTGTGATGTATTCTTTCTGGTCAATTTGCATCTCTTTACCGGGACCCGAAAGAGTTTGAAAAGCTGTCAATACACAATTCAAAGCGGCATCCAATGGCAGAGCGTCAATGTCCTTGAGCAAATCTCTCAAGACGGCTAACAGATCCATTACCGTATCAATGTTGATCAAATGAGCAAACTTGGCCAAACCCTCGAGGCAAGTCGGTAGAATTTCTTTCATATGTTCCGAACTCTTCAAATTGTCGCTTTTGAGTATGCGAAAGTACGTGAGTGTCACCGTTTGCAGTGTATCCGATTGGCACCGTGCCAACAAAATTTTGTCGACCGTCGCCTCTCCTTCCTGGAGTTCCTTGTCAATATCTTTGAGATCCTTGTCACGTTTTCGTTTCTTGGCTGCAGTGGCAATCTTCGCAGCCTGTGCTTCATCGATATGAACGCGAAGGGGGAGGGACAAAAATGTCTTCAGTACGGGTGCTCGCACTTTGAAGTTGCGATCCCGAATGGCCTTGGAGAGCAACCGTGTGGCTTCGAGTGCCACTTCTCCCTGCACGTCATTGCTAAAAATATGTTCCACTGCAGAACAACATGCGTTGGAGACTTGTTCGCATTGTCCATTATTGATTTGTCGCATAACCATGGACAAAAGATTGGATCGAAAATTGAAGTGAAAGGCCGCCTTGAGCAGCTCGCAAATGCAGAGCATGGATGTCACCGTCAATGTCGACAGCGTTTTGCTGTTGCTAGAACTGCCCCGTTTCCAAACTGTTTCCAGCAATTTCAGATACTGCTGGTAATTGGTCAAGAGAGCACGCTCGTAATCCCAGAGGCGCTTGGTTTCCAGGCTCACCTTGACGGCCATTTCGGCAGCGGTTGGTAGACGTATTCTGTAACTAGGAAGAATATCTCTGTATATCGCCAAGAGGGACAAGATCCCCAACTGTGATGTATATTCATCGCCACTGTAACTCGCAATTTGTAACAATTGTTTCATATGACTGGGCGTTTCTTTGCGTTTGGGAGTGTCCTCGTCGTTGTTGTTTTGATTACTACTATTATTGTGCTTTGGTTTGCCATCCTTCTTGTCGGGAGAGGAAAATGCCTTGGTAGGATCCTCCAAAATGGATTCACTTAGTTCAGCAATGAGATCGCACGTTTCTTCCCTGGTTAAAACGCCGGAGTTAATTTTCTTGGCATTGTCGTCGTGATCATCATCATCTCCGTCGATTTCTTTTCTCTTTTGTTTGGTGGGAGTGGGAGAAGGAGGACTGCTTGGACTTGTAGAAGAGGTAGTTGCTTTAGACGACGACGGATGATGCTTGCCCTTTTTGAGCTTTTGCTGCTGGTGCGGTTTCTTTTTCGATCCCATGGTGCTCAATTGATGCTTTGGCAGTGCAGTGTACGTAGTGTTGCTTGTTCCCTCTTTCTTTCCAAAGATTTACAAAACAACCAATGTTTGTTGTGTGAATTTCAACTTTCCTCTCCAGCTTCACAAGTTTTGGTGGATGGAAACGAATCGCGGAAATGACATCACAAAATTTAAGTCACGAAAGATTTCAACACCTCCGACCACCCGGTAAATCAAAGTGAAGAAAAATTCTGGGAGCCGTGTCAACGAACAACACGACTAATAATAAATACAGTAAAAAGTAGTCTACTCGTAATAATAATAAAAAATAATACGAACAATTACACGCAATCAATAATAAAGCAGCTTTTTGCAGTGCAAACTCTGTACTCTACTGTTTCGAGTACGCACAAAAGACAAATAAATACTGAAAATCAATAAAAAAGCCACCATGACGAACCGAGTTCACCATTTTAAATTAGTTCTCTTGGGTGATACAGCCGTAGGAAAATCTTGTCTAGTTGTACGCTTTGTTAGAGATGAATTCTTTGAGTTTCAAGAGCCTACTATTGGAGGTAAGAGAGTCTCTTTTCGTGCTTTGCTGTGCTGTGCTGACTGGATTGCTTGCTGCGAGACTTGTCTACGTAGACTCTGGTACACCATCTACGGTGTTCTCTTCAAAAATCGAAAGAATTCCACTTTAATTTGTAATGGTTGTCTTTACCACAATCAACACACCTTCAAGGTTACTCCATCATGATTTATCTGCTGATTAACAAGACAAAGTTCTTGTTGGATGGCTTTATTTGTCTTAATTCAACACCGAGTGCTGATTTGATCTTATTTTTCCTTCTCCTCTTGCCCGGGTAAACGCCTCAACCAACGTACTCTAGCTGCCTTTTTGACCCAGACGGTGGCATTAGATGAATCCACGGTAAAATTTGAAATTTGGGATACAGCTGGACAAGAGCGATACCGCTCTCTGGCGCCCATGTACTACCGTGGCGCAGCAGCTGCCATTGTGGTGTACGATATTACCAATCCCGATTCCTTTACGGGTGCCAAGAGCTGGGTCAAGGAACTGCAGCGACGAGGTGATCCCAATGTTGTGATTGCTCTTGCGGGTAACAAGGCTGATTTGGATTCGCGCCGCAAGGTAGAGTTTGAAGAAGCCAATGCTTATGCGGAAGAAAATGGCATTTTGCACTTGGAAACCTCGGCCAAGAATGCCAACAATGTCAAGTCGCTCTTTGTGGAAATCGCCAAGAAACTTCCCAAGAATCCACCACAACAGGAGCGCGAAGCATTTCCTCTCATGCCAGCTGAGCAGCAAAGCCGAAGCTGTTGTTAAACAGGTGGAGATTTGATACATGTGACTACTAGAGACTGGAGAATGTTTCTATGTTTCTACCAATACAACTTTTGAACAGCAGCAGCAGCAACAACAAGAAGAAAACAACGAGCTTTGCAGAAATATGAGGCAACGTTGGGTAGGTGATACTAATATCTTTGCACGGTCTGGTGGACGTGGGTTGACAATGCTTGGAACTTGATTGAGTCGAGATTGATTTTTTGCTGGCCGCGCGGGAACGACTTTTAAGACTGGTGGAGAGTAAACCTTTAATAATAAGAAAAATAATGACAGTTGAAGAACAAAATGTGAATGATTTGTTGGTTCAAAACAGTAGAACAACTGTCCTGCGGCTTCGAAGGGTAGGTTCGAGTAATAGCTGTCCTGGTGGGACTGTCAACATTTGCAAAAAACTGCAACTGTCAATTACGATCCATATAGAAAAGCGACAAAATTGAACAAAGAGAAAAATGAGGTTTCGTACTTGTACATGATGTTATATTATTATGTTCTTTATCGAAGTAACACGCGTCAACAAACAAGCGAAAGATGCACAGGCCGTGGCCAAGCAACAAACAATCGTGGTAAGACTCGTGGGCATGGTGCTGCCCAAAAGAACTCTTCTAGATACGAATCTGATAGTTTCCAGCCTTCGTAATGTAACGAACCCATCGGTTCGTATGGTAGCCAGACTTGTCGTAGACACGCAAAAAGCGGACATGCACTCCACTGGCCGTGAACATTGGTACTTGAAATTCGACATTAATGGGAGGTCGGCTCCATGGTTTCGGGCGGACAGTAGGCATGAGGTCAACTTCGGCACTGATCTGACATTCCGCCTTGCCGGCAAATCGCTTGACACGCCAAACAATGGCCTGCTGTTCCGGTTCGTACTTGGCACGGCCAAAAGATTGCTTAATCTTGGCCTTGGCAGTATTCTTTGGTACGGGAATCTTCAACACCACGTGTGTGGCGTACAACTGATCGGAAAAGTTTGCAACAACCTTGAGGTTGATTGTGACCCTATCAACAAAGAGAGCAATGGCAAGACAACGGTTAGACAAAAACTGCCAGCTACAATCCAGTCAACCACATATTACACATGCGCACACACACACACAAAACAAAGTAAAAGTGCGACAAAAGCACCTACTTGGTCATGCCTTGCTCTTCTTGTACGGCGGGAATGATTCGGAATGGTAGATTGATATTATCCGTAACGCGGTACCTCATGAGTTCAAATTCCCCATCCGGCGGAATAAAGGTAATGGTACGATCCGCGTCGAATTTACCCAATCGAACACACCGATGGAAGGTACAGTCATCGATTTCTACCCCCGGCTTTCGGTCTTCCTTGTCCTTGTCAATGACAAGCTTGTCGTTGAGACCAAACTTGCATTCTGGCATTCCCGTCAGCTTGGTATTCATCTGGACTTGTCCCGTGACTTCATTTCGCAGTACGTTTCCGTTGCTCGACAAGAGCAGATTGACGCTTTCCAACACGTCAATATACACTTCGTTCTTCTTGTGTCGGATACCTTCTCGACGCCAGTCAATGGCACCGGTAATTTGGCTCGTGAGTTGCGACGGCTCTGGTTCGTCCTGGGGTCGGACGTTGCCCAAGTTAATGTACAATCGTAGAACATCGACGGCACAGTTTTGGGGGTATCCAAAATCCATAGTCTCGTCCATGAGTTCGTAAATTAGCGTCATGTTGTTGCGCATAGAATTTTCGTCAAAATCATCTCCCAGATAGGCCTTTAGGATGCGAATCAATTGGTACAGATATTCGAAAACGAGGGCCGGATTGGCATTGGATCTAGTCAGTGCGACAAAGTACATGTTCAAGTGACGAGTGTAAAGAAAGGAACAATTCTCAATGCGCTTGACCGGAGCCTCCGTGCCGGTTTCCTTGGCCGCTACCACCTTTTTCGTCGCGTAGTAGGTGTTTTTTGGGATGTTGGCACATGTTTCGTGTTTGAAATTGAAGTAGAGGACAGTACATAAAGTGAGAGATGAATAAATTGTAGACAGTGGCAGCCAAAACGAATCCGCATGTGCCAATCAAAACACTCAGCAGAAAGCAGTAGCAATTGTAAACAAGAACAACAACTGAAACTACACAAACATATTATAATATCATTCCGTATGTGTAACAAGTAACAACCAACCATCGTCTCTTTCATGTTTTCAACAAATGACAAATGAATCATGACCTTTGTCTTTGCTTTCCCACACAACACAACACACGCGTACCTGTAAACGAAAGGAATCAGCTGCAGCACGACCAACATCATCACTGCCAAAAATAATATCATGTATAGTACAGTAAAGGTACTACTGTGAGAAAGATCATAAAAATAATAATGTTGTTGTTTCATACACATAATTCTTTCTAGATTCCCTCCAAGCGTAATCCAACCATCCAATTATCCATCCATTGTTGTGATTGTAGAAGAAAGGAAAAGAAAAACCAACGTACCGATATTGCCGGGAGATCATAATATCTCCCTTTTGATTGAGTACCATAATCATAGAAATCATGGTAGAATAATTCTTTTTCAAGGGAATGTTTTAGTACGGCTGCTCTCTCTGTCTGCCTTTCTGTTTGTATGTTTGTGAAAGTAAGTAAGATGTTATTTGGTTGGTTGCTTTCTTGCTTGCTTACAACTTATGTTTGTTTGTCAGTTGTTGAGTGTGTGTCGGCCGTGTCCACGGTGAGAGATGATAAATAATACTCGTACACTGGAGTAGCTACTGTACTAATAATGATTACGAGTAGTACTCTTCTATTACTGCCGTGCCTGGCTGATTTGCGCGAGAATAAAACAGTAGGAAGAGCAGTGGACGACGATGTTCTTGTTGTTTATTATTACGTGTGCATTGGCGGGTAAGAAATGCTGGGCAGGCGATCCAAAAATTAACTTTAACATTAATAATGGAAAAGAATGACCAGTACTGCTACTACTACTACTACTACTAGAGAGTGTTCTTCGAGTAGTCGTCTAGTCTATGGTACTCGTCATCATGATTATTACTGGTACTACTACTAGCTAGAGCTAGCTAGTACTACTACTAGCTACTACAGTAGCTAGTAGTAGTGAACGATGCTTTGGTAGGAGAAAGGAGACTATCATGAAGATACGGTCCTCTCATTCAGATACAGTACCACAGTAGACAGTACTAGTAGACTACCACCACCATCGGCAACGAGCAAAACCAAACATCATCATCATCATCCTTGCACTGCGATTGATAACAGTTTTACGGGCAGTAATAAAGAGATGAGCAGATCAGGATATTTTAGGTTGGAAAAATCTTCATTTTGAAAAATAATAATATCCTAGGATGACATTCGAAAGCAGCGGCAGCTGTAGCAGTAATAGTAATGACCCCTCCAATCATCACGGCTGTTGTTCTACTACTAGTAGTACTACTATTAGTAACGAAGATTTTTCCACGATTGTTGCCATGCACAATCATCACCACCACCAATTGGATATCAATAACAATAGCGACAAAAACGACGAGAATTATCCATGCGAAGAATCGTTTACTGTTACAACGAGACGGAATAAGAGACGCAATACTAACAATGAAGATGATGATCACCATGATGATAATGCACTAGTAGCAATGCCATCCTCTGTTACAATGATGGGATTTTCCAAATCAGAACAAAGCAAATTGAGTCCATATCTGTCCTTTCTGCTGCCATTGTCCTGGATGTTCTTGGTGATATTTGCAATCAGCTCAACCTTTTACGATACCACCACAACCACCACCACCAAAACTCATTTTTATAACCAAAATTACGGTACTATTGATGACAGTCAATATCATCACCGACTCCTCGGTGATGATCATCAATATCAACATCATCATCATCATGCCTCCCTGTTTCCGTTGACAACGTCAGATTATGTTGGTTTTATTTGTGCAACTCTCGGGTTGATGGTAGCAGCAGGAGGAGGCATTGGTGGTGGAGGCATTCTGGTACCCATTTACAGTCTCATCTTTGGATTCAGTGCCAAGCATGCCATTCCTCTTTCCAATGTGACAGTACTGGGAGGAGCTGTGGCCAATACAGTGCTAAATGCTCGAAAGCGACATCCATTAGCCGATCGACCACTGGTTGACTGGGATCTCATTCTGGTCATGGAACCCCTCACCATTGCTGGAGCTCTGATTGGAGCCTTTCTGAACAAGGTTCTGCCGGAAACGATTCTTACCGTCATGTTGGTCGTGCTCCTGTCCTTTACAGCGTACACCAGTTTGAAAAAGGGGGTTAAAATGTACAAGCTCGAGACCAAGCGGATGCGAGAACAGGGCATTCGTCCGGACGGGACCAAAGAGAGCGAATTGACAAGACTGGCCCACCAAGAAGGTGGTGATGATGACGTAGAAGCCAGCGAACGTCTCTTGGACGATGCCGAGCTTCAAGAGAACGACGATGCAGGTCCGGTTAACAGTAGCAAAACGAACCGCAAGGACAATGGCAGCAAAGGCAGCAGCAGCATCAACGTTTCCCCTGAGGACGGTTTGCACGACGAAACTATTGACGACGAGGACGACGCGATCGAATCGGAATCTGCCAAGAAACAGCAGCTGGCAGAATTATTGGAAACGGAACGGAACGTTCCAATGCCCAACATTAAAATTTTGGTGGCCATGTTCGTTGTGGTGCTATTTATCAACATCGTCAAGGGAGGAGGTGCCTTTCCTTCTCCGATCGGGATCCGGTGTGGATCCAAGTCCTTTTGGATGGCAAACGCCATCATGCTCGGATGGATCATCACCATTACTCTCTTTGTTCGGGCGTATCTTGTCCATCGCTACAGGATCAAACAACGGGTCGGGTATCAGTACGTGGAAGGGGACATTAAATGGGACCCCCGTGCCACGATTGTCTATCCCAGCATTTGCTGTTTGGCGGGATTCTTTGCCGGCATGTTTGGTGTCGGTACGTGGATATAATAATAATAACGGCATTGCTTGCCCCAGATACTTTGTGGATGTCTCTCCATCTCTCATCGATTCGTTTTTTTTAATTATTCTGATACTATTACTAGGTGGTGGGATTGTGAAAGGTCCATTGATGCTGGCCATGGGAGTTCATCCAGCCGTGTCGTCGGCATCGTCTGCCTGCATGATTTTATTCACGAGCTTTACTGCAACTACATCCTTTGTCGTATTTGGTCTACTAGTCAATGATTACGCCACTGTCTGCTTCCTGTTGGGATTTCTTGCCACCTTTGCTGGACAAGTAGGCCTCTCTTACTTGATGAAGAAGTCGCAACGAAACTCCTATATCGTGTTTTCTATTGGCGGAGTTGTCTTGCTCAGCGCTTTTCTCATGACCATCCAATCCCTCCTGAGCTTGGCCGAGGGTGAGAATGAAAAATCAGGTGGTATCTGCAGCGGAAAGGACTAGACTAGCTGCAGCAGCAACAAAATAATAATGTAGAAGCTACTAAAATGATGATCTCAGTTTTTGCGTAGTGTGCTGTATGCTACACAGTCACAGCCATGTAGCGCTTGCTTGTTACCCTTCTTTTTATTAGTAATACTTTTAGGAAACTGTAGAGCGACCGCTGTGCTAAAAGAGAAGAACAAAAAAGGTCCTCCTCTTTTCAATTGAGACGCACACTAATTCACTGTTCAAAAAGTACAGTAGTACTACGAGTACCAGGTAATGCGCAGATGACATCACCAGCACACTGTTTGAGTTGATGATGACGTTGTGTTTGCAATCGTAATACAGTAGTATCTCGTATGAATCTTCTTCGAACCAACGCCACTTCAAATACATGACCATACAGACTACTACCCTATAATACTTCCAATCCCATCTACTACCGTACCACTCATAGCATCTTCAAGCCGAATTGTTCAGGGAATAGATCCTTTTTAGCCAGAAACAACGACTGATCACTTGAACTGGATACGAGTCAAAACAGAACTCGCAAAAGTAAAAAGTATTCTCATCTGAAGATTTTTACATAAACCGAGATCCAAAAAAGAAAGCAACAACGGCATGAAAAGACGGTGAAAAAGAGACGCTGCCCTCTCTCTGTTCTCGACAAAAACAGAAGAAATCTAGATCCGTGTACATAGTAGTAGTAGTAGTAGTAGTATCGTCATAAGACAGCAACAAAACAACAACCCAAGAATGGATCGCGCCGTGGCCATGCTCCTGCTGTTGGGAGTGATTGTGGTACGACTATTGGAATATTATTATTTACAGTTAGTTGCCGGATTTTTTCTTCACACTATCTTTATTCTTTTTTGCGTGTCGCTCTCCCCCTCCCCGCACACACGCACACGCAGTGCCTCGTTCTCATCATTCTTGCCCTCTTTGCTGTGGCACCTGTTATTTGCACGTGCGTACTATCCTTGCTGTACTCGCTGTACTTGTTCATGGCCTACGAAGAATCGGGTGTTCATGATGCACAGGAATACGAAAATCGCTTTTGGACTATCTTTGGATTACTTCTTTCAACGGCTCTCGTTTTTGCCAAGGATTCTCCGTTAGCCTTTGGTCGATATCTGAGCCCTACTTTGGGCTTCATTGCAGTGCTTCTGAGCGCTTATGGTATGCACGTTTGGGATCGGCAACATCATCGGGAAGCTATCAGTCAGTAAGTTGATTTAGCGCTTAGATTGGTTCTAGCCATGCGTTTGGCTTTCCTGATCTTTCTCCTTTCTGATTCCTCACCAACTGCGCTGCAATTTCATGTTTCAATGTAGGCAAACCAAGTTACGTCGAAGAGCCC
>Ga0100393_10001677_pt1 | contig 22129 bp, 21 predicted proteins | sample CryGeymeta201517_FD_81546 | JGI IMG/M metagenome (GOLD analysis project Ga0100393, IMG submission 81546) | Groundwater microbial communities from Crystal Geyser aquifers in Utah, USA - Crystal Geyser metaG 2015-17 | ecosystem: Environmental > Aquatic > Deep subsurface > Groundwater | place... | reverse complement strand
CAAGGGCAATGATCGCAATCTTTCCTTTACCTGGACATGGTGAAGCTCCATAACCAATTGGAGCACCTTTTTCTATATCAAATGTATTAATCACAACCGTCTCAAGCGCTGATATCAATTTCCCTTTCCACTTACTTAAATGACGATACTGCGGAAGCATTGATGTCGGCCCATACATCATAAGACCTGGTCTAATATGAGTTTCTTCAAGACCATAACCTTGCTCAATCGTTCCAGAGTTGGCCATCGAAGATTTTAGTATTGAAATACCGGAATTAATTAAAACTTCTTTGATTTTTTTGAAGTTTGTTCTCTGCTCAACATTTCTCTTATTCGTTTCCATTGGTAATGAAGCACTCGAAAAATGAGAAAGAAGGTGATAAATCTCTCTACGTCCATGTTGCTTTAGTTTCTTAACAACTTCTTCAGCATGTGAGTAGTGAATCCCTAATCGATTCATTCCAGTGTTAAACTTAATCGTTAATGGAAAATTTTTAAAGTCTTCATCCTCAAGAAAATAATCGAGGTCCGACTCATTTGAAATAACAGGAATAATCCTATAATTAAGATAAATTTCTTTTGCTTGTTTAAGAACTAATTGAACGTCAGAAAAAACATAAATTTCAAAATCCCCATCAGGAATTTCTTCTCTAAGCTTTAGTGCTTCACCAACAGAAGCACATCCAAACTCCATGATTCCTAACTCAAAATGAGCGAATTTAACTATCGGAACCATGCCATGCCCATAAGCATCGGCCTTCACCATGAAAAGTACTTCGTTATTTGGAGCGATTTCTTTTAAGCAGGAGTAATTATATGCCAACAAGGAGAGATCGATCTCCATTTGACTTCTGATTCTCATAGATAAGCTTCTCTTTTATGGCCTTTGCCACTATCAAGATTTTTAATAAGCGCATATTCTGAAAAAGGAATCTCTTTCACGTCAATTTTAACCGCTTGAATTTCAAAAAGCTCAAGTCCTGAAAAATATTTTTTTAGAGATAATTTCTGACAGAATTCTTTAGCTGCTGCAAATGCTTCTTCAAAGATAAAGTCATCCACTACAAGAATAAATTTCTCTAAACTTGTCGTATACATCTCTCCATCAGAAATAATCATGGCAAGATTAAGTTTTAAATCTTTCCAAAATAATGACCAGTTAAATTCAACATCTTGTCTAAGTTCTTTGAAATCAAAAATATCTGAGAGATCAAAGGCCAAAAGATGAGAATTAGAACTCTTGTCTTTTAACTTATCAAGTAACTCAAAAGTTGATTTGATATCACGATTTTCAACAACTTTTTCTTGATGCATTGATGACATCGCATAGGCTCCAGACATTGAGCTCTCAACAATCTCCCAATCAAAAGAAAATAAAGTTGAATCATCAATCTCTAAAAGAAGTAGCGAAGAGATACTTCTGTTATCGTTTGAAAGCGTTAATGTAATAATTGGGCTCTTAGTAAGTGTTGCTACAATATTTTGAGTTAACTCAATTGCATGCTCATCAATCTCGGTATTCTTTTTACCAAGCCAAATTGAAGGAATATTTAATCGCTTGCGACCATTGATTTCTTCGGCAACAAGCTTAGTTCCACCATCATGTAATTCTAAGAGTGAATAGCCTCTTATATAGTCTCTGCCATCAAAAAGCTGTGCAACGATGTCAGTAAAAGATTTCTTCTCTTTGATTCCACTTGAAATATCTTTTAGTATTGAAAAAATCTCATCTTGATAAAAGAGTTTCTCTCTCATCGCCTCATGGGATTTTAAAAGTGCATCTTGCTTGGGAGCAAAGTCATGCTTGAAAGTTTGGTAGTATTCAACTTCATTAGTAAGTTTCTGAGCATGGTTAAATCTGACTAGAATATTCTTAACCTGTCCGAGAATATCACTACTCGCATTAATGTAGCCGAGATGGTTAATTGAATATGTTGGAGCAATCATATCTGCAGATTGATCATCAAAGTAAAAAGCAAATTGAGAGTGTGCCACTTCTTTTCTAAGAACAATTGGTGCATTTTCATAAATACATGACTTAATATCAAAGATGATAAAATCAAACTTATTTTGAATTTGAGAAATTAGAAAATCTTCAGTACTTTGAAAACTGTCAGGAACAATATTTAGTTTTTTGAAAACTTTTCCTAACTCGTTAGCCGTTTTTAAGCTCGTTGAAAGTATTGCGACTTGAGGTACTAATTTGCTTTGTGTCATTTTCCAGCTCCTGCACGATGGCTCACTGAATTATTTCACCACAATTTTTCTCGAACGTCTATTTTTTAACTCCTTTAACTGCTCCAGCTAAATGGGGAAAGAAATTACGATGGTTTTACTACTCACTCAGTAAAATAGCCTTATTTGAAGCTCGAATAACGGTGGTTTTTGGGCCGCCAGAAATTTTAGCAACAAGCTTCAATAAATCACTAAAGCAAGCCTAGAATTTATCCCCATTTAAAGGGAGCAGTTTATACTTAGTTTGAAACAGCTGATAGTAAGTCCGTTAGGGTAATCCCAACCCCAATACGCTGAGTTTTATGATTGTAATCAATCAAAGACATTCCATATCCATAGTTAATTTTGGTAAAAAGTCTCACCCCCTCACTTAAAGGATAGCTGTGTGATATCTCGGCCCCCATGGAATGAGTCCCTGGGATAACACGAAGCCCAAAGCGATTTCGTCCATACACCCTATCAATACGAATTTCACCGAAGCCAATAAATTTTTCAGTATCAGGGTTTTCATCTTTCTTGTCGGGGTCTGGCAATCGATACCAAAGAGTTGGAGAAATCACTGTTTTCCCAAAAACAAAGGCTGACCTTACAAAGAGCCTATCCCAGCTACGAGAAAGTTCTTGAATTTGACCATTTGACTGGTGCATATAACCAAAATCCAGGGCCACAATATTGCCACCTAAGAAGTTGACTGGCTCATTAAATACATTTCGCGCAAATACTTCAGGATTATAATTAGTTTCACGAAATTGTCTCGACCATGGTTTGTTGTAAACCTGCCACCAAGACTGTTGAGTATATCCAACAAAAACATTGAAATTAGAACCAAAGGTCCCCTTGCTTACGAGAAAGAGGAAACTGATCTGAAGCTCGGCTTCGAGACTCTTGTTGTATGTTCCCCTGTCTTGAAATTCACTTCTCTGAGTCAATATTTTATAAGAATCGGTATTTGGAGTGTTATTATAAGAAAATGGAATAAGAAAAGTTCCCTTGTGAGGAAGAAGAGCATATTTCTTATTTAAGAGTTCTTCATATTCTTTCTTTATCTCTCTTTCAAATCCGTCTCCATAGGAAACAAATTGAAAAATTAATAAGAGCGCAAAAATATTTTTCACAATATATTCCTAGTTATCAACAAGAGCAGTAAGATCTGCAATTTTAAAAAGATTTGCTACTTGCGAGTCACTTAGTTCGACATCTGCCGATTGTTTATAAATAGGTAGTCGCTTATCGTACAACTCTTTCATGTATACTTTTCCTTTCTTCATCAAAGGACGGTCATTCTCATTTTGAAGCCTACTGTAGCAAGTTTCAAAATCGGTAGAAATATATATCAGCTTTCCATTTATATTTTTTATATGTTCAAGGATCTCTGGTGATTCTATCGCCCCTCCCCCAAGAACAATAAGGTAGTTATCTTTGAAGTTTTGGTGAAGAACCTTAATCATATCGATTTCGTCTTTTCGAAATTCATCAAGGCCAATTTCTTCAATATAGTCACCAAGGTGATCGTGTCCACTTCCCATCCGATTGAAAATTTCTTCATCAAGATCAAAAACACCAAAGCTATCACTTGAAGATAATTTCTCAGCTAATGTTGTTTTACCTGCACCTGAAAATCCACACAAAAATAATTTCACTCATACTCCAAAATAAAAAAGACCACATCTGGTGGTCTTTGAATTACTATAATATTCTTTTAAGGCTTCTTAATCAACACCAAGTCTTCTGAGCACAAGAGTACTTTGATATCGTTTCGTGATGACATTAAAAAGGCTAGCACTTTTCTCTCTATTTATTTCACTCGTGTAGAAAATATTGTATCTAGAGTAGTCAACACTACCATCGACTCCATCACTCAAAGATCCTTTATGGCCTTTTGAAAAAGTTGAGTTCTCTGACACGATTCCTTCAAGGTCTCCCAGAGAATCTAAAGTATCCAAAGAGCTATCGTTTGTAGATTGACTTGCGCCTTTAGATATTTCGTTAAGTTTCCTTGAGTCTCCAATATATTTAGCAGTATTGACTTCATTGGCCAATTCATCTTTTCTTGTACTTTCAAGATCATTTTTAAACATCGCTCGATTTGCGGCAAGTAAACCTGGAGACATCGACTCGATGAGAAAGTCAGCTTTTTCCTTTGGAGTAAAGCCTTCTTTTGTTTGTTTTACTAGATCTCGGGCCTTACCTTGTAAAGACTTAGATGATAGTGCCTTATCCAGTAGCTTATCGATAACTTTTTTTGATAAACGGTACTGGTCTTCAGATGCATAGGCCTGAAGTTTTGTATAGTCACCCTTAAGGGCATCATCCAAAGATGATTGGACATTCTTAAATTGTAGCTTATCTCCAACCTGCGTTGCCAGTTTACTCGATTGAGTAAGAGGTTGTGTTTTAAAAGTATTAGTCGATGAAATTTTATCACAGCCCACAATTTTACTCGAACTACTTAAGCAAACTCCATCATTGTAGGTTAACTTTGAATTACTCTCTTTTGAATTTGATTTCAAAGAAGAGCCTAAAGAACTTGATCCTGTTGCGACAATTTTTGGTTTACTCGATAAATGATTTTCTGATTCGACAGTAGCATCATGAAATGGCTCCCCCTTAGCAATCGGAACATTGATTTCATCTTCCGCAAGTTTTAACTCCCCTTCATCTCCTTCTTGATATTGCTTATGAAACTTTGCCGCGAGTTTACGAGTAACATCAAGACCATTTTTTGCAATATCAACTTTCTTTTGCGTATCTTTTTGTGCCTTCGCTTCTGCCGATGCTGACATAGACGCAGCAGCAAGAGTTATGGCGGGAGGAACTGGGCTACAACCACTATAAGGCATGGAACACATAATAACTTCAACAGCAGCTGCAGCTTGGACCATATTAAACATCGTCTTTAATGACTTATGAGACTTAGCTTTCTCACTCGCTGCTTTATATATTAATTCAAAGGCTTCAATTTCGGCCAAGAGCACGTCATATTGAATATCATTTTTTTGATTATGCATTCTTTCATAAAGAATTTTTAATTTCGTCTTAGCGTTTTGAAATAATTTATCATATTTATCATGGCGATTTTTTTGATATAAGAAAGCATATACAGAGACCACTGTTCCAAAGCTACATGAATAACACGAACCTTCAAAAGAAATCCCAAGTCCTAACGAACCTAGAATATCCATCTCCATTGCAATCGTAGCAGCAACCGCAATTCCAGCCCCCATAGCATTTGAACTTGAAGTATCCTTACCAAGATCTTGCGTACTAGAAGCTTCTGTTTTCTTTACTTGGTACTCGAGCTTGTCTTTTTCGAGATCAGCTTCACATTTGGCCTTTTGGGCCTCTTCAAGTTTTTGGCAATCACCTAAAACATACTCACCAACAATCCCCTCAGTCCCGCAAAAAGCAGAAAAGGATATAAGACTGAAAATGCTAACAATAATGATGAGTTTGTTCATATATCTAGTATAGATGAATTTCATTTATTTACAGAAGTAAAAGATATGTGCATCGGAAAAACAGACACTTAGATAAGGCAGCAGGCAATAAGCGATACTCATTTTATTTGCAAAAAAAGCCTAGTCCAAGGACTAGGCCAGTATATTCTATAATTTTGGTACTTCAAATCCGGCTTCAGAAAGATCTTCTAAAGACTCCATCGCTTGAAGTAGCATTGTAAGTTTTGGCGTTACAAGGTTCTTAACATCTGGTCCCGCATGAACAAGCTTATCAAGTTCTGCTTGCCAAGCTGATTCGTTCCACGCATCGACAAAGCTATAGATTTCTCTTTGTGCTCTCATATCACCCGACTTTGCAGCATCAACTTTAGCCTTTAAAGAACCTGTGATTTTTAAAAGTTTTGTATAACTTGCTACTGAATCTCCAAGAGACATTCTAATAGCTCCAAGCTCCTGAAGTTCAAGTCTTACAACATCAAGAAGTGTTGAAGACGCTTTTGAAACTTTACCACTTAAGCTTCTTCCCCAACCGTATGCCTCTTTCAATTCACCCACAAGTGTTCTCATTGAAGTAATTGAAAGCTTTAAACTTTGTACATCATCATAATCAGTTAAAAGCTCATCTAAAATAGAACCGAATGCGACAACAATTCTTGCATTTTCCTGGATTTTCCAATGCACTAAACTATTTATCGCCTGTCCCTGCTTATCTTTCGCTTCCATTAAAGATACTCCATCTTTTAATGCTGCTTCAAAGCGAGAGAGATGGCCACGATGAGATTTTGCAATTTGTTTTTCAAAATTTTCAAGATTTCTTAAAACACCTTTATAGGCTAACTTTAAAACTCCACTTGAAGACTTTAAACTCGAGCTAAGATAATTTGGATTTCCAGTGATGACTTTAACTTTATATATTTCAGCTTCATCCGTACCATTTCCCTCGATTTTTATCGAGTAATTATCTGCACCGTCATCAGTTGATAAGTAACTATCTGCCGCATCAATCGGAGTGTAGGCACCACTTCTTACTTTTTTATAACTTGATCCTGCAACGATACCACTAATTGGTATATTTGATGTAATAAGCATATCTCCACTACTCGTTGAACAAGATAGTGTACCTCCATCAATCGCTAATCTTCCACTCAAGCAAGATACCGAAACTTGAACATCTCCATTATAGATACATTCATTTCCCTTAATCCTGCTCGAACAGTATGAGACCATATCGACGGTAATAGAATTTCCACTATTTTGCTCATAACTTGTAGCTGCAAAAGCAGAGCTTATTAACATCATTACTGGTAATATCTTTTTAAGTTTCATTTTATTCTCCATTTCCTAATCTAATTTTGGTACTTCAAATCCTGCTTCAGAAAGATCTTCTAAAGACTCCATCGCTTGAAGTAGCATTGTAAGTTTTGGCGTTACAAGGTTCTTAACATCTGGCCCTGCATGAACTAGTTTATCAAGTTCTGCTTGCCAACCGGCTTCATTCCAAGCATCAACGAAGTTAAAGATTTCTCTTTGTGCTCTCATATCACCGGATTTAGCTGCATCAACTTTGGCCTTCAAAGAACCTGTAATTTTTAAAAGTTTTGTATACGATGTAACAGAATCTCCAAGCGACATTCTAATGGCACCAAGTTCTTGTAGCTCAAGTCTTACAACATCAAGTAGTGTTGAAGAGGCTTTAGACACTTTTCCACTCAAGCTTCTTCCCCATCCATATGAGTCACGAAGCTCAGACACTAGAGTTCTCATATTATCGATAGCTTCTTTTAAAGTTGTGACATGGTCGTACTCAGTAAGTAATTCATCTAAGATCGAACCGAAAGCGACAAGAAGTCTTGCATTTTCTTGAACTCTCCAATCAAGAATTGAAAACTCATACTTTCCATCTTTAGTTTTTTTATTTAAAATTTCCTGACCTTCCTTCAATGCTTTTTGAAATCTTTCAGTATGCCCTATATGAGACTTAGCAATGTTATTTTTGAAGTTTTTCAATTCTTCTGAAACAAAAAAGTAAGTTGAAGAAAGTGCATCATTTAATGAAGTAGCCGTTCCCTTTAAATCACCATGAATTGTTTTCTTCAAAGTTATTTTTTTCACAAGTATCGTGGAAGAGTCTCTACGAACTCTAATTTCCTTTATGTATCCCTGAACATCGTGCACAGCTGTACTACCAATGCTTGAAGAAGTATTTTTAGCAAGAACTACTCCAGGTGTTGAGTAATCAAAGGTAGCACTCCTCCACTCATAATTCATTTGAGTAATTGGAAACTTTTGAGATTGAATAGCAAGAACTGTATTTGAATTTGCACAATAAACTCCTGCGCTGTCCGTCCTCATACTTCCACTAGAGCAAGATAGTACAAGTCCACTGTCAGCGACTTTACAACTTTCTGCAAAATTACACTTATCAAGACTGTCTAGATTTACAATTAGATCTGTCGCGTGCACAGAAGACAAAACTCCTAGGGCGACAAGTCCTTTAGTTAATAATTTCATCTCCCTCTCCTTACTCAGCAAGCTCTGATTCAATAAAGTCAATTGCTTCTTGAATTTTATTTTGCTTCACATCGGCATGCTCGAGCACGTCTTCTAAGATAGAGAGAAGATCTGCAACGAGGTATTCGTTTTCTCCACGCTCAAGCTTGTTAAACATGTATGTTTTGTTATCACGAATGATCTTCGCCATTTTTAAAGCTCTCAATGTTTTAATTAAGCTTCGAGTATTTCTTTCATTCTCTGAAGCTCTTTCGTACATTGCAATTTTCTTAAGTGGCTTTAAAACACTTGTATAAAGAGGATCAACAGTAAGATCGTCATTCACAAGCGAATCATCAATTCCGTCAATCAGGTTTAATACTTCGGCTCCCCAAGAAGTCTCAATCGCTCTATCGCGACTATATCTTGGACCTTTTGGTGCTTGAGCAGGAGTAAAAATTTTGTAATCAAGTACTCTCGCGCATGTTCCTTCAAAAGTAAGTTTGATCTCTTGTACATTTCTTCTGACTCTAAATGTATAGTCTGGATCATATCCAGGAATTCCAATTCTCTGCACTTTTACACCATCAGCATAAACATGGATGAATCCATCATTTCTAATTCCTTCCGCTGCAATGAAAATTCTTTCCACATATGCACCATCAAGATTCTTAACGACTTGAGCACCTGGACAAAATCTTCCAGTGTCTCCTTTAACGGCTTCCGCCTGTGTTGCTAGTGGTAATAATGTTGCTAATCCTACGAGTGATGTTACTAATATCTTTTTCATATATTTATTCTCCAAATTAAAGTTGTGGTTGCTTACTCTACGTTTACGTCATACTTTTCGCTGATATCTTCTTTGATTGTTTTTAAATCAATTGAAAGCATATCAAGTCTCTGATCCATTACCATGAGTGTCTTATCAAATAGCGGAGCTGCACTTACGATCTTTTGAGCAAGCTTTTTTGCCTTCATATAAGTCTTCAGTGAGTCTGCATCTCTTGCATCGTCTGAAGCTTGAGTTTCGATGGCCATTCTTCTAATTGGTTGAATATAATCAACAAAGTCCTGATCAGTAATTAACCCCTGATCTCTCATAATAAAATACATCTCGTGAACTGATTCAAGAACATGCTTTCCCCAATCATCAAGACTAAACTGCGATCTTTCAGCTAATGAAAGCTGCGAGTAAGAGTTATAATTTTTTCTTGCTGTGAATACTTGAAAATCAAGAATAGCTACTTTTGAATTTGCACGAGCAACGACTTCAATTTTTTTAACTTTTCCTCTAACAACTACAGGATAATCAGGATCAAATCCAGGAACCCCTAGCGTTGAGATCAACTCACCATCAGCATAGACATCCGCAAAAGAAAAACGAGATTGCTTTCCCTCTGCAAAAATTAGAATTTCTTCCACATATTTTGGTGATCCAAGATCAAGCTCGATTCTTTGACCAGATTTTAGAGTTCTAATAAACTCTCTTTTTGACTTACCTGCATACCCATCTTTAAGATCAATATCGGCGTAAGCATTAAATACATTTGCGAGTAAAAGCGTTGTGATGAAAAGTTTTTTCATTTTGTTGTCTCCGTTATATTTTTATTGAATTGATATTATTTTTTAATTGAACAAGCCTGGTAGGCTTTTTCCATTGATTGAGTCTTTGCAAATTCTTTTTTGATACATTCAACTGATGAAGGATTCTTATCAGCAGCAAAAGTTGAGCAAGTAAAAACAGTTAACACTACAAGTAGCAATTTCATCGAAACCTCCAAGGTCTAGTTAAGAAATAAAAATAATTGTTGTTCTATAAGCAAACTTGATGCCAAAGAAAGTGAACACGATCTGCATAAACAAAAGTATTTAGAAAGATGTCTACAAATTAAACATATACAGTTGTCTAAACTTTATACAAAAACTGCTCCCTTTAAATGGGGATAATTTCTAGGCTTGCTCTAGTGATCTATTGAAGATTCCTGCTTAAATTTCTCGCGGCCCAAAAAACAGAGAAATTTAAGCGTCAAACACGACAATTTTACTAAGTAAGTAGTTAAATCATGATAATTCCTGTCCCCATTTAGCTGGAGCAGTTAAAAGGCTTCACTCTTTAGTTATAATGATGTAACAAGAGGCATAAATTTTTTTCTAGCTGAAGGTAGTTATAAAGATGACAAAGAATGATAATCCAATCGCAGTTGAACCAATTTTAATTTCAAAATTTAATGACGAATACGACGAATTAGACCTCACAATTGAAAATACACCTTGGCTATCGCCGATTATCGAAAGTGTTAGCGAGGAACTAAATCAAGGAGAACAAGTTGCGGAAAATACGATAAGCGCATCCGTTCGCCTTAAAAGAGACGCCGAAGGACAATACGGAGAATACCTTTGGGTTGATGGAACTGTCTCGGGATCTTACCAAGCAAGCTGCATCAGATGCCTTAAAGATATGCATGAAACTTTCAATGCAGAATTTAAGGGAGCATTCATTAATCAGCGTTTTGAAAATGACCCTGATTATGAAGAACTAGATCAGGTTTATATTAATGGTGATCAAGCGGATATTTTCTATCACACGAGAGGGAAGGCAAAAGTGTCTGAAATTATTAAAGAAGCTGTTTTTTTGGCCGTGGATCACTATCCAGTACACGATGCAGCATGCAAGGGATTATGTCACACATGTGGCGCAAACCTAAACGAAGAAGATTGTGGGCATCAGAAATAAATAATCTTATCTAAAAAAGCTTGTTTTTGGGCGAAAACCAATGTACAAGAGTAAGCTCATAACTATAAATTGTATTTCAAGTTGAATATAACGGAGTGAAAAATGGCAGTACCTAAGAAGAAAACCAGTGTATCGAAAAAAGGCATGAGAAGAGCAGGACAACACCACAAGCTATATGCTAACAATGTTGTTGTTTCAGATTCAACTACAGGTGAATTAACTAAGAAAGGATGTATTTCTCCTTCTGGTTATTGGAAAGGTAAAAAAGTTTTCGAAACAAAAGCAGAATCAGAAGAAACTGCTGAATAATTTCTAAAAAATTATTTTTACATATAAAATAAGGACTTCTTTTGAGGTCCTTTTTTTTTGCCCGTACCGCACCCTGCAACTTGCCAAATGGTAACTTTACGCAAAGAATACACCATAAAAAAAATCGAGGTGATTATGAACTATAAAGTCAAAATTAAAGGGACTGGAATCTATGCCCCTAAGAATGTTGTAACGAATTTTGATTTAGAGAAAACTATTGAGACTTCGGACTCTTGGATTTTTGAAAGAACGGGAATTAAGCAAAGACATATTTGTTCAACAGAAGGTGGGGAGTTTCCAAGTGATATGGCCTATCACGCGACATTAGATGCTCTAAAGGCCGCAGATCTTGAGCCTAATGATATAGACATGATTATCTTCGCGTCTGTTACCCCTGACTACAGGCTTCCAAATACCGCGTGTATCCTTCAACAAAAACTTGGAATTACTAATAAGTGTGCTGCGCTTGATATTGCAGCTGCTTGTTCTGGCTTTGTTTATGGCCTAAATATGGCCACTGGTCTGATTAGAATGGGAGCTATCAAGAATGCTCTAATTGTTGGAAGTGAAATGCTTTCTCGAGAAGTGAACTGGGAAGATAGAAACTCTTGCATTCTCTTTGGTGATGGATGTGGTGTTGCAGTCGTTGGAAGAAATGAAGATGAAGCTGATGAGTCAGACATTCTTTCTCTTCACCTCGGAGCAGATGGAACAGGAAAAGAGTTCTTTGACCAGCCAATTGGTGGATCAGTAGAGCCTTTGACGGCCAAGCATATCGAAGACAAAGTTCACTTCATGCAAATGAAGGGGAAAGAAATGTTTAGAGTTGCGACAAGAACGCTTGCAGAAAATGCAAATATTGTTCTTGAGCGAGCGAATATGACTCTTGATGATGTCAACTGGCTAATTCCTCACCAAGCAAACGTAAGAATCATTGAAACGACTGGAAAACTTCTTGGGATCAATCCAGAGAAGGTCATCATTAATATTGATAAGTATGCCAATACTTCTGCTGCGACTATTCCAATCGCAATGCATGAGGCGATTACCGACGGAAGAATTTCAAGAGGACAAATTCTACTTCTTGATGCTTTTGGGGCAGGACTTACAACTGGTGCGACACTACTTCGCTACTAATTAATGGAGAAATTATGAAAAACGTTGTTCTATTATTTCCGGGACAAGGGTCTCAATATGTTGGGATGGGAAGTAATATCGACTCTTCCCTACTTGATAAAGCAAATGAAGTTCTAGGTTATGATCTCAAGAAGATGATGACAGATGGGCCAGAGGAAGACCTAACTCTGACTCAAAATACTCAACCAGCAATTCTTACTCACTCGGTAGGTCTCTTTAGAAAACTCGAAGATATTTTAAAAGAACATAATGTCGAAATCTCTGCTGTTATGGGACATTCAGTTGGTGAGTACGCAGCACTTGTTGCAGCTGGGGCGTTAAGCTTTGAAGATGCATTGAAGGCCGTCAATAATCGCGGAAAATTCATGCAAGAAGCTGTTCCTGCAGGAATGGGAAAGATGTATGCGATATTAAAAGTACCAGGGGACGTTGTTGAAAAAGCATGTCTTGAAGCTTCAACAGAAGATAACAAGGTCATGCCTGCAAACTTTAATGACCCTGATCAAATCGTTATTTCAGGACACGCTGAGGCCTGTGATAGAGCGGTTCAGTGGTTAAGTGAAAATCACGCTGATCCCCATCGTGCCGTTGAATTAAAAGTATCGGCACCATTTCATAGCTCTTTAATGCAACCAGCGAGAGAGAATATGACGACATTCTTTGGTGGCATCAATTTCACGAACACGAAGATTCCATATATCGCCAATATCGACGCGAAGAAATATGATGTTGGAACTGATGGAAATATAGTTAAAGAAAATCTTATCAAACAAATTGATGGCGCTGTTCTTTGGACCCAATCTTTTTCATCTCTTCCTGACAATACTCTTTGTATTGAAGTTGGGCCTGGTCGCGTTTTGATGGGATTAGCTCGAAAAATTAACAGAACAAATAAAGTTATAAGCCTTGATAAAGAAGGTGCATTTGAAGAACTTGTGGAGGCACTTAAATGATCGCAACATACAATGATTTAAAGAATAAGAAAGTACTTGTAACTGGTGCTAGTCGCGGGATTGGACTTGAGATCTCAAGAGGCCTTGCAAAGCAAGGGGCACACGTGATTTTTAACTATAGAGAAGGAAAAGAAGAAGTTGCCGCAACACTTAGTGAAGAACTAAAAATTCTCGGTGCTTCAAATGTAACAGGACTAAAATTTGATGTTACGAATGAAGAACAAATGAAAGAGTCTGTTAGTGAATTCATCAAAGAGTTTGGACCAATTGAAGGACTTGTAAATAATGCCGGAATTTCAAAAGACACACTTCTATTGAGATTAAAAGGAAGTGATATTGATTCAATTCTTGGAACAAATCTCAAGGGCGCAATGATGCTAACAAGCATCTGCTCAAGATATTTTCTGAAGGCCGAAAATGTAAGTATCGTGAATGTTAGTTCGATTGTCGGACTAATGGGAAATGTTTCACAATCTGCATATGCGGCGTCAAAAGCTGGACTTCTTGGCTTTACAAAGTCGGTTGCAAAGGAGCTAGGTAGCCGAAATATAAGGGCAAATGCAATTTGTCCGGGCTTTATTGCAACAGATATGACAGATGCTCTTGAAGATAAGGCAAAAGAGGCGTATCTTTCGTCAATTCCCCTGGGTGACTTTGGTAAGTCTGAAGATATTGCAAATCTTACATGCTTCTTACTAAGTCAGGCGTCTTCGTATATAACAGGTGAAGTAATTAAAATTGATGGTGGACTTTACATATAAAATGATTAAAATCTTGGCTTTAAACATAGGAGAGACTTATGGAAGAAAAAGTAATTAAACTAGTAAGTGATGCAACGAAAATTGATATCGCAAAGATTAACATTGAGACGAGCTTCGTTGACGATCTAAACCTTGATTCATTAGACATCGTAGAACTTATGATGAAAATGGAAGACGAATTTGGTGTTGAAATCCCAGAGGAAGATGCTGAAGGTCTTAAGTCAATTAAGGACGTTGTTACTTATCTTGAAAAGAAACAATAAGCTTTTTAAAGTTCATGCTCCACGGGACATTTTAACTAGTCCTCTGGAGCGTGACATTTTTTTATTTCTAATTTTTTCACATCCAACTCAATTCCAACTTCGCTCTTTTTTACCACCGAATTAAATAAACACTTACCAAGTTTAGAGTCAGCCTTATAGTTTGCGGCCATCCCAACCATATTCACTTCGAGATATTTTTCCTTCTTTGTGACTTTTTGAATTCGAACATTCTTGTGCACAATCATGGCGTACGAGTTAATTCCAATTATAAGTACCATTATCAATTTCATCTTCAACCTTCTTCCCTATTGGTACATTAAATATTCGTCCATCCTTGAGATGGCCATTGAGTCTTTTGTCTCACGTGAATACTGATCATAGCCTGGCCAGTACGGATCTGAATTTGAAAAACTCACACTCACTCGCCCAAAACTTACTCCATTTAAAGGTGCCGGATAGTCATGAGTTCTTACGCTCGCCGGATCGACTTTCATTGTCGAGAGCCACTCATCAACATCAGTCGGAGCTGTCGAGATCGAAGGGTCAATCACCATTTTTTTAACTGTTCCATCATTTTGAAGTACGTGAACGATAGGTGCAACGTGATAGGCCCAAGTTTGTCCATAGCCATTTGGAATTGTTAGTCTTCCTCGTGCCCAGACCTTATCTGTTTTTATTCCTTCATCCTCAAACATTTCCGCCATTAAATGGGCGCGAGCATAGCATCCATCTTCAGTATATCCCCATGCGATGTCGTCTCTTTGCCTCGCCTTTTTAAATAGCTCCTGTGCCTTTTCAATTGATATCACAGAGAGTTGCTTAGATTGTTTGCCGGCGACTTTCTTATAGGCCTCTGGATTGTAATAAGCGCCATTATGAGTACAAACAATTTCAGGAAGCGCAAGTTCGTTAACAAGAATTGATTCAACACTTCCGTCAATGAAATCAACAAGCTCAATCATACTTGCATTCTTATATTCGTTAATGACATCTGCCGATAGTTTATCAAAAATATTTGCATTAATTCCCTTACAGTTTTGGACTGCTCTCTTAATGTAACTGACTCCACCTTGTTTCATATATTCAGAAAAACTCGAATGATTTACAAATTTAGATGGAACCGTATTTCGAACAGCATTAATAGATTTATCCACAGGATATCCAATTGCTAACTCATCATTAGAAAAATAAACTTCATTAACTTCTGGTAGAGTAAAGTCAATTCTCCCCTTACTAATAGGAAGATTAATAAAGCCAGCGTTTCCACCATAAGGACCAAATAGAACTAAGGAATCTCCACACTCGGTTAAACTGCAACCATTCCCTTTGAGTCTTTGGCAATTCACTTTCTTATTATTTACTTTGATATATAATTCATCTTCACTTTCTTGCTTTTCTAGCCTCTTAATATTTTGTTGTGCTACATTTTTTATTTTTTCAAGAATATTGGGAAAGTCCGCGGAGCTTTCCGGTAGCAGAGTATTTGCCAATTTTTGATTATAAGTGATATCTAAAACTTTTCCCTTAATATCATGTTGACTATTATCGATGAGATCAAATCCATTTTGAGCATAGAGAAAATCACCATCATCACCAACAATATGATCAATGTAACTGACCTTCACTCTTGAGTTTATAAGGCTATCATTTAATTCAAAAGCAATAGGCTCACTATCATACGGTGATGAAATATAAACACTTTCATTACCATTAAGGCAAAAGACTTCATTATTCTTTTCGCCAACGGTGCAACTTTCTAACTTGCGTCCATCAGTAAGAACAACCTTAGCTGCATGAATAGAGAATGTGAAACATAGCAAAATCAGTATTCTGTTCATAGTAAATCTTCTAGTCTCTTATATTGATATTTTTTTATAATCGCTTTGTTGCTTTCAACAATTTTATTTCTTATCGCCACAGGTAGATTATTTCTAACATGGATAAAGTTGTATTTATGATTCACAAAGAAGGTATTTTTAAAATCTTCCTTATGGAACTTCTTATCTTTTAACAAATGATTAAGAGCAACTCTTGGTATAATGAAACCATCCACTCTCTTTCCAAGAAAGAGGGAAATGGATTGAGAATAATTGACGACGTCCACTTTTTTTATAAGTTCATTATTATCAAAATCCTCAAAATACTTTCCACCTCTGATGCGCGCAATACTTAACCCCTTAACGTCAGCTAAACTCTTGGCCTGCAAATCTGTTCGAAGAACGATAATATTATCATTACCTAAGGTCTGAGTGAGTTTAATAAAGCTTCCATTATTTTGATGAGAAGGATAGAACATCGCTAAGTCCACCACACCATCTTTAAGGTTTCCAACAACTCTTGCATAAGGAAGAATTGTGTACACAAATTTAAATTGAGTCTCCTCTTCTAGTTTCCGTAAGAATTTATAAGTAACACCATCCATCTCACCTTCTGGATTGATGTATGAAAATGGCTCAACATTAAAAATCCCCACCTTGATAGTTTCCACGGCAAAGATGCTGAATGTAAAAATGGTTAAAACAAAGTATTTCACAATTACATTTCGGCAAATGACCAGAATAACTTGACTAAAAAACTCAAATTAACAACTAGCACAATTTTATTGTAAGAAAGCTATTGAAAATATCTCAAATACTTGAAATTTCGACCTTTTGCGACTTGCCAAAATTGGCCTGAAAAGTTCAAATTATAGCCATTCATGGAGGTTATACATGAGAAGACGAGTTGTAATTACTGGTATGGGGACAATCTGTTCTCTGGGTCACAATTTAAATGATGTATGGAATGGATTAATTGAAGGAAAGTCTGGAATTTCAAAAGTTGAAGGTTACGATATTTCGACTCTGCCAATTCAAATAGCAGGAGAAGTAAAAAACTTCGAGCTATCAGAAGATATTTTTGAAGCAAAAGAAGCAAAGAAATATGATCGCTTTATTCACTTTGGATTAAAGGCTACAGATGAAGCGATCAAGAACTCGGGGATTGATTTAACAAAGTACGATCCTTATAAAGTTGGTGCTGTCCTAGGAGTTGGAATGGGCGGACTGACGATGACTGAAGATACTGCAAAAACTTTTGTCGAAAAAGGCGCAAGAAGAATTTCTCCTTTCTTCATTCCAGGAATTATTCCTAACATGGCCACAGGTGTACTTAGTATTAAGTATGGCTTCATGGGAGTGAACTACACTGTCGCTTCAGCATGTGCATCTTCTTGCCACGCTATTTCAACAGCTGTAGAGGAAATTAGAAGTGGACGCCATGATGTGATGATATCTGGTGGGACTGAATCGACTGTATGTAATCTTGGAATGGGTGGCTTTATTAACATGAAGGCTTTCTCTAAGAGAAATGATGAACCAACAAAAGCATCTCGCCCATTTGATACAGGACGTGATGGGTTCGTTATGGGAGAGGGTGCAGGAATTATTATTCTTGAGGATCTTGAAAGTGCTAAAGCTCGTGGTGCAACAATCTACGCAGAAATCGTAGGTCACGGTGCTTCTTCAGATGCTTACCATATTACAGCTCCACACCCAGATGGTTCAGGAGCCTATGGTTGTATGAAGAAGGCCCTTGAAGATGCAGGAATCACTGCAACGGATATTGGTTATGTGAATGCACACGGAACATCAACACCTCTTGGAGATATCGCTGAAACTAAGGCCATTAAGAAAGTTCTTGGGGATGATCACGCAAAATCAATCAATGTGAGTTCAACGAAATCAATGATTGGTCACCTTCTCGGTGCTGCTGGTGGAGTTGAAACTGTTTTTACAGCAATGACACTTCATACAGGAATTATTCCTCCGACAATCAATCTTGAAAATCAAGATCCTGAATGTGATCTGAACTACACACCAAATGTTGCGGTAAAAAAACAAGTCGAGTATGCCCTAAATAACTCTTTCGGTTTTGGAGCAACAAACTCTTCACTAATTTTAAAAAGGTATAATAATGTTTGATCAAAATTCGAAGTCACTACAGACAATGGATGAAGAAGTTTTTAATTTAACAAATCAAGAACTTGAAAGACAAGAACTTGGTCTAGAATTAATCGCTTCTGAGAACTACACATCAAAAGCAGTCATGGAAGCACAGGGCTCTATTCTAACAAATAAATACGCAGAAGGTCTTCCAAATAAGAGATACTACGGTGGTTGTGAAATCGTTGATAAGATCGAACAAATTGCAATTGATCGAGTTAAGAAACTTTTTAACTGCGAATATGCCAATGTACAACCACACTCTGGTTCACAAGCAAATATGGGTGCCTACTTTTCAATTATCAATCCGGGTGACAAGGTCATGGGAATGGACTTAGCACAAGGTGGACACTTAACTCACGGGTCACCCGTAAACTTCTCTGGAAAACTTTTCAATATAGTTTCTTACGGACTTGATATTGAAAGAGAAGTTCTTGACTACGATATGGTAAGAGATATCGCCAAAAAAGAAATGCCAAAAGTTATCGTTGCAGGTGCAAGTGCTTACCCGAGATCGATTGACTTTAAAATCTTCAGAGAGATTGCCGACGAAGTTGGCGCATATCTCATGGTTGATATGGCCCACATTGCAGGTCTTGTTGCAGCAGGTGTTCACAACTCACCTATTCCTCATGCTCATATTGTGACTTCAACAACTCACAAAACTCTGCGTGGCCCAAGAGGCGGCCTTGTTCTTACAAATGATGAAGAGCTTGCAAAGAAAATTAATTTTAATATTTTTCCAGGAATCCAAGGCGGACCTCTTGAGCACGTTATTGCAGCGAAGGCGGTTTCATTTAAAGAGGCCCTAAGCTCAAGCTATGTTGATTATCAAAAACAAGTTATCAAAAATGCCCAAACGCTATGTGAATCGTTAATGGGACTTGGCGTAGAGATCGTTTCAGGCGGGACTGATAACCACCTTATCCTCGTAAAATCAGATTCAGTAGGTCTTACAGGCAAGCAAGCTGAGCATGCCCTTGAAGCTGCCGGAATTACTTGTAATAAGAACATGATTCCAGGTGATAAAAGATCTCCATTTATCACAAGCGGTGTACGTTTAGGAACACCAGCGATTACAACAAGAGGTCTTAAAGAAGATCAAATGAAGTTAATTGCCAATTGGATTGTGATGGCACTAAAGTCCCATGATCAAGAAGGTGAACTTTCTAATATTAGAAAGAATGTTGTTGAGTTATGTAAGCAGTTTCCAGTTTATTAAATCATATGCTGAGGTCTGTGGGCCTCAGCTTATTTTACTTCAAATCGATCAATTATCAATTTAAATTTTGCCTTACTATCATCTCCATCTGTTCGAAGCCAAAATCCCAGAACTTTCTTTTCTTTTAGTTTTGTCGAAATTTTAAACTTTCCATTTTCAAGACGGCCAACTGTTTTAAAATTAAGTTTGATATCACGAATATTATCTGACTTATCAAGTTCTCTCGAATTTGTGATATCCAAGAAATCAATTTCAGAAACACCTGATGTCTCACTTAAAGTAAGAACCTTTAAAAGCCACTCGGGCAAAAAAGCTTTAACAAAACCGTTTGGGCGATAGTCCCCCTCATAAATCACACCTAGCTGAAAGTAACTGTCATTTTCATTGTTACCGATTTCTCTTTCGATCGCTACAGTACCTTCAAGCATCACTTCGGACCAAAGCTTTGGCCCTTCACTGGCCTTTAAGAATAAGGGAGACGCTGATTTATCAACTGTGATCTCTACAACCTTATCTAGCTTCACTTGATTTGGAGTAAGTTTAGAATATTTCAGATCTAAGAAATTCGAAGTTGCTAAAAAAGGGATTAGAATTATTGAGTGTAATTTCATTTAGATAATAATTTCTCTAGTCTTTCGATTCTCTCTTCAAGTGATTCAACTTTAAGTTTGAGTGCCGTATTCTCATCTTTTAGACTCGCAATCTCTCTTGAGTTAGCCTCAATTTTTTCAGAAAGACCATCAGACATTAACTTATACATTTTAAGATTTTGATCGAGTTCTTTGGTTGCTTCGATAAGAGGTGCCACAAGCTTTGCATAAGCAACTGAATAATAACCTTCATCATCTTTCTCAACTACTTCAGGAAAAACTTCAAGAATATTCTGTGCGATAACACCAATATCATTACCCTCTTTAAATTTCATATCCTTAAATTCTTCTTGTCGCCAAACAAATTCAACCCCATTCAGTTCTCTAATTTTTTCAAGCGCATTATCTATTAGTTTAATTTCTTTCTTATATCGTTGATCAGAAGTATTTACATAAGCTGAAGTTCCAGCTACAGAACCATTGACGTGCAGTTTATAGGAAGGTGTTGATATTCCAACTCCAACATTGCCACTTGCTTGTAAATTTAAAACATTAACTCCTGTACCATAGACATCATCACTTGTTGCACCGACAATAAATCTCAGTCCCTCCGTTCCTGCAGCAGCATCATATAAAATCCCCGCAGAATGATTTGAATCTGAAATCCCTTTAAACTGTAATGAAGGGTGATTTGCATGCAGAGTTAATGTTCTATTGTAACCAGCGGCCATTGCATCTCCACCTGAAACATGAAGCTTTGAAATAGGACTTGCTGTTCCAATACCAACCTTCCCAGAAGAGTTCGCATGAATAGCAAGATTACCCGAAATATCATCTGGCCGCCCCGTAACGACATTAAAGCTTAGACCGTGAGATTTAATCTGGCTTACCGTTAAATCATTTCCCGTCGCCGATAAATCAGTCCAGCTACTATTTTCTGCACGTGATGTAATATCAACCACAAGACCGAGAGATGAAGTAACACCACAAGACGCACTCGCCTTTATAGCTCGAACTCTAAACTTAGGAGTATTTCCATTTCCAAATACATCTAATGTAAAACACTTCGATGCGCCTATATAGCCCGATTCAGAGCGATGAAGAACTTCTTGCCATCCTGATGCATCGGAATGACTTGTTGCAAACTCATAAGTATGACTTTCAGTCCAATTCCCTCTCGTTCCAGAGATATTAACAAGCCATCCAGAAGCTGCCCCCGCAGCAGTTGGAGAACTTTGTACAACTTCAATATAATCTCCAATGGCCCACCCATCTGCAAAAGAAATAACTTCTTTATAATGTTTATTATTATAAAGATCTCCAGTAAGATTTATATTACCTACAACATGAAGTTTCTCATTAGGAGAAGTTGTTCCAATACCAACATTTCCGCTACTAATAATACGAACTTTTTCTGAATTACCGACTGAGAAAGAGATAGGAAGAGATGAATAGTTTGTATTTAATTTTAAGCCAGATGTAGACGAACCTGCCCCCAAAGACCAAACATCACCATTTGGGTCTCTTCCGACAAGAGAAGTAGAAAACCCAGAACCATATGTACTAGCAGTATCCTTTATACTAATAATATTTTTGACTTCTAAGTTAGCTGCTGGGGTAGATAAACCAATTCCAACATTCCCATTACTAAGAGCAGTTAATATCGGAGTATCATATGTCAAATCACTTATATAATTACCCCCTCCACTTATAATTCGAAACCCATCATTAACATCGTTATCTCTAAGGGCCAACACGAGTTGACCACTGGTTGGTCCTTCAATCACAGCACCAAAATCACTACCTACCATTAAACCAGAGTAAGCACTTCCAGTAGCGAAGCCATCAAGACCAATTTCATTATTACTAGTTGCATTTCTTTGAATTTGAAGCTTTTTTGTTGGTGTACTTTTTCCAATCCCAACATTCCCTGACGAATAAGAAATATCACTTCCACTCTTCGCCCAAACCCCATTACCTGCAATAGAAGTTGT
>Ga0100393_10001675_pt1:0-15000 | contig 22148 bp, 13 predicted proteins | sample CryGeymeta201517_FD_81546 | JGI IMG/M metagenome (GOLD analysis project Ga0100393, IMG submission 81546) | Groundwater microbial communities from Crystal Geyser aquifers in Utah, USA - Crystal Geyser metaG 2015-17 | ecosystem: Environmental > Aquatic > Deep subsurface > Groundwater... | reverse complement strand
AAATACTCCTTTTCATTTTGTTGCATTGCAGAAGGTTCAAGACGAGAATGAATAAAAAATATTGAATGGAATAGATATTGTGAATAGAATCTGGTCAATGGAAGGCAGAAAGCGCACTTCCCTCCCCTGAAATTGTTCCATCGATGTTATTAAATAGGTGATTCAAGGATCAGATAGGAACTCTGAAAACTCGGGATCGAGCGATCATGCATTTACCTATATTGAATCGGTTCGGTCCAGTTTCAAATATTTGTTCCAACAACGAATCTTCGGAACCCAATTTTTTTTTGAAAGGATGATGGATGAAAAATTGTCCCCAATTCATCGTATACCTTTTGATCATATAGGGTGCTCGAAAATGGTCGAAATAGTGAAATAGGAGGATCGCTATGACTATAACCCTTGGAAAGTCTTCTAAAGACGAAAAAACTTTATTTGATACTGTGGATGACTGGCTACGCAGAGACCGTTTCGTTTTTGTGGGTTGGTCGGGTCTATTGCTCTTTCCTTGTGCCTATTTTGCCTTAGGTGGATGGTTCACGGGTACAACCTTTGTGACTTCATGGTATACTCACGGATTGGCCAGTTCCTATCTGGAAGGTTGTAATTTCCTAACTGCCGCAGTTTCTACTCCTGCTAATAGTTTAGCACATTCTTTGCTGCTATTATGGGGTCCCGAAGCACAAGGAGATTTTACTCGTTGGTGTCAATTAGGTGGTCTATGGACCTTCGTTGCTCTTCATGGTGCTTTCGGTCTAATAGGTTTCATGTTACGTCAATTTGAACTTGCTCGATCTGTACAATTGCGACCTTATAATGCAATTGCATTCTCTGCTCCAATTGCTGTCTTTGTTTCTGTATTTTTGATCTATCCATTGGGCCAGTCCGGTTGGTTTTTCGCACCTAGTTTTGGTGTAGCAGCTATTTTCCGTTTTATCCTCTTCTTTCAAGGTTTTCATAATTGGACCTTGAATCCATTTCATATGATGGGAGTTGCCGGAGTATTGGGTGCTGCTCTTCTATGTGCTATTCATGGTGCTACCGTGGAAAATACTTTATTTGAAGATGGTGATGGTGCAAATACGTTCCGTGCTTTTAACCCGACCCAAGCCGAAGAGACTTATTCCATGGTCACTGCTAACCGCTTCTGGTCCCAGATTTTTGGAGTTGCTTTTTCCAATAAACGTTGGTTACATTTCTTCATGTTATTTGTGCCAGTGACCGGTTCATGGATGAGTGCCATTGGAGTAGTTGGTCTAGCTCTAAACTTACGTGCCTATGATTTTGTTTCCCAGGAGATCCGTGCAGCAGAAGATCCTGAATCTGAGACTTTCTACACAAAAAATATTCTCCTGAACGAAGGTATTCGTGCTTGGATGGCGGCTCAAGATCAGCCTCATGAAAACCTTATATTCCCTGAGGAGGTCCTACCCCGTGGAAACGCTCTTTAATGGAACTATAGCTTTAGCTGGTCGTGATCAAGAAACCACTGGTTTCGCTTGGTGGGCCGGTAATGCCCGACTTATCAATTTGTCTGGTAAATTGCTTGGGGCTCACGTGGCTCATGCCGGATTAATTGTATTCTGGGCCGGAGCAATGAACCTATTCGAAGTGGCTCATTTCGTACCGGAAAAACCTATGTATGAACAAGGATTGATTCTGCTTCCCCATCTAGCTACTCTAGGATGGGGAGTCGGTCCTGGTGGGGAAATCGTGGACACTTTTCCATATTTTGTATCTGGGGTACTTCACTTAATTTCTTCTGCGGTTTTAGGTTTTGGTGGTATTTATCATGCACTCATAGGACCCGAAACTTTAGAAGAATCTTTTCCATTCTTTGGCTATGTATGGAAAGATAGAAACAAAATGACCACAATTTTGGGTATTCACCTAATCTTGCTAGGTGTTGGTGCTTTTCTTCCAGTGCTCAAAGCTTTGTATTTTGGAGGTGTATATGATACTTGGGCTCCCGGCGGTGGAGATGTAAGAAAAATAACGAACCCAACTCTTAACCCAAGTGCTATATTTGGTTATTTACTTAAATCTCCTTTCGGAGGAGAAGGATGGATCGTTAGCGTGGACAATCTAGAAGATGTAATTGGAGGACATGTATGGTTAGGTTCCATTTGTATCTTCGGTGGTATCTGGCATATCTTAACCAAACCTTTTGCATGGGCTCGCCGTGCATTCGTATGGTCCGGAGAAGCTTATTTGTCCTATAGTTTAGCGGCTCTATCTTTCTTTGGTTTTATTGCTTGTTGTTTCGTTTGGTTCAACAATACAGTTTATCCCAGTGAATTTTATGGGCCCACCGGCCCAGAAGCCTCTCAAGCTCAAGCGTTTACTTTTTTAGTTAGAGACCAACGTCTTGGAGCTAGTGTGGGGTCTGCCCAAGGACCTACTGGTTTAGGTAAATACCTTATGCGTTCTCCGACTGGAGAAATTATCTTTGGAGGAGAAACGATGCGTTTTTGGGATCTCCGTGCTCCTTGGTTGGAACCCCTAAGGGGCCCTAATGGTTTGGATCTGAGCAAGTTGAAAAAAGACATACAGCCTTGGCAGGAACGACGTTCAGCAGAATATATGACTCATGCTCCTTTAGGTTCTTTAAATTCTGTGGGTGGTGTAGCTACCGAAATCAATGCGGTGAATTATGTCTCTCCCCGAAGTTGGTTATCCACCTCCCATTTCGTTCTAGGATTTTTCTTCTTCGTAGGTCATTTGTGGCATGCGGGAAGGGCTCGTGCAGCTGCAGCAGGATTTGAGAAAGGGATTGATCGTGATTTCGAACCTGTCCTTTCCATGACTCCTCTTAACTGAAAAAATAGATCGAACCAGATGGAAGAGAAATCGATTCAATTTCATTACATCTATCTCCCATATCGGCGGGATAGGAGTATTTTAAAATACTCTCTTTCCAACTAGATCCTTGTAGCTCGGCTATATACAGCCGAGCTATTCTCTTTTTTTTTTATTGGACCGGACCAATAAATGTGATTGTTGAAAAACAACAGGAGAGAGAGGGATTCGAACCCTCGATAGTTTTTTTTTACTATACCGGTTTTCAAGACCGGAGCCATCAACCACTCGGCCATCTCTCCCGGGGACAACTTCTATTCTACCCCCTCGGATAATCCCTAACTATAAGCATAAGGTCGGGTCGATACCAACTATACCTGTGACATATGGTGATTTTTCATCATCATCTAGAATGGAAAAAAAAGAAACGAATTTCCCTCTCCTCTCACACTCAAATATCAAATTGAAAAATTTTGAAAAGCTCGATCAATTTATGGTCAAATCCTTTCCATAGTGCATTTGATCAGAATTGAAAATTGGGGATCGGATGGTATAGTCTATTCAATCTGTTGGGAGCTTGTAAGATCACAACCATGACTATTGCTTTCCAATTGGCTGTGTTTGCATTAATTGCTATTTCATTTTTACTAGTGATTGGCGTACCTGTTGCACTTGCCTCTCCTGATGGTTGGTCAAGTAACAAAAATGTTGTATTTTCGGGTGTATCATTATGGATCGGATCAGTCCTTTTTGTAGGTATCCTTAATTCTTTCATATCTTAGATCTGTTCTAGATGTTTTAGGTTCAAACTCCCTACCCCCCCCCTCCCGGAGGGCTTTATAGCTCTTCTGAAGGGCCTTTTACTTCAGGCCCAAGGAGGAGGGGTTTTCCTTATCCGTAATTGAATGAATAAACGAATAATTGGACCATTCAAATCAAATCAAATCAAATCAAATCAAATCAAATCAAATCAAATCAAATCAAATCAAAAATGGTATCTACTTACGAATGGGATTGAACATATATGTCTTTTCCATTTCAATGTTATGAATATATATATATATTCATAACATTGAAATGCGGGTATGGTTGAATGGTAAAATTTCTCTTTGCCAAGGAGAAGATGCGGGTTCGATCCCCGCTACCCGCCCGTCACATTGAATATGAAAAAGAATAGTTCATATATTGATCGTTTCTTTTCCTCACTTATCATTCCATTAGAAAATGATAAGTGAGAGAGCAATCCTTTCCGGACCAAAATACTTCGTATGTTCTGGTCTGGCGGAGACAGGATTTGAACCCGTGACCTCAAGGTTATGAGCCTTGCGAGCTACCAGACTACTCTACTCCGCACCATTGATTGATATCATAATCAGAATGGGTACACCAAACAATAATGGGATATACTACCCCTATATAGGGGTAGTATATCCCATTATCACAAGAAACTTCAATTACTTTTTTTCTTTTCCTACCAACTCGATTTTGTTATCCCGGGCAATAAACATGCGTGGGCCATCTCACGGAGTATGTGTCCGGACAATCCAAAGTCTCGATAGTTGGCTCTAGGTCTTCCAGTCGAAGAACAACGTCGATGGAGACGTGTAGGTGCACTATTACGCGGTGAAGATTGCAATTTTCTATGAATTTCCCATTTGTCATCCAATGATGAAACTTTGCTTTTTTCCTCCAAAGATTGACGAATTAAATGATATTTCCGTTCCAGTGCTTGTCTCTTCTTCTCTCTCTGAATGAGACTCTTTCTCGCCATAATAGTTCAGTCGGTACTATTACCTACCAGGAATCAAAATATAGATCAGATTTTAGATGGAGTAATATTACGTCGGTTACTTTTTCTCTGTGGGGTATTGTCATTGTATCAATGACAATACCCATTCACTGATGAAACTGATGAAGAAGAATTAACCAAATTTGCCTGATGTAGAGGCAATTAAAAAAGCTGCATAAGTGAATATATAACCTACGGAAAAGTGAGCTAATCCAACTAATCGTGCTTGAACAATGGAAAGGGCTACTGGCTTGTCTCTCCATCGAACTAAATTAGCTAAAGGCGTGCGTTCATGAGCCCATGCGAGAGTTTCAATCAGTTCTTGCCAATATCCACGCCAGGAAATAAGGAACATAAATCCAGTAGCCCAAACAAGATGCCCGAATAAGAACATCCACGCCCAAACAGATAAACTGTTCATACCAAATGGATTGTATCCATTAATAAGTTGTGAAGAATTTAACCATAGATAATCTCTTGACCATCCCATTAAATAAGTGGAAGACTCATTAAATTGCGCTACATTACCCTGCCATAACGTTATATGCTTCCAATGCCAATAGAAAGTAACCCATCCAATAGTATTCAACATCCAGAAAACTGCTAAATAAAAAGCATCCCAGGCCGAGATATCGCAAGTACCACCCCGTCCCGGACCATCGCAAGGAAAACTATAACCAAAATCTTTTTTATCTGGCATTAACCTGGAACCACGCGCATCCAAAGCACCTTTAACTAGGATCAATGTAGTTGTATGCAAACCTAGAGCAATAGCATGATGAACCAAAAAGTCTCCAGGACCAATTGTTGAGAACAATGAATTATTATTATCATTAATAGCATTTAACCAACCGGGTAACCATATGCTCTTACCTGCATCGAATGCTGGACCACTTGTTGAAGATAGGAGTATATCGAAACCATATAACGTCTTACCATGAGCAGATTGTATCCACTGAGCAAATATGGGCTCGATCAATATTTGTTTTTCTGGAGTACCAAAAGCAAGCATAACATCATTATGAACATAAAGTCCCAAGGTATGGAAACCTAGTAATAAACTAACCCAACTAAGATGAGATATTATAGCTTCCTTATGTTCCAACATTCTCGCCAATACATTATCCTTATTCTGTTCCGGATTATAATCCCTAATGAGGAATATAGCTCCATGAGCAAAGGCTCCTGTCATGATGAACCCGGCAATGTATTGATGATGAGTATATAATGCAGCTTGGGTGGTGAAGTCTTGTGCTATGAATGCATAAGCGGGTAAAGAATACATGTGTTGAGCTACCAAGGAAGTTATAACCCCCAAAGAAGCTAAAGCAAGACCCAATTGAAAATGAAGAGAATTATTAATTGTGTTATAAAGACCCTTATGTCCGCGTCCTAATAGGCCTCCTGGAGGAACATGTGCCTCCAAAATATCTTCCATACTGTGACCAATCCCAAAGTTGGTTCTATACATATGACCAGCAATTGAAAAAACAAACGCAATAGCTAAATGATGATGAGCCATATCAGTCAGCCATAAACTTTGAGTTTGTGGATGGAATCCTCCGAGAAGAGTTAGAATAGCAGTTCCCGCCCCTTGGGAGGTACCGAATAAGTGACTACTAGAATCAGGATTTTGAGCATAAAGATTCCACTGACCTGTGAAAAGTGGTTCTAACCCTTGGGGATGCGGTAATTCATCCAAAAAATTGTCCCATCTGACGTGCACTCCCCTTGATTCAGGAATAGCGACATGAACTAAATGCCCTGTCCAAGCTAGAGAACTGACTCCGAAGAGTCCTGACAAATGATGATTGAGACGGGATTCGGCATTTTTGAACCATGAAACACTTGGTCTCCATTTAGGTTGTAAATGTAACCTACCCGCTATTAAAAAGATGACAGAAAGAAATAGCAAGAAAAGAGCTCCAGCATAAAGATCTTCGTTAGTGCGTAAGCCAATTGTATACCACCACTGATAAACACCGGAATAAGCAATATTGACCGGACCGGGAGCACCTCCACGGGTAAAAGCTTCTATAGCTGGTTGACCAAAATGAGGATCCCAAATTGCATGAGCAATGGGTCTTACATGTAAGGGATCGCGTACCCATGCTTCAAAATTGCCTTGCCAAGCCACATGGAACAAATTACCGGAGGTCCACAGAAAGATTATTGCCAACTGACCAAAGTGGGAAGCAAAAATTTTATGATAAAGGCGTTCTTCGGTAATATCATCATGACTCTCAAAGTCATGTGCGGTCGCAATACCGAACCAAATACGACGAGTAGTTGGGTCCTGGGCCAAGCCTTGGCTGAACTTTGGAAATCTTGATGCCATAATGCTTTTCAAATCCTCCTAGCCATTATCCTACTGCAATAATTCTTGCCAGGAAGAACGCCCATGTTGTGACGATTCCACCCAGAAGGTAATGAGCTACTCCTACAGCACGTCCCTGTACAATGCTCAAGGCTCTGGGCTGGATAGCAGGAGCAACCTTCAATTTGTTATGGGCCCAAACAATAGATTCAATGAGTTCTTGCCAATACCCACGGCCGCTGAATAAGAACATTAAACTGAAGGCCCAAACAAAATGAGCACCTAAAAATAAAAGACCATATGCAGATAATGAAGAACCATAAGATTGGATCACTTGCGAGGCTTGTGCCCATAGAAAGTCACGGAGCCACCCGTTAATCGTAATGGAACTTTGTGCAAAGTTTCCTCCCGTAATATGAGTTACCACTCCCTGATCACTTATACTACCCCAAACATCGGACTGCATTTTCCAGCTGAAATGGAATATTACTACCGAAATTGCATTGTACATCCAGAATAAACCAAGGAAAACATGATCCCAGGCAGATACTTGACATGTTCCTCCTCTCCCAGGTCCATCACAAGGAAAGCGAAAACCAAGATTTGCTTTATCAGGTATTAAACGGGAGCTACGGGCAAATAGAACACCTTTAAGTAGGATTAAAACAGTCACATGGATAGTAAATGCATGAATGTGATGTACCAAAAAATCCGCGGTTCCTAATGGAATTGGTAACAAAGCCACTTTGGAACCTACTGTCACCAAATCACCACCTCCCCAGGTTAAGCTGGTACTTGCTGTTGCACCAGGAGCGGTTGAACCAGGTGCTGAAGCATGAGTGTTTTGTATCCATTGGGCAAAGATAGGTTGTAATTGTATAGCAGTATCTGAGAACATATCTTGAGGACGTCCTGGAGCGCTCATAGTATCATTATGAATATACAGACCAAAACTATGGAAGCCTAAGAATATACATACCCAGTTGAGGTGTGATACAATTGCATCACGATGTCTAAGAACGCGATCTAATAAATTGTTGTATTGAGTAGTTGGGTCATAGTCTCTTACCATAAAAATCGCTGCATGTGCAGCAGCGCCAACTATAATAAACCCACCAATCCACATATGATGTGTGAACAGAGAGAGTTGGGTGCCATAGTCAATAGCTAGGTACGGATAGGGGGGCATCGAATACATGTGGTGAGCTACAACAATAGTTAAAGATCCTAACATAGCTAGGTTAATAGCTAATTGAGCATGCCATGAGGTAGTTAAGATCTCGTAAAGACCTTTATGTCCCTCCCCCGTAAATGGACCTTTATGAGCTTCTAAAAGGTCCTTGAGGTTATGGCCAATGCGCCAATTGGTCTTATACATATGACCGGCTATCAGAAAAAGAACTGCAATAGCCAAATGATGATGCGCAGTATCGGTCAACCACAGACCCCCCGTTACTGGATTTAATCCTCCACGAAAAGTCAAAAAGTCTGAATATTCCGACCAATTCAGGGTGAAAAATGGGGTCAATCCCTCAGCAAAACTGGGATAAAGTTGAGCCAAAAGATCGGGATTCAAAATAAATTCATGAGGAAGTGGTATCTCTTTAGGATCAACTCCAGCGTCTAGAAGTTGGTTAATGGGTAGAGAGACATGTATTTGGTGTCCTGCCCAAGATAGAGACCCAAGTCCTAGTAACCCTGCTAAATGATGGTTCAACATGGATTCTACATCCTGGAACCAAGCCAATTTTGGGGCAGCTTTGTGATAATGAAACCAACCAGCAAAAAGCATTAACGCAGCAAAGATCAATGCACCAATTGCAGTGCAGTAAAGTTGTAATTCACTGGTTATTCCAGATGCTCGCCAAATCTGGAAGAAACCAGAGGTTATTTGTATCCCTCGAAAACCTCCACCTACATCCCCATTCAATATTTCTTGGCCTACTATTGGCCAAACTACTTGGGCACTGGGTTTGATGTGAGTGGGATCAGCCAGCCATGCTTCATAATTGGAGAAACGAGCGCCGTGAAAATACATCCCACTTAGCCAAATAAAGATGATGGCTAGTTGACCAAAATGAGCGCTAAAGACTTTACGAGAAATCTCTTCCAAATCATTAGTATGACTATCAAAATCGTGAGCATCAGCATGTAAGTTCCAGATCCAAGTGGTAGTATCAGGGCCTTTAGCTAGCGTCTTTGAGAAATGCCCAGGTTTGGCCCATTTTTCAAAAGAGGTTTTTACAGGATCTCTCTCCACTACGATCTTTATTCCTGGCTTTACTTCTGGTTCCGGTGAACGAATGATCATTTAATTCTCCCCTTTTCGAATGGGACATAAATAAGAAGAACCCTGCCAATAGCAATTAGTGAACTTCCGAGAGATATAGATATATCTCAACTCGTTTCTCCCCTTATTTTCTAGTTTATGACTGGAGCGACTATGATACGGGAGTCGATCTGAGGCAGGTGTTCAGTTTTATTATGACATATCTTCGAGGTGCTCAATGGACCGTGGGCTGTTACCATACAGAAAAAGGCTTTTCAGTGTAATGGAAAAAGCAACGGTGATTATTACACCGTTTCTAGATGGATAAATATATATATATCTGTATATATATATTTATCCATCTATTGATACTCCTCCATATGTCCCATATCAAAGGACATCCATTATGAATCGTTATTCATGGATCATTAATGAAAGACATCTCCGGATGGATTTTACCCCTATTAATAATATTCATCAACAATCCAGAATCAAAAAAGGTATTCTTTTTATATTATAAATAAATTTCTATAAGATGTCGATAGAATCTCATTTTTTTAATATTCTGGAAGAATCCCATTGATTTCGAGTCAGATATTAAATAATTAATATGATTTCCCAATAATAGAAATTATCATTCTCCAAAGCGTCCTGTAATCTTTAACCAATTTTGTGCTTCGATGTAATTGCCCGGAGCAAGTGCTATAGCTTGTTCCCAATACTCAGCAGCTTGATCGAACCAAGCCTCCGCAGTTTCAGGATCTCCCTGTCGAATGGCCTGTTCTCCTCGGTCGGGATAGGTCAACTTGGAAAAGTTTTCTTCCCTCAGAACCGTACTTGAGAGTTTCCTACCTCATACGGCTCAATCCACTATTCTTTAGTCCTCTACCAAAATTTCCAAAATATTATTGAATTGGAGATGATTCATTGGGAGTTCATATTAACCAAAGGACCAAAAAAAGTAAATGACATGAGTTTCTGATTTCACTTCCAATCAATTCAATGATCAGGTTCTATCTTTTCTCCTACCCTCAAAAAGATGAAGTATAGAAAGAGATATACTTCAGATTGATTATCCAAATCAAAGTCTTTTTGCAAGGTAACTATCTCAGTTCCGTATAGAATTTTTGGAGAGTACTCTCTGGCTGGAGTACTTCACATCTTTAGGATCTGATGCTACACCGCTGCTCAATAGCTTAGTAGATCAACTCTATTACATAAGTTGATTCCTGATTCTTGTCAATGAGCAGATTTGATCGTATCAGCCCGAACCTTCTTTCAATAATTGATCTTTATGGTGCTTCCATCATCAATTTCATTTTTTATCCATGGAATATTTAGGCTCTATCTATTCATATTCGGGCTCCTATGAGAGATGCTTTTTTTTTTTCGCTACAGCTGATAAAAACCGTTACTTGGGACGGTGCATATGTAGGAAGCCTTTTATTTTGTCCTTACTCGTACTAGTTATTAACTAAGTTATTCTATGGTACAGATAGCCGCACGTAATGACAGATCAAGGCCGTATTATTAAGAGCTTGTGGTAAGGATGGGTTCCGTTCTAATGCTTGGAAATAATATTCCAAAGCCTTCGTATGTTCCCCATTACTTGTATGCACAAGACCTATATTATATAGTATATAACTTCGATCATAAGGATCAGTTTCCAGTCGCATAGCTTCATAATAATTTTGTAAAGCTTCCGCATATTCCCCTTCCGATTGAGCTGACATCCGTTACGGTCGTTCATTCCATTGAAATGATCTCCGCTTCAAAACCGTACATGAGATTCCCACCTCATACGGCTCCTCCTTTCTTTACAGTAGGTAATATGGGGAGTAATCCGTGGAATTGAAAACAAAAAAAAAAGATTCTGACCCAATATTATGAATTAACAGGGGCTAGTGTATTTCCAATAAATCTCTAACCATCCTTCTTGCAAAGATTCTTTTCCAAATACCAAGGATCTTAGTACTAGGAATGGAACCTCTAACAATTTCTTTGTTCTTAACGCCCTGTATTCTCCGGGGATTAATCACTTCAACAATCTCCGATGGTTCCGGGTATCCAAAGTACAAACGAGATGGATGTTTGTTGTCCCAACCATTCTCACTACCCTTCAGAAAAGGGTAATGCATATGGGCTATAACGAAGCTTTTGTGTTGTCGATTTCCATACGTAGTGCTTTCTCCCCTCATGTGCGCCTATCAAATAGGTTCAACTATACAAGCAAGGCCTATTGCATAGGTGGTGTAACCTTTCGCTCGGTACTAAAATCCTCAGGAGATGAGAGCATCTAAAGGTGCATTGACCGGGGATACACGACAGAAGGAATTGTTCTATCTCCAGAACTCACCTTCACTGAGCGTAAGTTTTATTTTACTCAATTTTTATTCCCGAATACCTTTTCTTTTCTTTCCCAAAAAAAGAAGAACGGAAAACATATCAAATCACACCATCTCTGTAATAGGTAAATGCTTCTTTCTCCCCCGGAGCCATCGGGATTATTCGCAATAAGATATCTGCTACAATTGTGAAGGTCTTATCAATAAAATTGTCATTTCTCTGAGATCTAGGCATAGTCAATTACAGATTTGATAATTTCCTTCATTCCCTTACGCAAATGATTCCATGAACGAAATTTTTTTCTGGTGCACAATACCATAAAATGGATTTCCTTACAATCGTAAATATGTTCTCATTCTATCTATTCCAATCCAATTTATTCTTTAAAATGGGAATAGATAGGGAATATTTTGAATAATTGTTCATTAGTAATATGAATAATAACGGAAAAATATTCGTATTGAAAGAAGACTAGATTGGGTAAACTCGGGAAGTCCGGTTCGATTATGATCCGAAAAAAGAAAGAGTTAAACGATCGAGCATTGCATAATGAGAATGCAATGCCCACCCAGCAATTGTGTGCTTTATCTATATAGATAAAGGAATATCGGGAAAATATAGTCATCATGACACAGGATCATTGCCAAAGAATTAGTTATTATACAATTGATAAGATGATCACTACAGATCCATATATGATCATAATATGGAATGGATCAGTTAATCTGATCTTAAATTATTGATTAGGCGATCTGAATACGTCGGATTAACAGGGATGATTGAGGATTTCCTAAAATAGGAGGAAGTTGGAGAAAATGTCCTTTCGTCTTTCCGGGGGGGATTAAATCATTACCTTATTTATTATCTATTTATTTCCGAAAGATTGAACTGTTCGTACCCGAACAAAAAGAATTTGTAAGGAAGTTGCTATTCACTAATTTTGTTAATTAGAACCAAGAAATCTAATAGGAAAGATGGCCGAGCGGTTCAAGGCGTAGCATTGGAACTGCTATGTAGGCTTCCGCTTACCGAGGGTTCGAATCCCTCTCTTTCCGTATCTTCGCCCTACTATTTTATTATCATCCATTGTTTTTCCAATCTATTGAATCCCAATAGGACGATTTCCTAATTACAGGATCAACCTACCTCTATTTGTAATAGAGAAAATAGAACGAACATTGGTTCGTGGTATGGGAAGAGTAAAGACGAAGCAATAAAAGAAAAGTATCGTAGATAACAAGTAACGTACGGAAGGATTATAAAATGTCTCCTTCGGGGAGGGGAAAAATAAGGGAGAAGAACATAATTTCCAGATGCCTAGCAACCAACCCCTCCCTTTCATTTCATTCTCGATTCAAGCTTGACGGGAATAATACTCTACGACCAGCAATTCATTAATCTTCAAACTGATCCATTTACTATCTATTATTTGATTGATGAATCCTTTATATTGTAAGGGATGAAAAGTCAAATGATTTGGCAATTTATCCCTCTGGAACAGGTCTATATTCTTCTTAATGATAGCTCTCAATCTTGGTTGATCTCTTATAGTAATAACATCTTGAGGTTTGCAAGGGTAACTTGGTATATCTACCATATGGTCATTGACCCGGATATGTCCATGATTCACTAATTGTCTAGCTCCAGGAATGGTGGGAGCCATACCCAATCGAAAAAGAATATTATCCAAACGCATTTCAAGTAATTGCAATAGGACCTGGCCCGTTGAGCCTTTGGCTCTTCTAGAAACACGAACATATTTCAGCAATTGTCGCTCCGTTAGTCCGTAATGAAAACGCAATTTCTGTTTTTCTTCTAGCCGGATGCGATATTGAGATATTTTCCTGGAAGAAGACCGATTCATAGAATCCTTTCTGTTTTTGGGTCTTTTACTAGTGAGCCCTGGTAAAGTTTTCAGACGACGTATTATTTTTAAACGAGGTCCCCGATAACGTGACATAGAAACTCCTTTTTCAATTAACAGATAGTGCTAGAAAAAAAAAAAGAATAGTATAACTCGTATGAGTTCTACTGGAATTCTTTTATAATTCTTTTATATGGAAAACAAAGATCTTTCTCCAATTTTTTATAGATCCTAATAGCTCCAATCATTTCATTCATCCCGTTCCTAGTTGGGAATAAGTGATCATGGCATGACGGACCCGACGAACGATCGTAAGAGTATTCTCCACTCCATTCCATCTTGATCCTAACAAAACTTTGTGGATTATGGAAATGAGAGGAACGGAAAAGAGCCAGCTATCGGGATCGAACCGATGACCATCGCATTACAAGTGCGATGCTCTAACCTCTGAGCTAAGCAGGCTCGATGGAATATAACTCCTCATTTCATTGGTGTGAGATCCATAGATTCCTTTGGAATCCTAACGATTATAGCGCGAATCGGATTCAATGACGCAATCCAGATTACGATTACAAAGGAACATTGTTTGAATGTAGATTCTTTCAAGGGAAAGAAAGGGGAAGTAAGGGTCAATTGATATCGATCGTTTTACTCACTCTTCCAAATCGACTAGGGGAGGATAATAACATTGCATTTCAAATGGAGAAATAATATAATGATTCCCAGTCATATTCGATTGGGATAGAGATAGAGATGGCGAGAGAAGGGGAGTAGGGGAGGATATTTCTACCACCCAATATTGAGCAAATATCCAATGAATAATGCTGATGGATATTACATAATAGGATTAGATCAAGGTATGATCTTGTTCTTCGAGAAGGGGATATGGCGGAATTGGTAGACGCTACGGACTTGATCGAATTGAGCCTTGGTATGGAAACCTACCAAGTGATAGCTTCCAAATCCAGGGAACCCTGGGATATTTTGAATGGGTAATCCTGAGCCAAATCCGGTTCATGAAGACAATGTTTCTTCTCCTAAGATAGGAAGGGGATAGGTGCAGAGACTCAATGGAAGCTATTCTAACGAATGAATCTCATTTGGTCCAATACTGTAGTTATAGAACGCTCTATTTACACCTCAAAAGTGGAGAGATATTTTATATAACATCAGACAAAACTGGCGATCAGAAATCGTTCCAAGCATTTTATTCATAAGATAGATGCCAGATTCGAGTTGAAGTACTGATTTGACATTAAGTAATCCAATTATGAACTTATCTACTCTAGATGGAAAATTGAATCAGTTTTTGGAATAAATGGTTGGACGAGGATAAAGATAGAGTCCAATTCTACATGTCAATGTCAACAACAATGCAAATTGCAGTAGGAGGAAAATCCGTTGGCTTTATAGACCGTGAGGGTTCAAGTCCCTCTATCCCCACCCAAGTTCGTTCCCGAACGGACTGATCTATTTTCTCCAATTCCATTGGTTCGAATCCATTCTAATTTATCGATTCTTTTACCTCGCTATTTTTTTTTTTTTTTCATTAAATGAATAAATTAGAATAAGTTGTTTTGTTTTGTTTATGAATTAATCATTTATAACATTAATTT
>Ga0100393_10001652_pt1 | contig 22326 bp, 18 predicted proteins | sample CryGeymeta201517_FD_81546 | JGI IMG/M metagenome (GOLD analysis project Ga0100393, IMG submission 81546) | Groundwater microbial communities from Crystal Geyser aquifers in Utah, USA - Crystal Geyser metaG 2015-17 | ecosystem: Environmental > Aquatic > Deep subsurface > Groundwater | place... | reverse complement strand
CAAAGCTGCCAAAGTTGCTCAAACCGATTTAGCTCTGAGTGCTTATTTAAAAAGCATTGTAAACAGACCTATTTATGGTTTTAAGAACAGTGTAAGCGATATTTCACAAATCTTTGGAATACTGGGTGTCACTGGTTCACAACAAGCAGTCTATAACTATATGATGAGTTTACTCTCGCCCAATCAATGGAAACTTTTTGGATTAAATAAATCTTCATTTCACACTCTGCAAGATGCTTTAGTGATTAAATGGCAAATGATTTTAAATCATTTAAAGATAGAATCCAAAGATCTTCAAAATGCCATTACCTTGCTTCCCGCCAGTATTATCGTCTCAGAAGCTCTTTTTTGTGAGCATATTAAAGATGTCAATCTTTTAAGAAGTGCAAAAGCACTCGACTACAATACAATTTTAATGAGACTCTGTAAAGTGGACTTGTTTGATATATGCGAACAAATTTCTCTAAAATGGGAGATGCCAAATGAAGTTGCTAAAGTCGTGCAAGCTGCTTCTGGAGTTAAACCATCAGAAGATGCACAGATGAACACCTTAGGAAAATGGATGCACCTATTACTCTTTTATGAGTTATCCCAACCAATGTTTATAGAAGCAGGATTAAATGATTTTATAGATTTTCAAATAGATTATATAGAAGATATTTATGAAGAGTTCTCAACTCTAATGGAGGTTGCATGAGAGCCGTAGTTCATAATGGTATTGGAGTTTTTGCTCCACAAGGATTTTTAGATGGAAACGCTGCAAACGCTTGTTTAACTTTAGATGATATTAATGCTACAATCAATTTGAAAGCCGATATGATTTTAGTATCTCTTAAGAAAGTTGTCTTTTTTAACAGAAATGGTCTGGATGCTTTTGTAAAAATGTTGAACAAAGTGAGAGCTAAAAATCATATAACAGTCGGTTTTTGTGATTATGATAATAAAAAATATGATGCTATTATGAATTTTTACAAAGGGGAGATGAGCTTTTCACTTTTTAAAACTCAAAATATTGCAGCACTTTTTAGTGCAAGCTTTAAAAATCAGAGTAAAACACTTTTAGTCTATTGTGACGATAAATCACAAAGAGCATCTATTGCAATAGAGCTACATGACAATGGGCACAATCCTGTCATTGCACAAAGCCTAGAGGAGTTCAAAGAAAAATCTTCTAACCCTGGTTCTTATGATTCTATTATTGATAACACGTATTTAGGGCAGATGGGGCAGAATATTGCCAGCAGAGTCACTGGGAATGCAATTATCTATACTGTTTCTTCCTTTTTAGACACCGAAATAAGTGGTACTTTCAATATTGCATATCACAATAACTCACTCAACGTAGGCTTCAAACTTTTTATATTTGACGCATACAAAGTCATAAGTATGAATATCCATGCTTTAAACTTTTTTTCCAAACTTGCAAGTACAGCAGCAGAGTACAACGCAACTATCTGTTTCGCAGGTCTATCATTTGAGAAAACTCCTGAAGCTTTTAAAGAGACTATGGAAGATGCAGGAATCATGTTTTTTGAACAGATGGATGATATATTGCAAGACAAAGAGTTATTAAAAGAGCTTGGAGGAAGTAGTTCTGTTGGAAGTAAAAATAAAAGAGTAATTAATAAAACTCTCGTTACAGAGTTGCCTCGATTTATAGATGCAACGATTTCAACGATAGAGATGATGACAAACTCTAAAGCTGTCAAAGAGACGGCTCAAATCAATGAAATTATCATTCCTCAGATAGAAGGCAAAATCGCTAGTTCAGTAGGATTCTATGGTGCCATAGATGGAATGGTTATCTTGGTTTTTCCAGTAGAAATCGCAAAAAAAGCTTGTGAGTTACTTATTGGTGAAAAGACTGAAGATATGGAACTTATTCTTGATTCACTCTCAGAACTTGTGAATATTGTTGGAGGAAAAATAAAAATGCTATTAGCTGATGAAAATATTAGTGTAAACATTACTCTTCCAAGAACGTATAGTGATTTAAACGATTTGCTTGATATGACAGATGGGCGTAAGGGTGCTCAAATAAACTTAGCATTTGACAATGACCATTTTTCGTTTTTCTTAACAAGATAAAAGAATCTTATTAAACTAAAATAGTATAATTTCAAAAAATTATTACTTATGAAAATGAAGGAAAAGAATGAAAGTAGCTCCCAGTGTTTTATCGGCTGATTTTGGAAACCTACAAAGAGATGTCCAAGCCATTTGTGAAGCTGGTTGTGACTTTGTTCACGTCGATGTCATGGATGGGCATTTTGTACCCAATCTAACTATAGGACCCGTAGTTGTCTCTGCGATTGCAAAATGTGCAACTGCTCCACTCGATATTCATCTTATGGTACAAAACAATACTTTCTTTGTTGAACTCTTTGCCCCACTCAAACCAGAGTATATCTCTTTTCATATTGAAGAGGAGAAACATCCTCATAGATTGATTCAAAAAATTCGCTCTCTTGGGATAAAGCCCGCTATTGTTCTTAATCCTCACACTCCACCAGAGAGTGTAGAGTATTTACTTGCTGACTTAGATATGGTACTTCTTATGAGTGTCAATCCTGGCTTTGGAGGACAAAGCTTTATAGAGTCAGTACTACCAAAAGCTAAAAGATTAAGTGAGATGCGAAACAGACTCAACCCCAACTGTCTCATAGAAGTCGATGGTGGAGTGAGTGACAAAAACATTCAACAACTTAAAGAGGCAGGCGTGGATGTTGTCGTTGCAGGAAGCTATGTCTTTAATCATGCTAGTAAAGAAGAAGCAATTAAAAGTCTGCAGATATAACCATGAAGTGTAAAATATGCGGGATAACATCCTATGAAGATGCAATGGCAGCTATAGAAGCGGGAGCCGATGCGCTTGGCTTTGTTTTTTATGATAAATCTCCTCGATATATTACCATTACAGATGCCAAAGAGATTATCAAAAAGTTACCTCCATTTGTTGAGAAGGTCGCTCTATTTGTGAATGTAAATGCACAAACTATTAATTCCACATGCCAAGAGAGTGGTGCCACTCTTGCACAACTTCATTTTGATGTGCCTCAAGAACTTTATGCAGAGCTCACTGTGCACTATTTGAAAGTTATTCGAGCCAAAAGTGCAGAAGACATCTTAAAAGAGAGTGATGGATATAGACTTATCGATGCCTATTGTGAAGTTTTTGGCGGAGCTGGGAAACGGCTAAATATTGAGTGGTTTAAAGGTATAGATTGTTATAAAATCATACTTGCAGGTGGTTTAGATCCAGAGAATGTTGCTTCACTCAAAGAGTATGGCTTTTATGCTGTGGATGTTAGTAGCGGAGTAGAATCTTCTCCTGGCGTTAAAAATTCTCAAAAAATAAAGACGTTTATTGCCAATGCTAAGCAGTGATTTTCACTTAGATGCAAAAAGCATCTCTCGACTATCTTCTAAAGGTTTATGTGTTGACTCTTTAAAAAATCAAATCGATGAAGATATTGATTTAAGTTTAGAGCTTTGGCATGCTCAAGGTTTAGAGATAGTAAAAAGAGTTGGTAATTTCTACTTTGCAACAAAATTTATCCCCATTGAAGAGGCTGAATTTTGTATAGTCGATATTGAGACAAATGGCTCAAAAATAGATAAACATCAAATCATAGAGATAGCCGCTCTAAAAATAAAAAACGGAGAAATCATTGGTAAATTTGAATCACTTGTAAAGTGTAATGAAATCAATGAACATATCACACTCATTACAGGAATAAAAGCAGAAGATACAAGTAATGCACCTACTTTAAAAGATGTACTTTATGATTTTAAACAGTTTTTAGGGGACTCTATTTTCATAGCACATGATGTCAAGTTTGACTATAAGTTTATCTCTTTATCCTTTCAAAAAGTAGGTATACCACCTCTTTTAAATAGATCTATCTGTTCTCTAGCTTTAGCAGAGAGAACTCTCGTCTCTTACAGATATGCTCTCTCCTACCTCAATGATACTTTTGACTTAAATCCACATGCCACACACCATAGAGCCATGAGCGATGTCATGACGACCTATGGACTCTTTAAACTCGCATTAGAAAATATTAATATAAAGATAAAAACAGTAGAAGATTTAATAAGGTTTTCAAAAGAAGCAAAAAGGTTAAAAAGACCAAAATTTGACCCTCTCAAAGAGAGTCAAGAGGAAGAAACAAGAGAAGAAGAAATAGAATAATTAATTATTCAGAGTAAGCACCAACACCAGTTAATTTATTATATCTTGCATCAAGTCTCTCTTCATCGCTCATAGTACGAAGTTCTTTTACTGAAGATAGGAAATACTCAGCAATAACTGTAGCACTCCCCTCTTTATCTCTATGTGCACCGATAAGTGGCTCTTCTAAAACATCATCAATGAGATTTAAATCTTTTAAATCTGTACTTGTAATTTTCATAGCATTGGTTGCAGCCTCAACCTTAGATGGATCATCCCATAAAATTGCGGAACACACCTCAGGAGAGATAACACTAAAGACAGAGTATCGCATCATAGCAAGCTTATCAGCTACGCCAATAGCTAAAGCTCCACCACTTCCACCTTCGCCAATAACGATAGAGATAGTTTGCGTATTTAAATCAGAGAGTTCAAGCAAGTTTCTAGCGATAGCTTCACTCTGATTTCTCTCCTCTGCCCCAAGCCCAGGATAGGCACCCGGAGTATCTATGAGCATTAAAAGTGGAAGATTAAACTTTTCAGCCATTTTTGCTGCACGAAGAGCTTTTCTGTAACCTTCTGGATGTGGCATTCCAAAATTTCTTTTGAGTTTATTTTTAGTACCACGACCTTTTTGCTCACCGATAACTACAACTTTTTCATCGCCAATGTATCCTATATAACAGATAATTGCTGCATCTTCACGGAAGTGTCTATCTCCATGAATCTCATACTTGTCACGCATAATCAAGTTGATATAATCAAGTGCATAGGGTCTATCTTGGTGGCGCGCAAGTTGAAGTTTTTGAAAATCTGATAAATTTTTATATGTCTTAGAAACTTCTTGTTCTAATGCTATCTTAAGAATTTCAACTGCATGGTCATCATGACGAACTTGAGCAGAAATAATATCCTCTTGAATATTTTTTATTTTTTGCTCAAAATCTAAATATATAGCCAAATTAAATCCTTACACTTCTAGATTTTTTTAAAAATCAAAACACCATTAGTTCCACCGAAACCAAATGAGTTACTCATAACTACATTTAGTTCAGCTTTTCTTGATACATTTGGTACGATATCTAAATCACAATTCTCATCGGGAGTTGTATAGTTGATTGTTGGAGGGATAATAGAGTCTCTCATTGCCATAAGACATACAACAGCTTCAATCCCACCAGCAGCTCCAAGGCAGTGACCTATTTGACCTTTTATTGAACTCATTGGAGGACAATTTTCTTTTCCATCTAATAAATCTTTTAGCGCTGCTGTTTCATTTTTATCGTTTACTGGTGTACTTGTGCCATGTGCATTTACATAATCAAGCTTAGGTTTACCCGCCATATTATATGCCGCTTTCATTGCACGAGAAGGACCATCAAGGCTTGGAGTAGTAATATGGTTTGCATCACCACTCTCACCAAATCCTATAATTTCTCCATAGATATGAGCGCCACGAGCCACAGCACTCTCATACTCTTCAAGAACCAAAGATGCAGCACCTTCACCCATAACAAAGCCATCTCTATCTGCATCAAACGGACGAGAAGAAGTTTTAGGAGAGTCATTTCTTGTTGAGAGTGCTTTCATTGCTGCAAAGCCTCCTATACTAACACCAGTAATCGCAGACTCAGCAGAGACCACCAACATTTGATCAGCACCATTACACATAATCGTTTTACACGCTTCACTGATTGCATGAGTACCTGCTGCACAAGCTGTAACGCTTGCAAGATTTGGTCCTTTTGTTCCATGCTCAATAGATACAAAACCACCAAGCATATTTACCAAGGCACCAGGAATAAAGAATGGACTAATTCTTCGAGGGCCTCTTGTTTCTAAAATAATAGAGCTCTTTTCTATTGATAGAAGACCACCAATCCCTGAACCAGCACTTACACCAAATCTTTCCTTCTCCATATCTTCAGGAATTTTTGCATCCAACATTGCTTCTTGCGCTGCTTTTAATCCTAGATGAATAAATCTATCTGCTTTTTTCACCTCTTTTGGATTCATGACAGTTTCTGGGTCGAAATTTTTCACTTCACCAGCGATTTGAACACTATAGCTTTCTGGGTCAAAAATTGTTATTGTATCTATCCCACATTCACCATCGCAGATTGCTTTAAAAGAACTCTCTTTATCATTTCCAACTGAGTTAATCATTCCCAATCCAGTCACTACTACTCTTCTCATCAAATATTCTCCATAAAATATAAAATACTTTTATAAATTAACAAAAAGTTAACTTGCAAAAGCACTCAGTTAACTGAAAATTGACATTGAAAATGTCTATTCTCAGCAAAAATTAAATTAATTACTTGCTTTCTATATAAGTAACAACATCTCTAACAGTTCGAATTTTTTCTGCTTCATCATCAGGAATTTCAATATCAAATTTTTCTTCAAGAGCCATTACTAGTTCAACAACATCAAGGCTATCAGCACCTAAATCTTCAACAAATTTTGAATCCTCTTTAACTTCATCAGCATTAACGCTTAATTGCTCTACTACAACTTCTTTAATATCGTCTAAAAGTGCCATTCCAGCTCCTATGTTTTTAAGTATAAAATCATCGTAATTATATCACAGTTAACTTAAGTAATTTAAAAATGAAACCTGATACATCTATTTATATCTGCTTGCGTAGAAGAAAAAAATCTCTTCTATGCCATATTCATTCCGCCATTGACTTTTAATGTTTCACCTGTAATGTAACTCGAGTGGTCTGAGAGTAAAAATGCTGTAGCTTCTGCTACTTCTGAAGCATTTCCAAATCTTTTCATAGGAATTTTTGATGTAAAAGAGTCTTTGATTTCATCACTCAACTATCTGTCATCTCTGTTGCGATAAAGCCAGGAGTGATTGTGTTGTATCGGATTCCACTAGAAGCAGCTTCGATTGCAAAACTTTTTGTCATTGCAATAACACCACCTTTACTTGCTGCATAATTTGTTTGACCTGCATTTCCTGTTTCACCAACGATGGAAGCGATATTGACAACTGCTCCAAATTTGTTCTTTCTCATCACCTTCATAGATTCACGGCATCCTATAAAACAAGAGGTGAGATTTGCATTGATAACACTCATAAAATCTTCTGTTTTCATACGAAGTGCAAGTTTATCATTTGTAATCCCTGCATTGTTCACAAGATAGGAGAGTTCACCATCACTCTCTACAATCATCTTAATAGCATCCACAAATGCAACTTCATCACTCACATCAAAACCGATAACAGCGGCTCTTCCACCTGCGGCTTCTATACTTTCTTTTACAGCATCTGCTTCACTTGCTCCACTTCTATAATTAATCCAAACTTTTAAACCAAATGTTGCCAAAGTTTTTGCAATCTCCGCGCCAATCCCACGACTTGAACCTGTAACTAAAACATTTTTTCCACTAAATTTCATATTCTATTTTTCCTTTTAAATTTATTTTATAACAAGCTTCACGCTTTGCAAAGCAACTCTTTATGCACTCTATTAGACTAATCTACTATCCATCTCTTTTGGGATAGTAATATCCATTAGTTTCAAAACTGTCGGTGCGATATTATTAAGTGCTCCAGTTTGAACTCTGCTAACACCTTGAGCAATTACAAAACACCACACTTTACCAACCGTATGATTTGTTAAAGTCTCTCCATTTTCATCTTTCATCTCTTCACAATTTCCGTGATCAGATGTAATAACAACAGAGTAATCATTCTCTTTACCTTTTTCAATAATATGTCCTAACTCTGTATCTACAGCTGTCACAGCTCTTTTTGCTGCTTCAAAGTCACCTGTATGTCCAACCATGTCGCCATTAGCAAAGTTTACAACTATAAAATCTATCGCATCATCCATAGCTTTTAAAACAACTGCTCCAACTTCATGCGCACTCATTTCAGGCTTTTCATCATATGTTTTTACATTAGGAGAGGGAATCAGGATTCTTGTTTCATTATTGTAAGGCTCATCTATACCGCCATTAAAGAAAAAAGTTACATGCGCATATTTTTCAGTTTCAGCCGTATGAAGCTGTCGTAATCCACATGCCGAAATAACCTCAGCCAATGTGTTTTTTGGGGCATCTTTTTTAAACAAAACGGGGTAATTAAAACTCTTGTCATATTCAGTGATGGTTGCAAGATGTACCTTAAGTGGGTTTCTTGAAAATTCATTAAAATGTTTATCCCCTAACGCAGTGACAAGTTCTCTCATTCTGTCACTTCTAAAGTTGATAGTAAGTACACTGTCTCCATCTTTAAAACCCTCATACCCTTCAAAAGCAACGGGTTCCACAAACTCATCTGTTTCACCTAAAGCATAAGAGGAACCGATATAACCTGCTGGCTCAAAATCTGTTTTGGGTGTAGCATTGACTATAGCCTCATACGCTCTTTGGATTCTTGGCCATCTATTGTCTCTATCCATTGCATAAAAACGGCCACTTAGTGTAGCAATTTTAATATTTTCACTTAAGTGTTCTTGTAGCTGTTTGATATATGTAGTTGCCGAAGTTGGAGAGACATCTCTTCCATCTGTAATCAGATGTAAAAAAACCTCTTTTCCACTTTGCGCTGCTATTTCAGCTATACCGATAAAATGATCTATGTGTGAATGGACTCCTCCATCACTCAGAAGCCCTATAAGATGCACTCGATTGGAAGTGTTTAAAAGATTTTGTAATTCTGTATTGTCTTTTAACCTATTTTCACTGAGTGCTAAAGATATCTTTACTAAATCTTGATACAAAACTCTACCACTTCCGATACTCATATGCCCAACTTCAGAGTTTCCCATTTAACCCTCTGGCAATCCTACACTAAGCCCAGAAGTATCTATTAATGCGTGAGGCGTTTCTTTAAAAAGTTTATCATAAGTTGGTTTTTTAGCATTATAGAAGGCATTATGTTCTGTTTTAGAAGAGAAACCTATACCATCTGTTATGACTAAAATCACTTTATTACTCAATCTTTATCCTTTGAAAAAATTAAAAATTTGCGTGATTATACTCTTATAATACTAACAAGTTCATAAGGCACTTTTAAGGAGTTTTAAACAGGATGTTTTTTAGTATACACTGTATGAAGAAAAACTCATTTTTTTCTTTATTTCCACATGCCAATAATATTCTATATTTAGAGATAAACTTACAACTTCCACATGCCAAATAGTAACTCTTTTGCACATGATTATAAATTAGTCATCTTTTGTATTTTTTTCATTTTTATAATGCTACAATCTACTAAAGAAAATATTTTGGGGGTTTATATGTTAGAAAAATCGACAGAGATGCATGATAGATTTTGGGAAATTTTCTCTCAACAAGATATAAAAAAAATTGATGAGTTTAAATCTTATATGGATAGATTTGCCGTTAATTTTAACCTCTATAAAGATGGGAACTTTATAGAGCAATCTTTGCCTTTTGATGTCATTCCAAGAATAATCGCCAAAGAAGAGTTTACTAAAATTGAAAAAGGTTTACAACATAGAGTTACAGCCTTAAACCTTTTTTTAGAAGATTTATATACAGATGCTAAAATTGTCAAAGAGGGCATCATTCCTCAAGAGTTTGTAGATAGTGCAAGTGGGTATCTGAAAGAGTTTGTAGGGTTTTCACCATCAAAAAAAGTAAGAACACACATAAATGGGATTGACCTCGTAAAAGATTCTGAAGATGATGAGTGGGTCATATTAGAAGATAATCTACGTGTGCCAAGTGGTGTGAGCTACCCACTCTCTATACGAGACACCTATCGAAAAATTTATCCTGAGTTTTTTGAAAAGCTCAAAATTGAGCCTATTAAAAATTATCCAAAAATCATCACTGATGCTATGAAACATGTCAATACTGGCGGCATCAATGTTTTACTGACACCTGGAAGATTTAACTCAGCTTACTATGAGCATAGTTATCTTGCTAAAGAATCAGGGGCACAACTAGTACGTGCACATGAGCTTGTGGTTATAGATAAAAAAGTTTACTTCAAAAACTACAATGGAAAAAAAGTATTGGTTGGAGCTATTTATAAAAGACGTGACGATGAGTTTATTGATCCTAAGTTTTTCAACCCTGAGAGTTTAATTGGAGTTCCTGGTCTTATAGAAGCTTACTTGGCAGGCAATGTCGCACTTATGAATGCAGTTGGAAATGGAGTTTCAGATGATAAAGGAATTTACTATTTTGTTCCTAAGATGATTAAGTACTATTTAGGTGAAGAGCCTATCTTAAAGAATGCGCCAACCTATCTTCCTTACTTTAAAGAAGACATGGATTATGTGATGAATAATATGGAAAAATTAGTTATCAAAGATGTTGCAGAAGCGGGTGGATATGGTGTTTTATTTGGTCACTCTATGAGTGCTATACAGATACAAGACCTCAAAGCTACGATTATCGCGAACCCAAGAAGATTTATAGCACAGGAACTTATAGAGTTTTATGATGAAAAGTGTTATCTCAACAATGAACTCAAAGATAGAAAAGCAGATTTTAGAGCCTATGTTGTTATGGGTGAAGATGTTAAAGTTTGGAACTGCGGTTTAACCAGATATGCACTTGAAGAGGGAAACTATCTTGTAAACTCTTCTCAAGGTGAGGGATTTAAAGACACTTGGGTAATGGAGTTATAAAAATGGAACAATTATTAACAGCAAATGTAGCGACAAATTTATACTGGTTGGGTAGATATTTAGAGCGTACGGAAGAGACCTTATACGAAATAAACAAAGCCTATGATGCCATCATAGATATTGATAAAGATGCTGGTGTTAAACTCTACAAAAAGTTCAATATCGATTTAGAGTACACGAATGCAAGTGACTTTTTAGATAAAGCTATTAGAGGTGTTCATGATGCAAATATAGTAAATATCATCACTCAAGCAAGAGAAAACACTATAATATGCCGAACACATATTGACTTTGAAGCTTTTGGAGAAATTATTGAGCTACACACACTTCTTCAAAGAATCTCTAAAAGTCCACTTCCAATCGACTATAAAGATATTGACCTCATACTCTCTTTGATTAGTGAAATTTGGTGTGCACACACAAAAAGAGGACATAGAAAGTCCAGTGATTACTTTTTCAAGCTTGGAAAACTTGCAGAAGAGGTGGACTTACGCTTAAGGTTTGACAGAAACAAGAGTGTCACAGAAGCGATTATCAAAGATATTAATATAATCTTGAACTTATTAAATCCTGATGCAGGACTTCAACTATTAAGTTATGATGAGGAAGATGACATTATGGAGAGCATCAATACTGTAATGAAAAAACTTATTATCGAAGATTAATCACTATTGACTTTGGCTCTGTTGCATCTGCATCATCATTTTTGTTTCACTCTGTGCTTTTCTTACATCGACCATAACAGAAAGATTACTGTTTCCACTGCTAAAGACAACCCCTTTTAAAGGGGAGATGTCATGATAATCTCTTCCAGAACCTAAAAGTATATGTTGCTCTTTTGGAATGATATTGTTTGTAGGATCAAAATCTATCCAGCCAGCATTTGGTATATAGATAGAGAACCACACATGCGATGCATCCACTCCAAAGAGTTTCTTCTCACCCGATAAAGGAACTGTTTCTATATATCCACTCATATATTTTGCAGGTAAACCTATCGTCCTCAGTGCCGAAATTGCAAATTGTGCAAAATCTTGACATACCCCTTTTTTGGCTTCAAAAATCTCTTCCACTGGAGTTGTAATATTACTAAAGCCAGATAAGAACTTAAAGTCGTTAAAGATACGATTCATTAGCTCTGTTGTTGCTTCAAACAGATCTCGCTTTTTATGAAAAGATTCAAGTGCATACTCTTTTATCTTAAAAGAGTTATTTGGAATAAGTTCAGACTCAAAAAGATACTGTTTTGCATATAAATCACTCAAATTAAATGTTGACAACCTTTTAAGGGCACTCTCATAACTTATACTATTTTTTTGAATATTCTCTATATACTCTTCAATACCATCCGTTAAAATTTCAACTTTAGATTTCCCGATTACAGTGAGTGTCTGATGCGGTTCTCTTATAAGAATATGCGTATTGCTATTGCCGAACATATCTACAAAATCATAGGACTCATAAACAGTTGGACTTATCTCCATTGAATACTCCAATAACTTTTGGAAGGGTGTCTCTTTAGGTTTAAGTCGTGCTAAATTATGACTAAAAGTAACACTACTCTGATACTTAAACTCTGTTTTGTGGTAAATATCATAAATCATAGTTACTCATCATGGTGTGAAAAATATGTATTTGAAAATTCATTAGAACACTCCAAAAACAGGTCAGATAATTGAGATAATATTTTATCAAGTTCCATATAAACTACATTTTCCTCTTCTATTTGTATTAAAATCTCTAAGTCTATAGAGTGTAATAATGCCTCTATCTCAAGTATGGCTCGCTCATAAGATGTAGATACTTCTTTTGCTTTAGGTAATATTTTGAACTCTTTGAGAAGTTCTTTTGCTGTGAACATCAAAGATTTTGGGAATTGTGAATTTAAAATTAAAAAATCCAATACTGATTTTAATGTCAAGGCATTTTTATAATGAGCTCTATATGCATTTAAACTCTCAATAGAGTTAATCAACCCCTCTAAAACGTCATGTTCGATAGATCTATCAAGCTTCACACATAACATCGATTTTACTTTTGAGATTAAAAGCAAAGCATCTTCGATTCGAAAACCGATTTCATACAGAATCAGACCCTGCTCCTTAAAAATACTCTCATTCACAAGTTGTTTATATGCCATAAAATAGATGAGAAATTTATCGAGTTCACCCGCAACACTCATCGTTGAATCGCCTTTTCTTCCTATAAAATCATACCACTCTTTTTGTATCTTCTCAAAGAGTTTCCATGATTCATGTGTCATCAAATCTTTAAGATTAATATTTGCATTGGACAACATTGCAATCGTTGAAGACAGAGAACCTGTTCTATATGTATCTTTAATCACAGATGTAATCTCAAGCATAGGAAAAACATCAAGATTTTTTTTGTTGTTTATATCCATAAAACCTGGGTAAGTCATTGTCATGTGCGTTAATGCATTTTGTAAAATAAGCTGTGATTCTTTTGAGGTAACAACTTCATAGCGATAAAAATTCGTTATCTTTTTAATCAGATGTAAAATCAATCGAGTCGTAGAGATAGATCGAGCAAGATATCTCCCCAGCCAAAATAGGTTTTCTGCTTTAAGCGTTGATATATTATCTATGCAGGTTTCAATACATGTGGTAAAAGTTAATGGATTAATTGGATTTTTATTGAGTAAATCTTCCCCTAAAATCCATAAATCTTTACTAATCCCTCCTCTCTTTGATGCGATAAGTAAATTATCTTTACTTGCAGACATGCGAACAAGCCCACCATTCATTACAGAGTAATCATCCCCTTTTTTCAAACAAAATGCTCGAATAACAGCACTCCTAGGCTCAATTTTGTTACTTGCATAATAGGGTACTGTAGAGAAACCTATCTCCTCTTGTGCAACATACTGATGGGGATTAAGCGTTAAGATTTCTATAAACGCATCACGCTCTAGTAAACTCATTTTTCTTCCAAAATAGACTCTACTCTGTTCTGTTGTATTGATTTTTTTAATTATAAGCTTATCTAAGTTTTTAAGAACATACTCTAACTCATTTTTTTGACCACACCACCATGTGGCAATTTGAGGCAATAGCAAATCCTCTTTTAAAAAGTATTGGGCAATTTTTCCCATAAAAGGATTTAAACCAATATTTTCAGTAACAGCACTCCCGATTGGGTTAATCATATTTAAGTTGTTTTCCCGCATAGCTTCTAGGAGTCCTGCGACACCTAAAGTGGAATCATTTCTCAACTCTAAAGGGTCACAAAACCTATCATCCACCCTTCGAAGCAGTGTATTTACTTTTTTGAGACCACTTAAGCTTTTAAGCCAAAGAGAGCCATTTTTAGCAAGCATATCTGCACCTTGCACCATATTTATCTCTAAAAATGAGCTTAAATATGCATGTTCAAAATAGGTTTCATTATTTGGTCCAGGGGTTAATAAAACAGCTGTAGATGCATCTCCACCACTCAACTCTTTTATCAAGCTTTTATAATCTTCAATAAAAGAAGATAATTTTTTTGTTGCAATATTTGGATATAAATCATTTGCGATAACATTCATAGTTAATCTGTTTTCAATGGCGTAGGCAAGTCCCGATGGAGCCTGTGTTTTATCACTGATAACCCACATTTTTCCATCTGGTCCACGCGCCATATCTACTGCATAAAAGTAGAGATTGAAATCTGGCTTGCTTCCAAAGTTAAAAACCTCTGTAGAAAAGCCTTTATGCCCAAAGATGACTTCTGCTGGAACGATATTATCTTTAATAAGATTTTGCTCTGAATACAAATCTTTTAGGATTAAATTGAAAAGTTTTGCTCTTTGTTGCAACCCTTTTGTTATCGTCGCCCACTCACGCTCTTCGATTACAAAAGGGATAGGGTCTAAACTCCATGAACGTGTAGATGGACCATTATGATCATCGTAAATATTATAAGTGACACCATTGTTTTCTAAATGCCAATCTATCTCAGACTGCTTCTCTTTAAGAAGTTCCAAACCAGAATCTTCTATATTTTTTACTATATCTTTCCAACACTCTCGAACATTTTTTTTACTATCATACACTTCATCAAACAGTGAGCCTGCGATGTAACTCTCGAAAATCTGCATTTACTGTTTGGCCCACTTTCTTCTTAAATCTAGGGTGTTTGGATATTCTAAACTTTGATCAACTTCTTGAAATAAAAAGAGTTTATCTTCTGGTTTTTCTTTTAATACAACGGCGCGTTTTGCACCATTTACATTGATAAGGCTCTGTTGCACCTCTGAAGTTGCAACATACTCTAAATTACCCTGTGTATGATTAAAATCTTGGAACCTATTCACTCTTCTTGATTCTGCTTCACCTGCATTGATTGGGAAAGTCTCATACGTTCTTCCTCCAGGATGTGAGACATGGTAGGTCATTCCACCTATAGAACGTTCATTCCATTTATCAACAATATCAAATGTAAGTGGCGTATCGACTCCAATAGTTGGATGAAGTGCTGACCATGGTTGCCATGCTTTGTATTTTACACCTGCAACAAATTCACCCTCCACTCCACTTGGACTTAAAGGAATCACAACAGAGTTACATGTCAGTACATAGCGTTCTGGCACAAAGTTGTTGACTTTGATTTGCACTCTTTCTAAAGAGGAGTCTACATATCTTGATGTTCCCTGAGAACTACTCTCTTCCCCTAGAACATGCCAAGGCTCAATCGCTGAGCGAAGTTCTAAATGTACATTTTCAACTGTCGCCATTCCATAAAGTGGGAACCTAAACTCAAAAAATGGGTCAAACCAATCAAGTTTAAAGTTGTAGCCTTCATTATTTAAAAACTCTACAATATCTTTGAGATCTTCTCTTACATAATGTTCGAGTAAAAATTTATCATGAAGTTGTGTTCCCCAACGAACTAACTTATGCTTATATGGTTTTCTCCAAAAAAGTGAAACAAGCGTTCGAATGAGAAGGTTTTGTAAAAGTGCCATTTTTGGATGTGGTGGCATATCAAAACCACGAAGTTCTAAAATACCAAGTCTTCCCGTACTTGAATCTGGTGAATATAACTTATCAATACAAAATTCTGACCTGTGCGTATTTCCTGTTATGTCTGTGAGCATGTGACGAAAAAGCCTATCTGTAATCCAAAAAGGAACTTCTTCTCCTAATGGTATTTGTGAAAATGCAATTTCTAACTCATAAAGGTTTTCTAATCTTCCTTCATCCACACGAGGGGCTTGTGAAGTTGGACCGAAAAAAGCACCCGAGAAAAGGTAGGAAAGACCTGGGTGATGTTGCCAAAAAGTGATGAGACTTCTTAGAACTTCTGGTCGTCTTAGAAGTGGACTATCAACTGGTTTCATTGCACCTATTGTTACATGGTTTCCACCACCCGTTCCTGTATGTTTTCCATCGAGCATAAACTTTTCTGTTCCAAGACGAGACTCTCTTGCATCATTGTAAAGTGTAAAAAGATTCGTTGTTAGCTCTTTCCATGAGTTTACAGGTTGAATATTTACTTCAATGACACCTGGGTCTGGAGTCACTTTAATAGTCTCTAAACGTAAATCATGCGCTGGTTCATAACCCTCTAAAATAACTTTGATATTAAGCTTTTTAGCCACTGCTTCTATGGAAGCAATAAGGTCCAAAAATGCATCTGTATGATTCAAAGGCGGCAAAAAGATATAAAGTTTGCCATCTCTTATTTCAATATTTAAACCAGTTCTTATAAAAGTTGCTTCTGGGTCATTTTTGATTGTATATGTTGCACTATTTTCTAGGCGTTTAGTAGCTTTTTTGAGAAACTTTTTAAGCTTTGGAGCCTTAGCAAACAGATCTGGCTCAAAATGCAGAGGTAGCTCATTTTCTGGTTTTTCTATCAAAGAGTCCATTGGAAGCCTAAGACCTAAAGGAGAATCTCCAGGAATTAAGAAAAGTTTTTCTCTTCTAAACGACCAAAATGAAGTCATCCATCTATCTTCTGCATAGTTAAGTGGTAAAACATACCCGATTTCTTTGCTTAGCCCTTGACCTAACACTTTAGCAATACTGTTTCTCTCAGTTGCATTGTCTATATCATACTCTAAGGGGTCAATATCTATAGGAAGTTCTGCCTCTTTCATAATATAATGGATAGGGTCTTCGTATGCTGTAAGGATAGTTTCACCGCTCACTTTTAAAGTGTGTGCCAAATTTTCAAGAAACTTTTTTGCATCTTCATCTGTGTAATTATAGCTCTCATTCATATTAGCAAAAAGAGAAGGGTCTTTCCAGATTTTCTTGCCATCTTTTCGCCAAATAATAGATGTTTGCCATCTTGGAACTGGTTCACCTGGATACCATTTCCACTGTGCATAATGAAGAATCCCACCCTTGCCAAACGAGCTTAAAAGTCTTCGAGAAAGGGTGTCTGCCAAAGCTCTTTTTTCTGGGCCATCAGCACCTGTATTCCACTGGTCAGATTCCATATCATCTATTGATACAAAAGTTGGCTCTCCACCCATAGAGAGTCTTACATCATTTTCTTCGAGCTCTACATCTACTTCATAACCTAAACTGTTGATAGCATCCCATTGATCATCACGGTAAGGTTTTGTCACACGAGGTGATTCAAAGATTCTAGTAACTGTGTTTGAAAATTCAAACTCAGTTTCACACTTATCGCTTAAACCCTCTATGGCATGCGCACTCTCATAATGTGCAGTACAAGCGAGAGGAATATGTCCCTCCCCTGCAAAAAGTCCACTCGTAGAGTCAAGTCCAACCCAACCTGCCCCAGGGAGATAAACTTCCGTCCAAGCATGCAAGTCCGTAAAATCTTCTTCAGGACCACTTGGACCATCAAGTGATTTTTCATCCTGTTTGAGTTGAACTAAGTAACCAGAGACAAAACGTGCAGCAAATCCTAAACTTCTTAAAACTTGCACAAAAAGCCAAGCATAATCTCTACAACTTCCTAGTTTTTTATCTAAAGTAACTTCACATGGTTGAACGCCTGCTTCAAGACGAACTGTATAGTTTAAGTAGTTGTAGATTTCACTGTTTAAATAAACAAGAAAGTCATTAATTTTACGCTCTTTTAAGTCAAGTGTTTTAATGAACTTTTTAAGTAGTTTGCCCTCTTCTGTCACTTCAAAATAGGGAAGTAATTCTTTCTTTAATGCAGATTTATACTCAAAAGGGTACTCTTCAGCATAGGCTTCAACAAAAAAGTCAAAAGGGTTGATTGAAATCAAATCTGCAATCACTTCAACATCAATACCAAACTCTTTTACTTTTTCAGGAAATACAACTCTTGCCAAATAATTTCCATACGCATCTTGTTGCCAGTTTATAAAATGATTTTCAGGCGTAATCTTCATCGAGTATGCATCAATAGGTGTTCTACTGTGAGGTGCAGGACGAAGTCTTATGGTATGAGGCGAAAGAGAGATAAATTTATCATATTTATAGTGCGTTTTATGGGATAGTACAACTTTTAATGACATGTTTTGCCTTTGAATATTTGATTCGATTTTGTTCTTGTTTGAGTACTATTAGATTTGGAGATTTATTATATCATTAAAGACTAAAATCATCATTGTTTAAATGCTTCAATTTAAAGCAATGGATATTTTACTTTTAAAAGAAGTAACTACAGTTTACTGACCCATACACCTACATCAAGAGTTGATTTTGCATTTCCAGTGTAGAGACCTGAAATAGGTGGAACTGATTCAGCAAGCATGGATATAGCAACAGGAATATGATCCGCCCCAACGATATCTCCAATAGTGGGGTCAAACCCTTTCCACCCGCCACCTGGCAAATAGACCTCTGCCCAAGCATGCGTAGAACCAACCTGACTAGACATAAGCGGGGCATGAAGGTAACCACTTACAAATCGTGAGGCAAGTCCTAAACATTTGACTGTTTCCATAAACAAGAGTGCAAAGTCACGGCAAGAACCAGAGCCTAAAGCAAGGGTTTGCTCAACAGTTTGAACGCCAGGTTCTTCTCGGACATTATAGGTAAATCTTTTAAATATATATGCACTTAATCTTTGTAAAAGTGTATAGGTTTGAATCTTTTGGCTTCTATCAAAAAGATTTAAAATCATGCTGTTGAGCAGTTGCAAGATCGCTTGATTTGGCAAGACCATATAAGGAGAGAGAAGAAACTTATCCGACACTTTATACTCAAATGGATAATAGAGTGCATAATCTGCGACTATAAAGTCGAGTGGGTTCTCATTATACTGCTGGATTATAACCTCACTTTCGATTATTAACTGTTGCACTTTTTGGTGAAAGTCTACAAGAGCGACTGAGTTATCTTCAACATCACGATACCAGAGTATTTTGGCTTCAGGGATACTTTTTAACTTAAATGATTCTATGCGAAGTTCATGGTCTTCTCTTGGTCGTAAAAGGAGTCGATGCTCTCCAAGCGTCACAGGTTTTGAATAATTATAATAGGTACGATGAATAATTTTATAGCGCTGCATAGTGCATCCTGAGACGAGAGAGTTTTAATCTAATAAGCTTGGGCTTAAACTGTTCTTTTGAGCAAAGAGAGGTCAAATTCTATCTTCTCATTTTCACACTCTATATAAATCACACAAGCCTTTTTTCTGATGGACTTTGGCATGTGGATATTCTCTAGCAAAACTTTTAACATCTCAGATTGAGGGTCATAGACTAAGAGTTTAGACTCTTGTATGGTAAAAAATCTTCCACCACCGCAACCATCTCCTATAATCCCCTCACAAGTTAATTTTTCATCAAAAGTATGCGTCATCTTGGCAGTCCAAATTTAATATTTTTTATTATAGCAAAAATGCCTATTTATAAGGACCTCTTAGTTAACTAACCATAAGAAAATATATAAATACTCTAAATAGGTATATTAAGATGGCGTAAAATATTTTATTATTATTCTACTTTTTCTTTAGGGACATTTTGGTTCCTTGAAGTCACATTTCATGTCACCAATATGGAACTATTAGATTGTTATCATGTCACGCATATATTATTTATAGTTATTTAATAATGGAGAGTTTAATTGTCTAAAAATCTTTTGCTGCTAAAATCAAAAAATGTTCTTTATATAGAACTAGATTCAACTGAAAGAGTTAAAAAGCAAAAAGTCTTGGAAATACTATTTAACAAAACTATTTTGACTGACAATAATAAAGATGCTTTTATTCTCTATAGAGCAGAATCACCTGATTTGATTATTATTACTTATAAAACAGTAGATATAGATGCTCTTACATTCATTAAACAATTACGCCTCTACGATTATAAAACCCCTATTATCGTTGTCTCAAATGGCACTGAGTTCAAAACCCTCTTAGAAATTACTAATCTCTCCATCGATGCTTATTTAAAAAAGCCCGTAAATATGAAGCTCTTTTACCAATCCATCTATCAATCTATAAAAAGAAATTCAGTAACAGAAGAATTGATAGCATTAGATGAGCATCTTCTTTTCAATACCAAAACAAAAGAGCTCTCACGAGACGACTCCATTATTACATTAGGTGTTAAGGAGTTACAGCTACTCACCCTCCTCATAAAAAATCGTTCTAAGATTACTACAAAAGAGGAGATACAAAGAGAGCTATGGCCTATGGATTTTACAAGTGAAGAAGCAATCAAAAAAATAATTTTCAGATTACGTAAAAAATTAACTGCTCCTCTCATCGTATCAAAAAGAGGAATCGGTTATCGTTTAAATATAAAAAAAACTCAAACACTACAACACTTGTTTAAATCAGCATGAATTTAGTATATTATCCCACTGGAGACTTCACATGTCAATAGCTCAAGTACCTCTCAATGAGAATTTCCATGACCAAATAAAAGAGCTTCAACAATTTGCGCTCGATACTATTTCAGAAGCTGTGTTTATATTGGATGCGAATGCACAAGTTATCTATGCGAACAAATCCACATGCCAATATTTAAACTACTCAAATGATGAACTGCTCACTATGTCTGTTCATGATATAGACCCAAATTTTCCTATGGAGAAGTGGCAAGAGCATTGGCAAAAGCTTAAGAGAGAGAAACAAATCATTCTCAAGACTCATCACAAAACAAAAGAGGGAAAAGTAGTTCCTATGGAAGTATGTGCGAACCATTTGGAGTATAACGGCATCGACTATAACATGGCATTTGTGAAAGATTTTACAGAGCAGCTTGAAAAAGAAGAGCATCAAAAAAATGAACAGATGCGCCTCTTCTTTGAACGTCAGTTAATCGGTATGGCGATAACTTCACCTGAAAAAAAGTGGCTCTATGCCAATGAAAAACTCTGCTACATCACTGGCTACAGTAGTGAAGAACTCATCAAAAAAACATGGGAAGAGATGACTCACCCAAAGGATTTAACAAAAGATTTAGAGCAGTTTGAGCGACTTTTAAATGGTGAGATTGAAGAGTATATTTTAGAAAAACGTTTTATACATAAAGATGGAACAATCATTTATACAAATCTATCTGTTAGTTGTGTCCGCAATAAGCACAACTCAATAGAGTACATTTTAGCAGTGATTGAGGATATATCAGAGCGCAAAAGAGCCGAAGACGAGATAAAAACACTCAATGCACAGCTTGAAAAGCAAGACGCACAACGAGGATTACAACTTGAAGAGGCTATAGAGACACTCTTAAACAGAGAGAGAAAACTTCTTGACATACAACACCAACTCCAAGAGACTCAAACAAAACTCAAAGCTATCATTTCTACTATCCCAGATATGGTATGGCTTAAAGATATAAATGGTTTATATTTAGCTTGCAACCCTGCACATGAAGAGTATTGTGGTAAACGTGAGAGTAAAATAATCGGTAAAACGGACTATGATTTTTTCACAAAAGAGAGTGCAGATATCTGTAAGGTGTCAGATATGAATGCGCTTACTTCCGATGGTGTGATGATTAGCAAAGAGGAAATTATAAACCCTAATGACAACACAATTAGAGTTTTGGAAGTTAGAAAAACACCCGTAAATACATCAAACGGAGAACTTTTTGGAGTTCTTGGAATAGGTCGAGATATAACCAAGGAGAATCAAGCAAAACTGCAACTGGAACAGGAAATTGCATTTAGCCAAGGAATTAGTAACGCTATTCCAGATCTTTTATTTGAGACAGACAGAGAAGGTACTTATCTAAATGTTTGGACTCAAAAACCCGAGTTGCTTGTCGCACCTAAAGAGACCCTACTAGGTAAAACCATCAACGAAATATTACCTAGCAAAGCGGCAAATGTTTCGATGGAAGCTATCAAAGAAGCGGATGAGAAAGGCTTCTCTTTTGGAAAAATATTCTCAATTTCTTTTGAAACTACTACATTTTGGTTTGAACTTTCCATCTCAAAAATAGCCAAAAATACCAATCGCTTTTTAATAATCTCGCGTGACATAACGGAGCGCAAGACAATAGAAAATAAAATGAAACATATGGCACACCATGACTCACTTACAGGATTGCCAAACCGTATTATTGCCAAAGCAAAAGGGCAAGAAGCAATCCATTTCGCACAAACGAATAGT
>Ga0100393_10001644_pt1 | contig 22429 bp, 5 predicted proteins | sample CryGeymeta201517_FD_81546 | JGI IMG/M metagenome (GOLD analysis project Ga0100393, IMG submission 81546) | Groundwater microbial communities from Crystal Geyser aquifers in Utah, USA - Crystal Geyser metaG 2015-17 | ecosystem: Environmental > Aquatic > Deep subsurface > Groundwater | place: USA... | reverse complement strand
TACTCGATCCCAACCAACGCACCTTCGATCCCTTTAGTCTAACGCGGCTGCTGACCACCAGTTTTGGTCGCGGCAATGGCGAAAAAGTCTGTATCCTGATCGATCTGCCGAATCCGGCGGATATTGAAGACTTCAAGTTTTTAACCGACGAGACGTTGTCGATTCAGAACTACGGGCACGAGGTCTTCTATAAAGGCTTCAAGTCCGGTGCACTGGCAGATATGAACTGGACGGGCGGCGAAATCTATGCCTACAAAGAGACCGGCGGCAGCAATCTCGACATGGAGGACGAGTGCTACGATCCCGACGGTAACCAGCTGAGCCTGGAAAAGGATATTTACCCGCACTACGGCGTAATTCTGGTGGTCTCGACTTTCTCCGCTACCGCGCCGCTGACGGCGAAATGCAAGGAGTATGGTTTCCGCGGCGCGACCCTGCACGGGCTCAACCAGATCATTCTCGATACCGGCCTGGCGGTGGACTATAATCAAGTTTCCGAGGATGCTGAAAAGCTGCGGTTGGGATTGACGCGAGCTGACCGCTTCGAAATCGACTTCGAGGTGGAGCGTAAGGTCTATACGCTCAAGCTGCACACCAACGGGCAGGAAGCGCAAAAGAGTCACGGCCTCTGCGCCCAGGGTAAGCCGGATGTGGCCAATCTGCCGGGCGGCGAAGTTTACTTCGTGCCGGAAGGCGCGGACGGGGTCTTCCCGTTCAAATATGACGAGAGCACCATCGGGCTGCTCCATGTCGAAGGCGGGCGAATCGTAAAATCCCAGTTTGTTTATGGCGACTACAGCGAAATCGAGGACCACAACCGCCGCCTTAAGGAGGACCCGATGATCGGCGCGATCGGCGAGCTCGGTTTCGGCACTCAGGTGCTGCCCTTCTCCGGGAGAGACATTCAGGATGAAAAAATCCTCGGCACCATCCACGTCGCCACCGGTCGCGACGACCATCTGGGAGGTAAGATTACGCCGGATCTCTTCAAGGAGCACAAAAATGCCTCGCACGACGATGTCCTGTATGCCCCGCACAAAACGCCGGAAATCCGCCTGCAACAGGCCCGCATGATTCGGGACGGCAAGACCGAGGTATTGATTGAGCACTACCAGCCCGCCAAATACATGGTCGATCTGCTGGAGGCGGAAACTCCGGCTCTCGTCTCCTGAGTCATGAACCCCTACGAATCCGACGAACTCCTGCAGCAGTATCTGGTGTTTCATTACGCCAAGGCTGAAGAGCAGTTTCCGTACGGCTTTGGCGGGGCGGATGCCTTGGATTTTCCGCAGCGCTGTGCGCTGGAAGGGCCGGATTTTTCACGATTGCGCGCCGATACGGAGGGGTGGGACCTCCGACATCCGGAAGCGGATTCCCTACCGGCGCAGGCTGCGGGTATGCCGGATCCACCTGCAAACCTTCCACCTGCCCACCCTCCCACCGCGCAGCGTGCCGGTGCGCGGGCGCTGGACTTGGGCTGCGCGGTGGGGCGTTCGAGTTTCGAGCTGGCGCGCCACTGCGGTAAGGTAGTTGGCATAGATTACTCGCAGGCCTTTATCGACGCCGCCGGTCGGATGCAGGCAGCAGGCTGTATGACTGCGACCCGTTTGGATGAGGGCTCCGCGACCACTGATTTGGAGGTCGCTGTGGATGCGGCAATTGATCGCTCACGCGTCAGCTTTGAGCAAGGCGATGCCCAATCCATCCGCGAAGACATCGGCCAGTTCGACCTGGTGCTGGCCTGCAACTTGATTTGCCGCCTGCCCGAGCCACTGCGGCTGTTGGAGCGTTTGCCACAACTCTTGCGGCCCGGCGGCCAGCTCTTTATCACCACCCCCTTCACCTGGTTGGAAGACTATACGCCCCGCCAGAACTGGCTGGGCGATGGTGCCCGCGATTCATTCACCGGGCTGCGCCAGGCGCTCGAGCCGCAATTTACCTTGGATGCGCAGTGGGACATGCCCTTCCTGATCCGCGAGCACGCCCGCAAGTTTCAATATTCCATTGCCCAGGCCAGCCGCTGGGTGCGGGCGTAGCGAGCACGTTCAGTGTTTTCGTTGCCACTGGGCGAACTGAAATTCCGGGTTTTCCGGCTGACCGGTATCGCGCGCGATCCGGAGTAGTTCCTGTTGGGCGGTCTGGTTGCCCTGGCTCCGCTCGAATTGGGCCAGCCAGAATGCGGCGCTGCAAATTTGGGCGCGGGCGCGTTCGGGCGTCTCCGCCCGCCCGGCCCAGTCGAGGACTTGTTTGCGACTGGCATCGCCGTTGGTGTATTGGGCGAAGAGGCGGGTGGCCGGGCTAGTGGTGGTCAGTTCCGGTAGTTCGGTGCCCGGCTGGCTGGCGAGCAGGATGCGGAGATAGGCGGCGGTGTCGGAGCAGTTGGCTTTGTGTTCTTCCAGCGCGGCACCGGTCATCCCGGGGCGGAGATATTCGCGGAGGGACTCTGCCGCCTGATCGTATTGTCCGAGCGTGTAGGCGCAACTGGCGTGGAGCAGATCAAGGGTAGCGTGCGGGGTGAGTGAGCGGGCGGCGGTTCGCAGCAGGGGCTCCGCAGCTTCGATGCGGCCGAGTTGTAGTAGCACCAGTCCTTGTTCGTAGCTGAGGACGGCACTGGCGGGAGCCAGGCGAAGTGCCTGCTCGTAGTCGGCCAGGGCACCAGTGAGGTCGCCGATCCTGCGCAGAAGCGAACCGCGCAGCGCCAGTGCTTCGAGTTGCTCGGGGTCCAATAAAAGCGATTGATTCAGCGCACTGATGGCCAGCGTGTGCTGCTCTTTTTTGAGGTGGGCGCGACCGAGTAGCGCCCAGCCCTCCGGGCTGGCATTGCCGCCCAACAGCGCCTCTTCCAGGATGGGGATCAGTGTGTCCACGTCGCCGCTGCGCAGGCAGAGGCGGCCCAGATGGACAGCCTCGGCAGGAGTTTCCGGCAGGTAACCTCCGGCAATAGCTTGCCGGAGCGCCTGCTCGGCCTGATCGCGGCGCTCAAGTTTTTCCCAACAAACACTTTGGTAAAATTCCAGCGCGTGTTGTAGGGCGGTGGGGCGTGCCGCATTCTCCTGCAGTGCAGCTTCGAATTTGGCGCGCGCGGTGCCTACCCGGTCACGTGCCAGGGCAACGCGGCCTTCGAGGTAGAGCGCGACGTCGGTCAGTAGCGGGTTTCTTGCGATGGGGGCAATCAGGTCCTCAAGGGCAAGCCATTCCCCGCGGGCGGCGTAGAGTGCGGCGAGGGTTACGGTGGCCTCCAGGTTTTCCGGGTTTTGGCCTACGAGCTGTTGCAGCGAGTGGATCGCCTCTGCCGACATGCCTGCTTGCGCGAGGTGTTTCGCGCGGGTGAGTTTGAGCTGCTCCAATTTTTGCAGGCTTTCCCGGCCAGTGGCTTGCGCGTAGAGTTCAATGGCCTGATCGATGGCGGTCAGGGCTTGCGCCAGATTGGGAGCATTCCGAGCTTTTTCCAGATAGGCTTCGCTGGCGAGCTGGCGGCCGGTGGAAGAAGTTTCGGTGTCAGGCTGGTAGCTGCGTTTGAATGCGGTGGCAGCAGCGTCCCATTGCCCCTCGGCCATGTTGAACAGGCCTTTCAGATGCTGAGCGGTGCGCGCCGCCTGACTCGAGGGTTCGGCTTTGGTCAGAATCGCGTCGAGCCGGGTAATCGCTTCTGCGCGGCGGTTAAGATTTCCGAGAATGAGAGCGCAGAGCACCTGATACTCCAGCTGCTGCGGGTCGGACTCAATGGCTTGCTCGGCTGCTTCGAGTGCGGCAGTGGGCTTGGACTGGTCGAGCCGGATTTTGGCCAGCAAGGCGTGGCTGGGGGCGTGGTTGGCGTCGAGCCGGAGGCTTTGCTCCACACCGCGCTCGGCACCGCTGAGGTCGCCGATCAGGTAATTGCCCTCCGCGATGTTGTAGTAAAACGTCAAACGGTTCGGCTCGGCTGCCCAGAGTTGGAAGGCGGAGAGCAGTAGAAAGCTGATAATCTGTAGCAAAGAATATGGGGTCATTCCGTTATTCTTATCATCAGTTTACGATAACGCTCATCTTTTTCGCCACCCTAAGGAATAATTTAAAGAATAATTTAAAGTAATTTAAAGGACCCCCAAAAAAGTAATTTAAAGGACACCCATAAGCCCGCATTCTGGGCGAGGAACTGGGCTTGGAGGAAAAGGTCGACGAGAAGGATTTATACCGGGCCATGGCATGGCTCTTGGAGCGACAGGATAAAATCGAGCGACGCCTGGCGAAAAAACATCTGAGCGATTCGGCTCCGATACTTTACGATTTGAGTTCGACCTACTACGAAGGCTCCACCTGCGTATTGGCGCAGCGTGGCTACAGCCGGGACGGCAAAATGAAAGACCCTCAATCAAAAAAATACAAGAAATATTTGACATTACAGGACCTTCGTAGTTCCTGCACGGTGACTGGGCTGGTTAAGCTGATCTTTTTTAAAGTATGCGAAAAATGTGGAGACAGTGTTTGGTTTTCGGTTTACTCTGCCCAGGTTTGGGTGCGACACCGCTATCGGTGCTACCCATAGGGGACGAGGTCACTTTCGCCGAGCATGCGGCGTCGATCGACGCTGAAGGCGCGCTGGTGGCGGTGGGCGCGCCGACTTATGATTTTGATGCCGAAGAGGCCAGTAACAACGAACTGGTGCGGGATCGCTACAGCGGTGCCTTGACGGCTAATTTGCGGGATGCTGGTATCAATATCGGTATGGCGCTCGGACAGACGCTGTATGAAAACGCGTTGACCGGTGATATTCTCGATAACCCGAAGGAAGTCGCCGGGGGCTTCGTGCTCGACGCAGTGATCGACGTCGGGCTGGCCTTTGCCTTTACTTCGCTGGAGTCGGAATTCTTCGATGTAGGCCCTCCCAACGTGGATCATAACAACGTGGGGGTGGTGTATCGCTTCGTGGTGGCCGAGGGAGACACCTTTTTTCAAGGAGCTTGGAATGCCTGGGCAGATGCGGTGGCGATGGGGAATCTGCGCTCCCGGGACCAACCCTATGCGCACCAACCCAACCACTTTGAGCTGGGCACCAAGGTCGTCTTGCACGGCGGGCGTTTGACGGCCTCCGCTCCTGGCTGGGCGACGAATACCTTCAAGGGGCAGCAGGTGGGCCCGGATTATGTGGGCTTGATCTTACAGGCCAGCACCAACTTACCGCATCCGCTTCTCTCGACGGCTTTTAAAGTCGGTTCCTGGATCCATGAATCCAGTAAAAAGGGTCTGGAGCGCGACTACAACAGCCCCCACCACCACGGCTCACTGATGAGTTTCAATGCGTTGCAGGACCAGCGGAGCAGTGATTCCGAGGTGGTTAACTATACCTCTGGATCTCAGGCCCAGTGGCTGGGGCAGGCCTTTGCTATTGATGGCAATCGTGCGATCGTAAGTGCATCGGCCTGGCGCTTCGTGGATGGCCGGAACAAAGGTGCAGGGCCTCCCACCCGCGGACATGCGGGCTTTCACCGTTTTAATTTTGTGGACGGCCAGTGGAAATACGCCGATACGCCCTGGGATTTATTCGTCTTCAAATCGACCGCTGAGATGGAGGCCAATGCTTCCTACATCGCTGATTCGGTGCGGGAGGTGGAAATTCTTGGTGACGACGTTTACTTTATTGCTGATGGAACCAACGGGCGAGATCAAGCCTTGTATAGGTTGGAAGATCGGATGGTAGCCAATCATGAAGTGGTGCCAGTTAAGATTCTTTCGTTCTCGAATGGTGTCGTGTCGAGCGAGCCCTCGCTGCGCGTTGGTGGAGGCAGAGCGGGAGTTCCCCGGTATATGGTGGCTGCTGTTCCGAGTTCTTACGAGGGGGCGGGCGGTGCATTTATTTTCGATGCTGCGGGCAACCGCATGCAAACCTTGCGGCCTGCCGGCGATGTAAATTTTGGTGAAGGACTCGCAGTTGTTAACGATTTGATTGCTGTCTCGCAATCTGGAAACACGCGCAAGCAGGTTTATCTTTACCGGTATCAAGGCTCGCTTTCAAACTGGGTGCTCGAGCGCACGATTTCGATGGCAGACCTCGCCATGTCCGAGGTGCAAAAATTTGGCGACCACTTGGCGCTCACACCTGAATTTATCGCAATCGCCAGTCAACTCGATGGCACGCGAGGCTCTCTCCGGACTGCGGGACTGGGGCGACGTCTGGAAGCGGATATTACCCTCGAAAAGTATGATTTTGGCCTGGTCGCGGATCCGCAGCTTATCTTTGATCTGGAGTCGAGGTATTCGGTCCCGCCACCAGCGTCGTTTGGACAGACGACCGGCTATTACCGGATTAGCCGCGCGGAGGGACAGCTATTACGTATCCCACTGAATCGCAGTCTGGAAGGCGACGGCTCGATCTCTGCCACGGTCTCGTTCAACTACCGGGCCACTTACCGCCGCGACACCGGGTCGCCTTTCGCAGCCACTAAAACACCACCGGAGCCCGCTTTTCGCCTGCATTACAAGGTTGTCAATGATTCAGGGGGGGTGACGGATGTTGTCAGCAGCTGGACGGTTCCCGTGGGAACACCGCGCGGCGACCACTCGCCGGAGGAGGCGATCAGTAACCGGGCCTACTTTGCCAGCGTCACTACAAGTGGCCTGGCCGGGGCGGTTGTCGAGGCCTTCATCGAGTTCCGTCAACAGAGCGGGACACAGTTCACCTATAACAATAGAGTGCCTCATGACAGCGATGCGATGGATTCGGTGGAGGTGGCCTTTCCCTCCTCGGTTCCTTCATTCACCCTGAACGAAAACGGCGAACAGATCGAGTTCGCGATGGCGGCCGGTTATTACCAACTCTTGCTGGCCGATGGGGGGCGCGCATTAAGCGATACTATCAACCTGGTGGATCGCTTCGTGGATGTCCGCACCGTAACGGCGGCCGGACCTTACTCGGCGAGCGGTCAGCTGACCGCGCCGGATTGGGGCGATGCGGGTGTCAGCGGGATCGTTGTCAAAGCCCGCAGCGCGGGTGGGCACGAGCTGACGGCCACCTCGGATGCCAATGGCCGCTTTACCATCAACGGACTGTGGCCCGGCATGACCTATACCTTCGAGCCCCAGGTGATCACCCAAGTGACAAAAAGCCCCGCTTTGGTCACACGCACGGTTAGCTCGATGACCGGCGATCTGGCGGGGCTTGACTTTCAGCTTAGCTCCAATCTCGCGCTGGATGTGCAAACAGAGACCAGTAGTGGGCGCGGGCTCTCTCCCGTCTCCGTTTACCTGACGGCACCGCATCTGGGGGGAGCCGAGCTAAGCGGGGAAAGCGATGCCAATGGGACTGTCCGCTTCGTCGGGCTTCTGCCGGGCAGTCACAGTCTGCGGGCTGCCGCCTACCGCTGGCCGCTGCTGGACGGGCAATCGCTGGTTACCCAGTTTGAGCAGAACAACGTCAATCTTCTGCTTGGTGCCAGCTCCCTAAGCCATCTTTTCATACTGCGCACCGGCGAGCTTGATTTCCGACCGACTGATCTGGCGGGTCCAACGCCTGTTGACGGCGCGGTGTTCCGACTGGCTGCCTCCAACCCCAATAAAATCTCGGGATCGGCTGCGGCAGAGAAGGTTGCGCACCGCGTGTCGAGTAGCCTGAGCTGGCGGCCGATCACCGGCAACTATTCGGAATCGAAAATTTTCTTACCCGGAGGCAAGTATCCCGGTGATTTCACGCTGACGATTCACGGCAATGCATTGCCCACTACCTTCCCGCTGCCTTCGGGCGTTTTCACTGGCAGCCGGGAGGATTGGCTCAATTACATGGTCGAGATCACCCGGCCGGACGGTGTTTCCTGGTCCGGGAAGTTATTTACCGACAACGGCGCAATCGGAAGGTTTTCCCCCAACGGTCGGCTCATCCAGTTCGAGATCGATGGTAGCAGTAGCTTTGTCGATGGCGCTTACATCCGGGAAGAGCACTGGCGCATCAGACTTCCGGACGAAATTAAGCCCGATGACGAATTTGAAGCGGGCACATGGACGGTCGTCATCCGCAACCCAGATGTGGCAATCCAGTCAGAAATGGTGGATTTTAATACCTGGGGCCGTGGTCTTCCGATAATGATTCGGGTCGGGGAGTATGTTTCCGAGACGGTCAACCCCACGCGCATGACGCTGGAACTGCAAACAGATGTCGCTGCCGCGTCGGGCGCCCGCGTCCGTCTAAACGAATCCGACCGCCTGCCTTCGGGGAACTTCGAACTGCCGCTGGATTTTGGCTACACGCTGGTTCAGGCGCCCAGCAAATATGTAATTTCCAGCCCAGTAACTGCCGTCACCCTGAATGCGAGCGGCGCCACCCTGCTGGCACCGACCTTCCAGCGTCAGAATGAGATCGAAGTCAAACTGCTGGCAGGATCCGACTGGGGTGCCAATCCCTTTCCGGCAGATATTTATATCGAGCGCTCGGACGGGCGCTGGGGGTATCTCACTGTCTATGACTTGAACCGTCTCCGACTTGAGCTGATTGACCTTAACTCAGGCGCGGTGAAAGGGTCGGTTGATCGTTTCCTGTCGAGCTATCCCAATTCTCGTTTGTGGCCGGATCTCATGAACTTCAATCAGGTGCTGAGTGGTGACTACAGCTTGCAGCTCGCGCAAAACGCCCTTGGTTCGGGCGTTTATGGGGGCCGTGACTATACGATCAGCTATGATACAAGCAGGCTGCTGGGCGTCTCTGCTGATATGACTGGCGCGGACTGGCTGGAAGTCACGGTCGATCCTGCAGGTCTGGCTGAGGTCACCATAAGCGATGCGAACGGGCAGCCAGTCGAAGGTGTGGCGCTGCAATTTATTCCTAACCCCGGGGAAACCCAGCGGCTCGGTCGGCTACTCCCCGGAGTGTTACCGGATCCGCTTGTCACGACGGATGCGAGCGGACTGGCCCGCCATAGCAAACTGTTCCCAAGAAGCTATATCCTCACTGGTGCAGCCCCTGATTTCCGCCTGGAGCCGACTGAAATTGTCATCAACGGGCAGGATCTGCCCGCAGCTGTCAGCATGACGGCCCACCCATTGCGGGCGGAGGGCACGTTGCTGGACTTTAACGGCGACCCGCTGGCCAATGCGGACTTGGTATTCAGAGACGCGGATCATGATGACGTGCGGGCGACCACGGACGCCAATGGTGACTTTGTGATCGATGGGATGCCGGGCGGCTTCTTCGACATTTATCTCGTGACGCCGGGAGCTGGCTCCACGCTATTGGAAAGTGGTTTCGAGTTTCATGGAAATGCCATCCGCCCTTTCACACCGAGCTTGGAGGCACTCAATATCAGTGGCCGCTTATTGGCCGAGAACCCCGATTTCCTTTACGCCGGGGTCAGCGGGGATCTGCTCGCAAACGGCTCGGTTCTCACGAGTTTTACGACGGATGAAGACGGCCGTTTTGAGGTAGGGGGCCTCTTTCCCGGGAACTACACCCTTGAGGTGCGTAATGGAGATCTGATCCTGAATGAATCGATTTCCCTGTTTGAGGATTTAGACATCGGCGACCGCGTCATGGCGGCGGATCGCGTGCAGTTGAGTGGCCGGGTGACCGAATCAGTATCTGGTTTAGCAATATCCGAGGCTTCGATTCGGCTTTCCAGTTTGGTCGATGAATCGCCAGAATTTTTGCCACGCCGCTCTGTGGTGGCACCTCGATTAGATTTCAACGTAATCCCGTGGAGTGTTGCGCCTTCTGATTCATTTGTTCAGACAGTATCTTTCGACTTTGGGGCTACTGGTGAGGATCGGGTGAACCAAGTTTTAGGGACCATTTCCGTGCGTGCCCAAACAGGCTGGGTACGGAACTGGCCGGGTGACAACACCACCCCCTTTACCTTTGATTTGATTGCACCCGACGGGCGCACGGTCAGCGGGGACTTGGAGATCCCGGCAATTTCGAATTTCAAAACATCAGTCTTCACTCTCGATCTCAGTGATTTAGATCTTTCCGCATTCCATGGCACTCCAATTGCGGGGGTTTGGCAGATGACTATCGCCACCAATTCAACGATGGTGGGTAATGTGGACGCCGTCTTAACCGTTGAGCGGGAGGAGGCCACGCGCTACGCAGTCACCGCAACCGATGCCAATGGCGACTGGACGGCATCCCTGCCAGCGGGGACGATTACCGCGACAGCGGAGCAAAGCGGTTGGGGCTTTACTCCCTTCCGGCGCGAGCTGGCAGCCAGCAGCGACGAGGATAACCTCGACTTTGCAGGTATAATTTCGCGAGTCTCCGGCACCCTCAGTTTGCGGGGCAGTGGTTTGCCGGGCATTTCCGTTGAAATGACCGGGCCGAATGCGTATCGCGAAACGGCGATCTCCGATGAGGATGGCCGCTACACTTTTGGCGGCGTCCCGGCGGGGCTGTATCAAATCAGTCTGAGCTCACCGCTGCCTCAGTATCAATTTGCCAATCCGGTCTTTGCGGTGCCGGTGGATGAGCTGGTCGAAGAAGTGCCGGATCGGTCGGCCATTACCAGCGAACTCGTGCTGAACTTCGATACCCCATTTGAGCCCGTGCCAAATGTGGCGGTTGAGTTGATCGGTCCGGAGTCTTTGACGGGAGTGAGCGATAGCAGCGGGCAGCTGGTCTTTCCCTCGGTTCTGCCGGGGAGCTACCGGACTTCGGCCGGAGTGACCCAACATCGCGTAAATATCCCCGGTCAAATCACGATGGGGCAGAGCGATCGCCAGGTCGCGGTGGCAGTGGATCGGCTATCGGACGTCACCGTGCCGGTTGCTTTTACTGATGGATTTGGTGCACCCTTCACCTTACGTGTTGCCCGCTTAGTCGATGGATTGATTACCTCAACCGCTCCGGTCGCGCTCACACAGGTCGGTGCGGATGGAGTTGGCCTCCTGAGGGCACTCGATGACGGACAGTATCTTCTGCAATTTGATCGTGGTTATGATTTCTCGGTAAATACGCGCGAATTCACCGTGAATAACGGGGACTTGACCTTGGACGAGGTGACCGCTCGGGTGTGGAAGGATTTGGTGCTCGAAGTGACGAATCGCGGTCATCCCGTGGCGGGAGTATCCGTCGAATTGGTTCAACGCGATCTGCCGGGCAGAAAGCTTGAGTTGCAGGCAAGCACCGATGCGCAGGGCCGGGTCGTGCTTCCTGCCGCACCGCCGGATCTATACGATTATACGATCTTGCATCCTTACATTCAGAGCCTTTCGGGCGTGTTGACCCATGGCATCGAAGGGCCGGTGCAGAGTTTCGCCGTGACTGCTTTGGCCGAGGTTTCTGGCACCGTGACACGGCGCGACCGCGACGGGCGTCCCGCCGTCGGGGTGCGGGTTGAGATTGATGGGATCGCTGATATTACTGATGGATTTGGCAACTATCAGATCACCGGCCTGCTGGATGGTGCGCTTCCGCTCTCGGTTGAGCGCGAGGGCTATACCGTGGTCGATGCCCGCGACGCAATTACGATCAATGCCTATCAAACCACCCGCTCCTTTGAAGTTGAAGGGCAGCTCAGCTTTGCCGCAAATTTTGTGGACGCCGATGCTGCACCGCTGGATAATCTCGGGATTGAGGTGCGTGAGCAGGCCCTGGGGCTCCAATCCACCCGCACCCTGCAGACGGATAACGGTGGCAATCTTGTCCTGACGGATCTCGGGCCCGACGATTATCTTTATTTCGATTTCTCAGACAGCGCCGATTTACCTGACGGGCAGTATTTGTTTGGTGCGGGTGAGCGTTACATCCCCGCCAGAGGCGAGGTGGGCGCCAATTTCTCTCTGGCCCACTATGCGCCCCGTGCTCCAGCAATTACCGAGGTTCGGTCCAGTCGTGTCGAGCTCAGCTCGATCCCGGCGATCCTGGCGGATACGGGTGAAGTGACCATTGAGTTCTGGGCGCGTCCCAGCGGCAACCAGGCAGCTTTGTTTTACGCAGAGGGTGAAAATGTTACGCAAGGCTTCTACGCCGTGGTGAAGCAGGGGACGGCGCTACGCTACCCCTTGGACAACAATACCTCGCAAACGGACGATGTCTTCCCCAGCGCGGAGAATTGGTATCATGTCGCGATCTCCTATCAGGCGGATAACGCGCAGCGCGATGCCACCGTTTACGTAAACGGGCAAGTGGTGGCCTTCGCTCAGTTTGAGGGTGCCTTTACCGCTGCGGGTGCGGTGGATTATATCGTCGGTGGGTCCGGTGTGCTGGTCGATGAAGTGCGGGTCTGGAACATCGCCCTCAAGGCCTCCGAGTTGCACGCTAATCTGGGGAGTTTTGATGTGACGGAAGACCAGCGGCCCGAGGCGCTGGTTGAATACCATCCAATCGCGGGTGGCGCTGCGGATCGTCGCTACCTGCACAATCTTCGCACGCCGAGCCAGACTCCAATTGAGTTTGTGGTCCCCCTCGGTAACGACAGCGGGCAGACTCCGGTGCTGAGTGCTGAGTCGCGGCCCCTCGAAGGCGCTGTCGAGCGCGTTGCGCCGGATCGTCTCCGCTTTACGCCGCGTCCCGATTTTGTGGGCGATGCGACCATTACCTATACGCTGGAGAATGAATATGGCCGGGTGACCGAGCCCAGAACGGTGCAGCTTACTGTGGCGGGACTGATGGGCTCGCTGAGCGGGGCTGGCTTGAGTGATAATGGTTCCGAGCTGTCGATCGGCGCGGGCCGCGACGCCCGCCTCTCCCTGCAGCTCGCCGAAAGCTGGTTTGCGGAATCCAACGGGGAGCTGCGTATCTCGACGGATATCGCGGGCCTGGCTGTTCCCGGCAGTATCACCATACGGCCGGGGCAAAGCTCATTGAGCATCCCGCTGAACTTTCCGGCTATCCGGCGTTCGCCGGTGTTGGGGTCAATCATACTGGAGCTGGGTGCGCAGCGACGCGATATTTCGGTGAACTTAAAGCAAACCGTTTGGGAGGCCGACATCAAAGTGGTCGATGCGGCCCGCAACCCGATCCGCGGGGCGACCGCAGTGCTCGATGGCGTCTCGCGGCAGACCGATGCGGACGGCTCGGTTCGCTTTGCCAATCTATTCGAGGGCGACTATAGGCTAGAGCTTTCCGCAGAGGGCTACGACCTGCTGCAGGAGGATCGCTACAGTTTCCGTTTTTCGGCTATCCAGCCCGAGCGAGCGCACTCGGAAATCCTCCGCTTTAGTGAAAGCCGTCCGGATTTTAACAAGACTTTCGTCGCGCGCAACTACAGTCAAGTCGCTGGCAGACTGACCGGGGTGGATGCGGCGGTATTGGGTGATGTCATTATTACCCTGGAAAACGTCGAAACCGGGGCCGGAGCGACCCTCGGTGAGATCGCCAGCGATGGCAGCTTTGGTTTCACCGGACTCGCGCCGGGAGATTATAAAGTAAGCGTGGTGGCTGATGGTTACATTGTAAACCCTCCGTCAGTGGTGGCCACGGCCAGCACGATGCCGATCAATGCGTTGGCGGTTGAGGCCACCGGCACCAACCCGCCGAGCTTCACCATGGTGGCCAGCCCCGCGTTGGACCGTATCTCCGGGCCGGCGCGCACCTACGGCTTCAGCTACTACGAGGTGATCCCGACTTCGGCGGATAATTTCATCAAGCACTCAGATGTGTTGCTCATCGCCGAGGGGATCGGTGCCCGCCTGGGCGTGTTTAAATCGCCGACTGAACAGGCGGCGGCCTATGGCGCGATCAGTGCGCAGGACGGCGTGGTTTATGTGGGCGCGACCTTTGATGCAACGACCGCGGACTGGCACTGGCTCGATAATGCGCCAGTGGGCGTGATCGATTGGAAAGACGGGTTCTTCAGCACAGATACCTTTTGGGACGGTGCCTTCGTCTTCCCCGACGGTCAGTGGGGCAACATCCCGAATGATAGCGATATCCTTTATGGTGACGGGGTGGGTGGTTTCCTGGCCGAGTGGCCGCTGGAGAGTGCCGCCTTCATCCACCTGGGAGGCCCGGTCAATGCGGACACCATGATCACGCTGGCCTCGAGCCATCCGGAGCTGGTTTCGGTGCCTGCGCGGATTGTTGTGCCGGCAGGCCGTGATCAGGTGGAATTTCAGATCCACGGCCGACCGGTGGAGGTCCCAACCGTTGTGACCATTACCGCATCGGTGGGCGCAAGCTCGGTCGAGCATACTATGCAGCATAACCCGCCGGCATTTGTCAGTGGGACTGTGGCGACAGCCGACGGTCAGCCTATCCCCGGCGTGCTCATTGAGGCGCGCGATGCCAGCGGGGTCTTCGTCTATTCGGCCCGCTCGGAAGCGGACGGGCACTACACCATCCCCAACGCACAACCACACTACGAGCTGAGCGTGTCGGCGACCCGGAGCGGATTCGTTTTTGAGTCGGTTGACAGCGATACGACCCGCAACGCGGCCCAGGCGGACGGCACTTTTGCCACCCAGACGAACCAATTCGCGAGCGGGATCCTGCCCATCAATCAGACCGGGCTTGATTTCACAGGCACGAGCCAACTCGCGATTTCCGGGCAACTGGAAGTCGAACTTCCGAGCGGGCGCCGTATCCCGGCAGCGGGTGTGTCGGTGACTGCGGGTGGCTTGAGCACCACATCAGCCAGCGATGGCAGCTACCAAATAAGCGGTCTGCTACCGGGTGACTACGCGGTCGTGGCCGCGATTGATGGCGTGGCTTGGGCACCTGCCTCGCAAAGCGTTCAATTGGACGAGCAATCCGTGACCGTGGATTTTGTCGGATCGGGGTCGATGTCCATCTCCGGACGGTTACTGGACTCAGCGGGCAGTCCGATGGCGGGCGAAACCATCGATCTTGTGTGGCGGGACCGACAGATCCCCAGATCAATGGGCTCTCAAACCACGGACTCCGGCGGTGCGTATTCCTTCGGGGGATTACTGCCGACTACGATTCTCGGTGGTGTGTACCAAGTCGGGATCGATGTTTCCAACGTCGATTTGCCCGATGCGATCCGAGCCCAACTCGCCGGAATCGGTCTGGTTTCCGCAGATGCGAATTTGCCGGATGTGACGCTGAGCGCCCGCACGATCGAAGGGCACATTCTCGAGCCGGATGGTTCGCCAGCGAGTGGCGTGGCCGTGCAGGCAAGCGGCTCCACTTATAGCGGCGCGGCCGTGAGCCTTTCCGCGACCACAGATGCAAATGGTGCGTATGTAATCTCCGGGGTGCCGCATGGCGTCACCCTACAAGTGGCACCCGCAGCGGCAGGGTTTGCTTTTGATCCAATTAGGCAGGCGGTCGATTGGTCCGACATGGACCGGGCACGTTTACAAACCGGCATCGCTCGTGTCATCCGCGATTTCACCCTGGCCACGGGGTTGAGCGGGCAAATTCTCGACGGCAACGGCGTCGGTGTGCCCGGCGCGCAGTTGGCACTGAGCGGACAAACCACAACGGGAGCGACTCGTTCGTTGTCCACTCAAACCGATGGCAACGGCCGCTACAGCTTTGATGTGGAACCGGGTAACTACACGATCACTCCTACATCAGGTGCGGCCACCTTTACCCCCGCCGACCGGTCGATTACTTTGAGCGGCGCGTTGGCGGCGGATATTGACTTTCAGATTAGCGGATGGACCGGGGTCGAGGGGCGTGTCACGCGGCTCGGCCAGCCGCTGGAGGGGATCACCGTGACCGCAACCAGCCGGGCCAGTCCGATACAGGACTTCCTTTTCTTTAGCGGGCAGACCAGCTCGACCCTCGATTTTTCAAGCGCCCGGACCTACCAGGCTACCTCGGCGCAAAGCGGTGATTTGAGCGCGCTGCGGCTGTCGCTTTCCTTCCGACTTGAAGCGGCTGACTCAGGACTCGCTTTCACGGCCGACCTGACGGCACCGGACGGCACGGTCTATCGGGTGTTTAACAACGCAACCGGTATTTTCAGTAAATTTCCAGCAGGCACTCAGGGCCAACTATTCCTCATTGCCGATGCCGGTAACAATTCGGTATTGGCGGATGCCATGGAAGAGTCGGTTCAGGGCGTTTGGACGCTGCGGGTTGCGACCAACTCCAGCGCGCAAATTTACATCCAAAGCATGTCGCTATCCTACACCGTCGAGCCCGAGCTGACCGTGCTGGCTTCCACGCAGACCGGGCCGGATGGACGCTATGCGCTACCGATCGCGACGGGCAGCTACTTCATGCAGGCCAGCAGCGCGGATCTGGTGGTGAATGAAACCAATCCGACGGTGATTGTGGGCACGGGGCCACTCGCGCAGCAGGACTTTACGATGAGCCGCTCGCTGCAAGTCACTGGCACAGTGGAACGCAACGGCAGCCCTCTGGCCGGCGCCACCCTCGCGCTTAATGGGGAGGAGATCGATGGCAGTCAACTGGGGCCGGTGACCGTGCAGACCGATGCGAATGGCAACTACCTGTTCGATGGACTCGAAGCGGGTGATTACAGCGTCAGCGTAAGTGCTGGCAAAACCTACTTCGCGAGTGGAACCCAAGAGATTCAGCTGATCGACGCCGATGTGACTGCCACTACTTTTGCGGGTGAGGAAACCTTCTCGATCCGTGGTTCGGTCAATCAGTCGCAATTCCCCTGGCAGAACCTGCAAATCTTCGCGCAGCCCGGCAGTCATTCAACGCTGACCGATTTCTCGGGCAACTACACCTTTGCCGACCTGCCCCCAGGGAACTATACGGTGACTCCGGTTAATGCGACAGCAAACAACCTGTATCCGCGCTCGCAGACGGTGTTGCTGGATGCGAGCGACCGCACGGCGGTGAACTTCGCGCAGCCAAAGACCAATACCCGCGAGATGACCCGGCACTTGCTCTTCTCGGGGGAGTCAGGCAATAGCGCTCTGGTGCTTCCCGGCCTCACCGGATCGGGTCGGCGCGACACGCCCTCGGCCCCACCGCCGGCCATGACTCTGGCGGCGGACCTTTACTACGAGTCTGCCAGCGATACGGTGCCACTCTTCTTCTTCACCAATGCGAATGCCGCCACCAGTTCACAGTCATCCGGAACCTGGTTCAGCCTCGAACTCAACCGGGCGAATGGAGAGGTGCACTTTAAACAAGGTGGCATCACATACTACAGTGAGGCCTCACCTTACATTTTCGAAGATTTCAGCCAGGTGGTCATGACCCTCCGGCCTCGGGAATGGAGCCGCATCCAGCTGGACGGCAGCGGCTCGCGGGTTAATATTGGCGGAGCCACGGAAATCATGTATATCTTCTTCTCGAATGGAGGCAACCAGACCGCGACGCTGCGCCGGTCCTTTGCCTATCCGCTCGACTACAGCTTCGGTGTCTTCGGTCAATCGCCGCTGCGCAGCGAGACCTTTGCCGGGCGCGTGGATAACATTGTGTTGGATACTTCGGGTTCGTTTTCTTCGGACATCTTGACCATCACCGAAGTTTACTACGATTTCGAGGCGGTGGATGAACTCACCGTGCCGGATGCCTCCGGCAGTGCAGACCAACCCGGCCGACTGACTGGCTTCCAGGGGTTGAGCGTTGCTTCGGGGGACAAGGTGGTGGTCGAACTTGACGAGGCGAGGGCAGGGGTGAGCCTGCAACTCGGAGCCGAACGCTTCGATCAGAATGCCATCACATTTGAAATCAGCAGCCAGCCTGCTAGAGGCTCGCTGAGACAATTTGATGCCGCCACCGGTGAGGTGACCTATGCTTACACCCAAGCTTCGCCTGCGAATGACTCATTCACTTTCCAGGTTCTTGATAACGCTGGGCGCGCCAGCCCGCCGCGCACCATCTCCATCGATGTGATCGCCAATCGCGTGGAGCCAGTGGTTGAGTGGTCCGAACCAGACGCGATCGTGTTTGGAAGCGCTCTCAGTAGCGCGGAACTTTCCGCGTCTGCCAGGGTGCCTGCGCGCTTCGCCTACAGCCCGGATCTTGGAGAACAACTCCCGGTCGGCACGCATCCGCTCTCCGTCCGGGTTGTGCCCGACGATACCCGAATTTTCAAACCGGTAGTCGTGCAGCGCACAATTACGGTGACGCCGCAAGCACCGGTTATTACCTGGAATCCCGGCGCGACCATCGATTTCGGGCTGAGCTTTGACAGCGCCTGGACAGCGCCCACTGCAAACACGCCAGGGGTCTTTAGTAGCAGCCTGGATTGGGCGCAACGCTACGCACCTGGCACTTACGAAGTGGACCTGGAATTTAACCCCGATAGTGTCAACTACGCCGCGCAGGTGCTCAGTCATTCCGTGGAGATCCTTCCGGCTGCCAGTAACGTGGAGACTTGGCTCAGTTCTTACGGTCTGCACACATCGGTGCCGATTGACGAGGCGGACTACAATGGCGATGGCTTCGCCGCCCTGGGTGCCCTGGTCCTTGGGCAATCGCCACTGGAGCGCCTGCGTGAGGCAGACATGCCGGGCTGGTTCAAGTCGGAGAGCGGGTCATGGATGTTCCGCTTCAAGGAAGAACGCCGCAGCGGATACGTGACTGCGGTGATTGAATATACCAGAGACTTTCAGACATGGACGCGCGAAGGCGTAATCTACACCATCGAGTCAAGCGCGCCAACGCATGATTGGAAACTGGCGGAGATCCCTTCGCGCAGCGCAAATCCCGGACAGCCTCTGGTTGCGCGCCTGATTTATGAATACCGGGACCTCAATGATATGCCGGTGCCTTCGATCACCGGGCCCAGTCAAGGAGCCTCATTCATCGCAGGTGATCCGGTGGCCCTGAGCGCGACCGCAACCGATGCCGATGGGGATACCACACTCGGTTACCTGTGGGAAATCTTTGCGGCTGATGGTTCGCTGGCGGATTCGGGAGCGGGGGCCAGCTATGTCGCGACGGGATTGCCGCCCGGCACTTATGATGCCCACTTGACGGTGACCGACTCTTTCGGCGGACAAAATGCGGCCCCTGAAATCGTCTCATTTACGATCTCAAGCAATCAACCTCCGGAGACGACGATCAATAGTCCCGCCGCCGGAGCATCCATGAGCGAAAGCGGCTCGCTGATATTCTCCGCCTCTGCAACGGATCCGGAGGGGCATTTGCCACTCAGCTTCGCATGGCAAGTGCTCGATTCGTCGGACGGCGTGGTTCGCACGGGCAGTGGCAGCAGCTACACCGTTTCCGGGCTATCAGCCGGGAGCTATACCGCCCGCGTGGTGGCGACAGATTCGCTGGGTGCTACGGATTCGAGCTATGCGACGCGGACTTTTACCGTTACCGCAAATGCGACGCCCGTCATCAGCTTTACCAGCCCAAGTTCGGGCACCACTTATGCGGCAGCTGTTGGTCAGGCTATCGCATTCAACGTGATCGCCTCCGACCCGGATGGACCGGCTCCGAGCGTGACCTGGTATTTGGGGGCGGGCAGTGATAGCGTGCTGCAGACGGGAGCGAGCTACACGCGGACATTTACCAGTGCGGGCACGTATCTGATTCGCGCCCGTGCAACCGACAGCCTGGGGGCCTATGCCGAGGCGAGCCTGAGCGTTACCGCATCCGCCTCCCAGCCCTCGATCACGATCACTTCCCCCACGAACAATGCGAGTTTCCTGGAATTCGATTCCGTCAGCCTGACGGCGCACGTCCTGAACGCGCCCGGCGGCACGGTGAGCTGGGAAGAGCCCATCAACGGATTCTTCGGATCTGGCGAGCAAACCTCTATGATTCTCTATAGTCCGGGCTTTACCACGATTACCGCGACCCTGAGTTTCGATGGGCAGACCTATACCGATACGGTTGACATCGAGATCAATTCTTTGGGCGGCGGACCTGGGGATCCGATGGATCCGGGCGATGGCAGCTTTGACGATCCCTACGGGGGCTTTTAAGGAAAAAATCTCAATAAAATTTGTTCGATGTTCAACTATTTCACACACACCACTTCCCATCCTGTATTCTTTCAGGCATTGCCACGCGTTGCGGGTGCTCTGGTATTTCTCAGTTTGTTCAGCCCGCAACAGTCACACGCTCAAGCCACTTTCGACTACGATGCCGGTCTTTTCGGCTTGATGGAAGTCGAGGTGCCGGCCCAGGGCGACCGCCTGACTGGCATTATTTATTATCCTGCGTCCCGTTTTCAGGGGACGATTGAGCGGGTCGACGGCGCGGAGGTATTCGTAGATCTTCCGGTGGGGAGTGAGCTTTTTGAACCGACAGAGTGGGGCAGCGGCGGCTCAGCCGACGCGAGTCGCTATGCGATGCTGGTGGGCAGCGGCCCGCTTGAAGGCAGTTATTTCCCGGTGCTGTCTAACGGGCCGCGTTCACTCACCGTTGATGCGAGCGGCTTGTCCGGTAGCCCGATGCCAGCGGCTGGCGAGTTGATCAGTCTGATTCCGTTTTGGACCTTGAAGACCTTGTTTGGGGTGCCGGAGTCCTTATACCAGGCCGCATCCATTTCGGGCGCCGGTGCCGGATTGACGATCCTGAGCTTACAGCGGCGCTCGATGGGAAATCTCGAGAATGCGGAGACCTTTTATTATTTTGCCGGTAACGACGCGCACGCCGCGGGCTGGCGCAGAGTCGGCGGTGGTTTTTCTGAAATCATGGATGATGTGCCGCTGGACTTTGGCCAAAGCTACATTCTTCGTAACCGTTCTTCGATTAGTTACCGCTTCGAATACTCCGGGCAGTTGCCGACGAATCGGGTCCACACTGAACTTGAGCAGCCGGCGGACGGACAGGCGCATTTGTATGCGACTGCCAACCAAACTTCGATTGCCATGTCACTGGCGGACCTGCAGCTGGTGGAGTCGGGGGCGGTTCAGGGCACTGCGGGTATTTCCGGATTAGGCGCGGACCGGGTGTTTATTTTTGAATCTCAGGGTGCGTCGCTCAACCCCTCAGTCAGCCGCATCTTTTATTTTTACAACGGTTCCCGCTTCGGCGGAAGTGGTTGGCGGGAAGTCGGTGGTGGTTTTGCCAATCGATTGGACGAAGAAAAGATACTTCAACCGGGCCAGGTTTTTGCCATCTCCCGGGCACCCCGTCCCATTAGCGAAACTTTTTATTTGCGCTATCTCGCTCCCTATCTAAGTCAATAAATCGTTTATGAATTTATCTTCCTCTCTCTGCGGATTTTCCGCTTTTTTAGCAACAGCTTCAATTGTTTCCGCGACGATCACCTTTGAGGTGCAAGTTGAGCTGCTGCAGGATTTTCTTGCAGGTGATCCCGCGCCTGGGACAACGAATTTCTTCCTGCTTGCGGATACCGACCGGAATGGTTTCGCCCCGGTGACAGCCAGCACCATCGGCACCGGAACGGGTAACCTATTGGGTGATGAAATCTTTTTCGACGGCACAGGCGGTGACGACTTGGCAATTTGGCGGAGCGACCTGAGTGTGAACGGTGCCGGATTAATCTCAGATTTACTCACTGGCCTCAGCTTGGGCACTTATAACGGAAAATCCTGGGAAGAGGGCGATCCACTCGCGCTGCTATGGTTTCCGGCGCTCACCGCTACCGATAACACGATTACTGTTGGCATGAACTACGGACGCTACACAGATGCTGCCCCAATTGATGGTGATAGCTGGTCAACGCCGGCGGATGGCACGCTCAATCATCGCCTCTATGCGTTTTCGGAGAGTGCCAACACTTTGCCGCCATCGCCCCCGGGAGCGATCAGCGACTCGCTACTGGTCGCCGATTTAAACGTCGTGCCAGAGCCTTCCTTTGGGGCTTTGTTTGTAGGTTTCATGGCGGCACTGACCCTCTTTAAGCGTCGTGGAGGTTCGTCATGGCATTAAAAAGGACCTCTGCTGTCTGCCGCCACCGGCCGCCACCTATGAAGTCGACTCGAAAGGCGCTTTTCAGTTAAAATACTGGAATAAGCTTAGGTATTTCCCTACTGTGGACAGCTTTCATTCATCTTCGGATGCCCGATATTGGGAAATAATTAAGCCGGAACTCCATCATGCGCGTTGAGGGGAGGGGCTTGGGCGCTTGGCCGACCGTCCAGATGGTGACCACAGAAGACGGCAGAACCCTATTCACCAGAAAACCCTTCAGGCGCGGTGAGACTCTACTTGATATGGTGCAAGGAAGCTAAAGACTTTTACGGCATTGACCCCAAGCACTGGAAGCCAAGTTAGTGATGCTCTACCAAGCGCGGCGGCAGATTCAAGAAAGCGGCAGTGTGGAATCCAGCAATGCTCAAGCCATTTGCAGAGAGCTTGAAGACTTAGGTCACGCCCTACCCATTGAACCAACCCGGCAGTAATGGGAATTGACCAAGAAGGGCAGAGATTGCTTGCTTGCTTGCTAGTCAACCGAAAGCCCCGTCCTTGCAAAAAGAAGCTGAAGCCAAATCGACCGCCAGCCCGCTCCAGCAGCGGCTTGCAGTTTAAACAGAAGTTAGATCACTTAAAATTGTATAAGTAACTTAACGTTAGAATCTTGCAGAGGTCACCGGGCAGAAACTCCAGGAAATCTCGGATGCATGCACGCGTGCGCGCAATCCTTACCGCGGCAAAGACCGCATCGCCCGGCGGGTCGAACGCGCAGCGGGCAAATACAAAATGCTC
>Ga0100393_10001641_pt1 | contig 22454 bp, 25 predicted proteins | sample CryGeymeta201517_FD_81546 | JGI IMG/M metagenome (GOLD analysis project Ga0100393, IMG submission 81546) | Groundwater microbial communities from Crystal Geyser aquifers in Utah, USA - Crystal Geyser metaG 2015-17 | ecosystem: Environmental > Aquatic > Deep subsurface > Groundwater | place... | reverse complement strand
TGGCAGAAGCAGGTTTGGAGATTATTTGTTAGAATCAGAGTGGAGATTCAATCACAGAGATGATTTGAGAAAAACGTTGCGTAAATTGTTACGCTTTTCTTAAGTTATCTGTGCAAGACCCTATCCTGTTGTAGGTGTCGTTACTACTGGGGGTTTGGGTGTTGGTGTTGGGAGTGAGGCAATATACTCACCATAACTGACACTAAGATCATGTGATGTACTTTCAATATCTGTTTTTGTTTCTGCAAACTTACTGGTGAGTAAATAGTCTCCCCATAATAGCTTTTTCCCATCAATTGACGGAACACTTAATCCAACCGATTCATTTCGTTTTCGGTCTTTAAGAAATTGTTCATACTCTGTTTTTATTGTTTGTAAAATCTCATACGTTTCTGGTGCTTGTTCGCTCGCCAAAATATCTATGCGTGCTTGGAGCTCGTCATTAACAATATTAGCTTGTTGTTGTGCAAGTGATGAAACATGTAATTCTTCAAGAAGGGAATCAATTTTTTTAATATTTTTACTGCGATTTAGTTCACTCAGTTGGTATTGAGTTTGGAATAGCTCAAATCGTGGGAAAATGTCAACAATTATTATGTTAAGCGTATAGGCAATAACAACAATTGACGCAAGTGAGATAACAAGACGCCTTGAAGTAATAAATCTTGAGGGCGGTGTCATTTAAAATATAGTACCAACTTGTATGAATCATTGCTAGGTCTTACTACGCATAAACGTAAAACCCCACACATCAACGGGTATTTAGCATATATAATACTTTACCGTATCAGTATGGAGTCTTATCTACCTACATTATTTCCTCATCTGCTTCTTCAGATGGCATCTCTTCTTCACCCATTTCTTCTTCAACTGCTGGTGTTTCACCCATATCTGAATCCATTTCTTCGACTACTTCGGCTGCTGCTTCTCCCACTACCTCTTCTGCTACTTCTGCCTCTGGCATTGTTTGTTCGTCCATTATAAATCACCTCCTTTAAAAGATTCTATGTATTCCCTATGGTTTTTAAGTGCGTTGGCCATCCACAGTAGTTCAGTTATCATTCGTTCAGTTCGGGGGATAAACGAATCCTCTAAAAGTCCTCCGTTTGAATCAAAAACAGATTCAACGTTACCAATATTCACCTCTTTGGTGCACGCAACAAGTCCAAGAGCCCGTACAACAGGTAAAAGGGCCTCAATAGCCCTACTTCCACCAAAGGAGCCTGTTGATACACCTACAAAGGAAACAGGTTTATGGTGATAATTATCATACTCACTATCAAGCATTCTTTTTAATGATCCTGGGAAACTATGATTGTATTCAGGTACGACGATTATGAATCCATCAGCACGATTCGTAATGTCTGAGTATGTTGGATTTCGATCAGCCTCATCTTTGCCATCGTTTTTAAATGCAAGTAAAGTAGGATCAATAAGTGTTGTATTGATTGCTGGAAAATCTTTTATAATTGAACCAATAAAGTTAGAAACAATGCGTGAATTGCTTGAACGGCGTGAAGTTCCTAAAATTGTGGGAATAAACAGTTCACCATTCATAGTTTCCTTGTAACAGAAAAGTTATTACAGGGCAACACGATAGTTGCACGAGGTATGTTGTTAGAGTAACATCTTAAAAGATATGGCTGTTATAAAGGTAGCAAACTTGGTAAAAAAGTTTGGTCACGTTACCGCAGTTAACGATATTTCTTTTACTGTTGATAAAGGTGAAATTGTTGGTTTTCTTGGCCCCAATGGTGCTGGTAAGACAACAACTATTCGTACCATCATGGGGTTTTTAAATCCTACACAAGGGGAAGTTGTTGTGTTTGATGATACCCATACACCATCACACGAGTTGCGCGATAAAATTGGATTTTTATCTGGTGAAATACATTTATATGAAGACTGGAGTGTAAGAGAACACCTTGAACTTATTGCACACATACGAAATATCTCAACATCATATGCGCGTGAATTATCTCATCGGTTTACCCTTGATACAAAGCGTAAGGTAAAACAACTTTCATCTGGTAATAAGCAAAAGCTTGCAATAACAATGGCACTTATGCATAGGCCTGAACTAGTAATACTCGATGAACCAACGAATGGACTCGATCCGCTTTTGCAAAATAGTCTTTATGAATTGCTTCACGAGCTAGCCCAAGAGGGGACAACCATATTTATGTCATCCCATAATCTTTCAGAAGTTGAACGTGTATGTGACCGAGTGATTATTATTAAACAAGGTAAAATTGTTGCAAATGAACATGTTGGTGAAATAGCTGAAAAACGAATGTATAAGATTGATGTTTCTTTTGATCAAAAACCATCAAGTGAGATCTTTAATTTAGATACCATTGAGGTTATCTCAGAAACAGAAACTGGCTTCCTTCTTAGGGTTTCAGGTAATGTACAACCGGCATTAAATTTATTGTCCAAACAGCTTATTGCAGATATACAGATTAGTCATGCAAATTTAGAAGAAGTGTTTTTGGAATACTATAAATAATGTACTCATTATAAATGTACCCATTATAAATGTACCCACTGTATAAAAAATTAATTAAAAAGAGACTTAAGCAACTTTCATTGTTTGTGGCAATAAGTTTATTTATGGTATGGGTGTATGCATGGATGTATCCGCAGATTGCAGGTAGTGCCCAGCAACTAGATGATATGATGCAAGCCTTTCCTCAGGAATTTTTGAAGGCCTTTAACATTGAGTCTACAACAGCAATTTTTAGTTCATTTGAAGGGTTTTTGACATCAGAGTACTTTAGTTTTATGTGGCCACTCCTTGTCATAATTCTTGCTGTTAGTTTAGGATCGCGTTCCGTTGCTGGTGAAATTGAAGATGGAACAATGCAAGTGCTTTTGGCTCAGCCGATATCACGAACCAAACTTTATTTCACCAGAGTCTTTGAGGGTCTTACCATACTAACATTGTTTGTTGGTACAAGTATTGGAAGTATCCCACTTTTTGGCCATTTATTTGGTAGTGACGTGAAGGGGATTGAGTATGTTTTGCTTATGGTGTTATCACTATTATTTGCCTATTCAATCTATGCTGTTACTGTGCTTATTTCTGCATTTGCACGTACTCGTGGAATTGTATCGGGTTCAATCTTTGCACTTATGGTATGTATGTACCTTATTAATGTTGTATCGGGTTCTTTGTCAAACTTTGAATATATTAAATATGCCTCATTCTTTAATTATTATGACTATTCGGGTGTATTGTTTGATAATCATCTTTCTATAAAAGCAGTTGTCATTTTTGTTGCAGCAATTGTTGGTTCAATTACAATTGGGTGGAGACACTTTAAATCCCGGGACGTTTAAGCTACGCTTTTCATTTGACAAAGGATTCTTATTGTCAGTAGAATAGGTAGTAATGAGAAAAGCGTACACAAAAAGTACGAAAATGAATGGTAGTACAAGTGGCTAGCTTGTGCTGATACAATAACAAAATGGTCGATCCAACAACGATATTTGTTATTGTTATTTTGTCAGTAGTACTCATAGTTTTAGCATGGCTATCGAAATCCTTGTCTATAGATGTATCGTGGACAGAGGCATCTAGAATTCCTACTATAAAAATATCATTTTTAAAAGATCCTGATCCCCAATCTATATTGTCTTTGATTGGCTTGGGTAGTGAAGATGACGATCTTGGTTTTATAACAACCAATCTTTTAGGAGAATTTAAGGTTATATATGGAAAAAATGAACCGTCGATACTAACAAAACACCTAGAAATTCTTGCAACACGTGATATCCAGTCGTTCACGTACCACAATCCCGACAGTAACGCCCAAATATACGTGATGGAGGGTTTTTCGAAAAGATCAAAAGATTACTCAAAGATTCGAGATTTTCCAACATGGGATGGCGTTTCAAGTAAAGGGTCATTTTCCTCAATGCATAAGGTTTCTCTTCCAATTCCATCTCTCAAAAATGGCGCATCAAGAAGGCTTTCTTTTAAGGCAAAACTATTTGGTGGGTATCAGGAAACACTTGAGGGCAATGATATTATTTCACACGCATTTTCATTTAGAATGGATTCACTAACAAAGCAGGCAGATCTAATTTTTGAAATTCCAAATGGAACGATTTCTAACATAATTTCTTTCGAAGTACTAACCGAAAATAGCCAGAAGATAGTTTTTGAAAAAACATTTGAAATGGAAGTTGGGAGTTTTAGTGTCGGCAATTACGGACATGGGTGGGTTCGAAAAACAAATGATCATACAACAATATATTGGCATGTTCCTCGAAAAATTTATGCTGGTGGAATTTGTAAATTAACCTGGCAAACCGAACGAATGTTATAAAGCTATGGTTAATAGTTTAACTTTTTTTTTGTGATACACTTGTTGTGCATGGATGTTATAGCGTTTTTCACCCTGCTTGGCCAGATTGGATTATTAGGGCTTTTAGCTCTATATGTTGTATCTAAACGTACAACAATACCATTTGTAAAACAGTTCTTTTTCTTTCTTCAACGAAATGGTTTGTGGATTGCATTTTTAATTGCTTTTGTCTCAACATTTGGAAGTTTATACCTATCGGAAATCTTAGAGCTTCCACCCTGCACACTTTGTTGGTATCAAAGAGCATTAATGTATCCACAAACAATTATCCTTTTGGTTGCTGCTGTTCGCAAACATGTTTTTGTAAAAGACTACATTATTCCACTTTCTATTATCGGCGGTATGATTGCAAGCTATCATTATTTTATTCAGAGATTTCCAGCTGTTGCCGCATCGTGCGGGATATCTTCTGAGTCGTGTACTACCGTATATGAGTACTATTATGGATATATCACCATCCCAGTTATGGCACTAACGGGATTTGTTCTCACCGCATTATTTACGATACTTGGTACACGTTTTTTAAACAAGTCTGAAAGGGAGGTGAATGTTAATGAGTCAAAATAACATAGGAACACCTGTTGCAATTGTAATTACAGGTCTCATGATTTCTTTGGGGTTATACTTTGGTCTACAGGGAGTTCCTGGTTTGTCAAATGGTGGTGCTGTTGCAGGCGTAGTCGGTGGTACTGGTTCCGCGGGAACTGATACAGGTGTGGCAACACCAATTCCACAACCAACTCAGCCTTCAGTAACAACAATCTCTGTTGATGATGATCCTGTTCTTGGAGATCCTAATGCTCCGGTAACTGTTATTGAGTTTAGTGACTATGAATGTCCATTCTGTCAACGAAGTTACAATGACATGTTGCCTTTGTTGAAGAAAGAATATATTGATACCGGTTTAGTAAAGCTTGTGTTTAGAGATTTCCCACTTTCTTTCCATGAACCTAAAGCCACAGAAGAAGCTATCGCTGCAAACTGTGCTAGAGAACAAGGTGGAGATGCTATGTACTTTAAGTATCATGATGCAATCTTTGATAAAACATTATCGAACGGAGCAGGACCTTCTGAATCCTTAACGCAATTAGCAACAGATCTTGGATTAGATCCAGGAGCTTTCGATGCATGTCTTGCAAACAATGATTATGCTGCAGAAGTTCAAAAGGATGTTGCTGATGGAAACGCTGGATTTGTAGGTGGAACACCAACATATTATGTAGGTGCTTCAACGGATTCAGGTGAAATTGAAGCTGAGATTATTGTAGGTGCAGTACCGTACACCTCAATTAAACCAGTAATTGAATCATACTTACCTAGGTAAAAGGTAGGTCTGAATCATATGAATAAACACGGATACCCTTAGTATTTTTATCGCTAAGGGCCCGTGTTTTCATATAGGTATATGATATAAGAGGACATGCGTAAAAGAAAAATTACTGAAGCAAATGTCAGGAATGCAGTATTTGGATTTGAAGACGGATTTGTTTCGAGTGTGGGAGCTCTTGTTGGTATTGCAGCTGCATCACAGTCGATGTCATTTGTTATTGCTAGTGGATTGGTGATTGTTATGGTTGAAGCTTTTAGCATGGGTGTGGGGAGTTTTCTCAGTGAGAAAAGTGGTTCTGAACTTTCAACGAAAAAGGCAAAAACGAGAAACTTTGTAATAAATGGGTTTTTGATGTGGGCCTCTTATATGATTGCAGGTTTTACCGTTTTGTTTCCCTATGTATTGTTCACACAAAATAGTTTAGCTATGGGATTCTCAATCCTTTCTGCGCTCATGGGATTATTTATACTTGGGTTTATAAAGGGTAAGGTTGTTAAAAGAAACCCTCTTAATAGTGCCTTAGAGATGACTTTTATTGCGGGAGGAGCAATAATATTGGGCTATGTAATAGGAACAATTGGTTCAAACGTTGTCGGTTGATGACTTTTTAGTAACACTTATCCCAAGTTCCTTTAACTGTTCATCGGTAACTACTGATGGTGCGTCCATGACAGATGTTTTTCCCGAAGCCTGGGTTGGAAAAGCCATAACTTCACGTAAACTTGTTTCACCAAAAAGGGTATACAAAAATCTATCAAGTCCTGGAGCAACCCCACCATGTGGTGGAACACCATAGCTAAATGCAGTAAGCATGTGTTCAAATTCCTTCATTTGTTCAGGAGTAAACCCAATCAATTCGAAAATCTTCTCTTGAATTTTTGCATCATGTATACGAATACTCCCACCACCAACCTCATGTCCATTGAGGACCATATCGTGCTGTAACCCGCGTGCCTTGAGAGGATCAGTTTCTAAAAGACCAATATCATCAGGATGAGGGGCAGTAAACATGTGGTGTGATGGGGCAAACTTTGCTTTACCAGAACCATGAAAAAAGTCATCGCTACTCTGTGGAGCAAATAGTGGGAAATCCACAACCCAGGCAAAAGCAAGTTCATTCGGATCATCTGTGTTTTCTCTGATATCTGGTTTATCGTTTCCATATTTTTCCATTGCTTGATAATAGGGGATTCGTGGCCATGGTTTTTTAAGAATATGTTTTTCAGGGAACAGTGTTTCAACAAGCTCAGTAAACATTGTTTCAGTTAACTTAAGAATATCTTCCTGAGTAACAAAAGACATCTCCATATCAATTTGTGTAAACTCCGCATACGCACGATCGGCACGAGGATCTTCGTCTCTAAAACAACGTGCTAGTTGAAAGTATCGTTCAAAACCAGCAACCATAAGCATTTGTTTGTATTGTTGAGGGCTTTGGGGAAGAGCATAAAACTCACCTTTTTGTAGTCTTGAAGGAACTAAAAAGTCACGAGCACCTTCGGGGGTTGATTTCGTTAAAATTGGTGTCTCAATCTCGGTAAAGTCTTTTCCAACTAACCAATTCCTTACAAACTGTGTTACTTTCGAACGATTCTTTATATGCTTTTGTAACCGCTCCCTTCGAAGGTCCAAATAACGGTATTTGAGACGCAGATCTTCATCAATATCGTGGCCATCAGTATCAATTGGAAATGGCGTTGTTTGAGCGGTATTTAAAATAGTGAGATTTGAAGCCGCAATTTCAACTTTTCCACTTATAAGCTTTTCGTTAAAGTAACGTTCGCTGCGGCTTTGTACAGTTCCAGTAATTTCAACTACATATTCAGGTTTGAGTTCATTGGCCTTACTGCCAAGTTCATCCATAAACACAACCTGAACTAAGCCAGAACGGTCACGGATATCAGCAAAAACTATAGGGCCATGACTACGATTAGCATTAACCCACCCTTTAATGGTTACTTCTTTTTCAATATATTCTGGGGTTTGAGACGCAAGTATCCGTTCCATACGCCGCAAGTGTACGGCAAAACACAAAATATTTCAATACGGTACTTTATAATATCGGTGTTTTATCTTAAGATTTCCACACGTAAAACATGTTCCAGCCATGATTTCCGTTGAGAAAATTTTGAACTACAAAAAAGTAAAATACAATAATCGCAACTTCAAGAATAATAACGGCAGCCCACCAGCCAGTGAGGGCAATGTCGTGCCAATGAAGTTCTTCTTCAGACTCACTTTCAAGCTTCTTATACTCAAAATCGAAAGGTTTTTGTACAAGTGATGAACTAGTTTTTACTTTTTTAGGCTTAAGACTAGCTAAGCCCGCAACAAGAAGAATAAGACCGGTAGAGTAAAGAATAGTGTTGTAGTCATCAAGCAAATTTGCAAACAATAGGTAGAGGTTACCAAGCAAAAGATATATAACGGTTTTATGCTTTGTAACAAGGTTATCGACAAATTTCATGAAATCATTATACCCGATAGTATCAAGTTGGTGACTATAGTAACTCAAAAAGAATGAAAACATATTCATAGTCTATAAAGAATAGAGATATTTTGCCATTTAAAGGGTTCACCTAATAGTATATAATTCATCGCATGAAGGTACCTGATTCACACCCTGATTTTCCGCAGCTTGAGTCTGAGATTTTGTTATGGTGGAAGGAAAATAATATTTCCACAGAATATCGTTTAAAAAACGAGAATAGCGACACTCGGTTTTCGTTTCTAGACGGTCCAATAACGGCGAATAATCCCATGGGTGTTCACCACGCTCACGGGAGAACAATTAAAGACACATTTCAACGCTATAAGAATGCACAAGGATTCAAACAACGATTCCAGAATGGTTTTGATTGCCAAGGCTTGTGGGTTGAGGTGGAGGAAGAGAAAGACCTTGGGTTTAATTCAAAGCGCGATATTGAAGAATTTGGAATTGGGAATTTTTGTGAGTCGTGTAATAACAGAGTTGAGCGCTTTAGTAAAGTTCAAGAGGAACAGTCAAAACGTCTTGGCATGTTTATGGATTGGGAACATTCATATTACACAAAAAGTGAGCGAAACAATCTTCATATTTGGTATTTTTTAAAGCAAGTTCAGGAAAAAGGTTGGTTGTACAAGGGTGTAGATGCAATGCCATGGTGTACCAGGTGTGGGACGGCAATCTCACAACATGAATTGTCAGATGGTGGGTATAAAACGGTCAAACACACCTCTGTTTTTGTAAAGTTTAGGGTAAATTCGGGGAATGGTACACACCAAAAACTTGTTGATACCTATAAACTAGGAAGCGATAAGGTTTCATTTTTGGTATGGACAACCACCCCCTGGACGTTGTTATCAAACGATGCGTTAGCAATAAACCCTACGCTTACCTATGTTATTGCAAAGCAACAGCTTAATGATGTTAGTGAGTATCTAATCCTAGCAAAAGCACGTACCGAAGTCTTGGAGAGTAAGGGCGAATTTGAAATAGTAGCAGAATTTACTGGACAAGAGCTTTTGGATCTTATTTCAACAGGAAATGGTGTGTATGAAACCCCTTTTAATTTTCTTGACGCAGATAGACGCTTACTGGCTTGGTCGGATGTGAGTGAAGAAGATGGAACAGGTATTGTGCATATTGCCCCAAGTGCTGGTAAAGAAGACTTTGAGTTGTCAAAAGTAAATAACTTAAGCGAGCAATCTAAGGTTTCATCGATTGATGACTTTGGTGTGTATAACGAAAAATATGGTATCTATGCAGGCCAAAGTGTATTTGATGTTAAAGAACAGATCTTTGCTGACCTTAAACAGTCCGGTGCGTTCTATAAATTTAAAGATATTACCCATTCATATCCACATTGTTGGCGGTGTAAACACGAACTGGTATTTAGAACAACGTCTGAGTGGTTTATTCGGGCAGATGAAATTCGGCCTAAAATGAAAGCTGCCGTTGATACCGTTAATTGGATGCCTGAACATGCAGCAAAACGTATGCATGATTGGCTCGATAACATGGGCGATTGGCCCATTTCACGCAAAAGATATTGGGGGTTGGCATTACCATTTTTTGAAAACGAAGACAAAACTAAAGTATGGGTAGTAGGTTCAAAGGAAGAACTACGGGAGCTTGCTCTTGAACCTGAAAAGGTCGATAGTCTTCCAGATCTTCATCGTCCGTGGGTAGATGATGTGTATCTTGATGGAACAAAAATGGTAATTGATGGTAAAGCCCAAACAGGTGTGTGGAAAAGAGTTACTGATGTTGGAGACTGTTGGCTTGATGCAGGAATTGTTCCGTTTTCAACGGTTGATTATTTAACCAACAAAGAGTATTGGGCTGATTGGTATCCTTTTGAGTTTATTACTGAGTATGCATCTCAGATTAAGTTGTGGTTTTATGCAACGTTATTTATGTCAGTAACTCTTGAAAATCGTGCTCCATGGGAAAATGTATTAACAACAGGTTTTTTAGTCGATGAAAACGGAGATGAAATGCATAAGAGTGCAGGAAATTCGATTCCATTTGACGAGGCTGCCCAAAAAGCTGGTGCTGATGCAATTCGTTGGTTATATCTTAAAGACCGTGTCGCAAACCACCATGGAACAGGTAATTTACGGTTTGGCTATACGATTCTTGATGAAGTGCGTAGAAGGTTTCAAGTTATAACGTGGAATACCTATAAGTTCTTTATGCAAAATGCGATTATGGATAATTGGCAGCCACAAATGGGTACAGATATTAAACCACAACACATACTAGATGAGTGGGTGTTATCACGATACACTTCAGTGCTTGAAGGTGTAACTGCTTCAATGGATTTATTTGATACTCCAGCGGCTGTAGCCCTGCTGGAACAGTTTATTATTAATGATGTATCCCAGTGGTACATTCGTAGATCCAGGGATCGTGTTGGTCCCTCTGCGATAAGCGCTGATGACAAGGAATCCTTCTATCAAACAGGCTATTATGTGTTATCCAACGTATTAACGATGCTTTCGCCATTTGTACCGTTTATGTCAGAAGCCTTGTATCAAGATCTGCGAACAAACGATAATCCTTCTTCCGTGCACCTAACCGAATGGCCAAACAGCAATGGGTCATTCAAAAATGAAACCCTAGAAGCTGAAATGGTCCTTGTTCGAGATATATCTGAGCAGGTACATGCCAAACGAAAAGAACAGGGTATTAAAGTCAGACAACCACTTTCAAGTATTACTGTTTATACAAACGGTGTACACCTTACTGATCAGTCCATTGAGACCTTAACAGATGAAGTGAATATTAAAGAGGTTATAGTGCATCCCGCTAAAGACGATTTAGATTTATGTGTTGAGATTGACACACTCATAACCCCAGAGTTAGCACAGGAGGGTATGGTTCGTGAATTTATTCGTGCGGTCCAAAACATTCGAAAACAGGCTGAATTTGATCTTGACCAAACAATCACCGTATCTGTAGATACTACTGACCAGGAGCTTTTACACGCATTAACACAACACCAAGATGAAGTAAAAAGAAAATTACTCGCGACAAAACTTGAGTTTGAGTCAAACAATACGAGCAAAGATACTGATACAATAACAATTAATGGATCGACTGCTACGATTACCCTTTGCAAGGTTTGATATTACAATCCCACTTATTGCGGGAACCATAATTCTTATTGGTTTATCGACAATTCAAAGCACCATTGTTGCTGGATCTGCGTCAAACCCAATTCTTACTGAAAGTCTTATTAATATTCAGTTGTTAGCTATTTCGTTTGGGTTACTGCTGTTTTTTGCATTACTGTTTATTGATTATCGTGTTTTTTATTATGGTTCAATTGCTTCTTATGTTCTTGTTGTTCTATTACTGTTATCAGTATTTTTCTTTGCTGAACCTACTCGAGGCTCACTACGGTGGATTCAAGTTGGATCGGTAAATATACAGCCATCAAGTATTGCAGTTGTAGTTTTGATAACCTGTTTTGCTAGCTTTTTTCAATATGCCGGACAACGGATAAACGATATTCGATATCTTGCTGCTATGGCAATTCTTGTAGCTATCCCAACAGTGTTGATTGCAATTGAGCCAGATTTAGGTAGCGCCCTTGTTTTAGTCGGGATTTGGGTCGTAATGCTTCATATGAGTCCCGTTAAGTTTTCACATCTTTTGGTTATGTACGCAGTTATACTTTTAATGCTTCCTGTTGGTTGGGGATTTCTTGAACAATATCAACAAGACAGAGTGACAACATTTATGAATCCATCCACCGATCCTTTAGGAACGGGTTATAACGTTCAGCAAGCAATTACGGCTGTTGGGTCTGGACAATTGAGAGGTCGGGGATGGGGTCAGGGAACACAAAGTCACCTTCAATACCTACCGGAACAACATACCGATTTTATTTTTGCTACATTTGCCGAAGAACAAGGGTTTCTTGGTGTAGTAATACTATTATTACTATATGGGGCATTATGGTGGCGAATTGCAGTTTCGGTTAAAAAAATTGAAAGCATGTATGGCAAACTTGTTGTCATTGGAATCCTTGTTTGGTTCGTAATTCACATTAGTATTAATGTTGGAATGAACGTGGGTATTGCTCCAATTACCGGTATACCGCTACCTTTTATGAGCTATGGGGGAACAACTATGGTTGTAACAATTGTTGCCCTAGGATTAATTGAAGGACTATTAGTAACAGGACAAGATGTACGTACCTAGTTGCGTTTTTGAGCCGGTTTGATACAATACCAAGGACATGGAATATGCAGTAATACAAATTGGCAAAAAACAGTACATCGTTGAGAAGGATCAGGAGTATACTGTTGAGAAGCTGGATACACCTGAAGGCGAGTCAATTACCTTTGATGAGGTGCCTCTTTATGTTAGTGAAAAAGGTATAGACATTGGAAAACCTTTTACAAAAGTTAAGGTTGATGCAACTGTTGTGGAACATAAGCGTGCAACAAAAGTTGTTGGTTTAATTTATAAAACAAATGGCCATCGACGAAAGTTTGGCCACAAACAACACCAAACAGTGATTAAAATCACAAACATAGCATAAAATATTATGGCAAAAAAGAAACAAGCGGCGGCCTCAGCCCGACAAGGAAAACGATCCAAAGGACATATTGGTCTTGGTGTCAAAAAGTTTGGTGGACAAGTTGTAGCAGCCGGAAACATTGTGGTAAAACAACGTGGATCTAATTTTTATCCTGGAATAAACGCATTAAGTGGTCGAGATTTTACCATTTTTGCTACAACCGATGGTACTGTGTATTACCGAACTAAACAGGGTCGAACATACATAGATATTCTTGAACCTGATACCCAGGCCCCTCAAACTTAATATTCTGATTGGTTTGTTATATGTATTAAATCTCACGCTGTTTTTTCGTGAAATATAGTCAATTTGTTTTTTACTTGCTACAATAGAAATGTATGAAGCAATTTGAATTTAAGTTACTCGCCATTGAAAGTATTTTACCGAATCCAAAACGAGTCAGATATCATATTCCTCAAAAAGATCTTATTGAACTTGCCGATTCAATTAAGGAATATGGATTGTTGCAACCAATTATTGTTGGAATTACATCCGCCGGGTTCCAACTCATTGCAGGAGAACGCAGATTACGAGCAGCAAAAATTGCAGGTTTTAGTGAAATTCCAGCTATGGTAGGGGAGGCAGCATCAGTTGATTTGTTATTGTTGTATCTTGAAGAAAATTACAGAAGAACAAAACTCTCTTTACTTGAAAGAGCTAAGATTATTAAGCAGCTTGAAGATAATCATGATATGAGACCCGCTGATATTGCAAAACGGTTGCATGTTAATACTGAAGAAATTGAAGAATTACGCAAAGTTCTTGATTTACCCCTAATTATTCATGAGGCGTATTTAGACAATAAACTAACTGAGGAACAGTTATTGCTTTTTACAAGAGAAAAAGACCCATTAAAATCGTTCTATGAGACCAAGTCTTGAGAGTGGCCAGTATCTGAAAAACACTTTGCCAACTATAAGATCTCTTGAAACAGGTCCCCACTCACGAGAATCACTGCTTCCAGAACGATTATCACCCATAACAAAATATTCATGATCTCCTAATGTGTAGGTTTCGTCCTCACTTAAGAAACGATGACCTGTTGTAGGATCCCCTTTAATATAGGGCTCATCAAGTGGTAGGTCATTGATATAGACCATACCTTGGGACAACTTTATTGTGTCATGAGGTAGAGCAATAACACGTTTAATAAATCGTTTGGATGTATCTTTAGGGTAATAAAACACAATAGATTCACCATAATCATAGTCATCCCATAAACGTGTCACCTTTTCTGTTAACAAATAATCCCCATGGAAAAAACTTGGAAGCATACTACTTCCATCAACTTTGTGCGGAACAGCAACCAAAACATATATTAATACGAAAAGTATGACCGCAATTGCAAAATTTATTAGTGTGTCTATAAAAAATGAAGTAAAGTTTTCTTGAGGTGCGGCCTGAGGCTGTTCCATCTTGGTATTGTAACGCTTGGCGCAACGTATTGAAAGATATATAAAACTAGTTACTATAAAAGTTGTTATAATTGCAAAGTGAGTAATAATGTGTCATTGCTAAAAAAGGTGAGTGCAAACACTATATACCAGTTTGTTTCACGGTTTATTACTGCACTTGCAAGTTTTTTTGTTGCGAGACTTATCATTGAATCAGACACTTCCTTGTGGGGAGAGTATCAAACATTAATTACATTTGTAACGGTATTCTGGTTACTTACCGACTTTGGTTTAAATGCCGTACTAGTAAAGGAAATGTCTGCTCATCCAGAAAAAAGAAAACAGTATTTTGGTGCTTTATTAACGTTACGAACATCTCTTGGTCTTATATTATTCGGGATTTCTTTTGCAACTTTATTTTTTATGCCGTATGGAGAATCACTAAAACTTGCTATTGTAATTGGCTTGATAACTCTTATTACTCAAGGAATTAAAGGTGCTACCCACGGGTTGTTTCAGGCCCAGCTCACCTATAAATACCAACTGTATTCAGACGTATGGGGAACTCTGTTTTTTGTAAGCGCTCTCTGGTGGCTTCTTCCAACCATTACTGTTGTTAAGATAAGCATTCTTTTTGCAGTTTCCCAGATAATTATGATGCTTGTTTCATTGTTAAATGCAAAAAGAATTGAATCAATTGAGCCTGTATTTGATGTTGGGGTTTTAAAACCACTTGCAATTGCAACTATTCCACTGGGTATTTCACTACTCTTTAATCTTGGTAATTTTAAACTTGATGCATTGCTCCTATCGGTTATGAAAGGAACCGGTGATGTGGGTATTTACAACGCAGGTTACAAGTTTTTTGAATTTGTACTTATAATCCCAACATTTTTTATGAATGTTATGTTTCCACTTCTGGTATCTTCATATGCCTCTTCGTACACATTATTCATAAAGCGATTTAAAAGCAGTTTTATAGTTTTGGTTCTAGGATCAATTATTGGGTCAATTATTGGGATTATTATGGCACCATTTTTGATTGGACTTTTAGGTGGTGCAAATGCCGAAATTATTAAAGACTCAGTTGTAATATTACGTATTCTTCTTATAACAACTCCACTGTTTTTTGTATCTTCCCTTTTCATGTGGGCGGTACTTGTATTTGGTGGTCAAAAACATTTAATCAAAGTTTATGCAACTGCATTTAGTGTTAATCTAGTTTTAAATCTTATTGTTATCCCAATCTATGGATATTTTGGAGCAGCGGTAACAACAGGAATCTCTGAATGTGTAATTGTTATACTACTTGGCTTAAAGCTATTTTCTTACGTAAAACACCACGCAAACCATGAACAATGATCTCAAACTTACTATAGCAATCCCATCATATAACGCAAAAGTGCAACTAGAACGGTTACTTAAAAGTATATATACCGGTGCGCCCACCATCTCGTTTGAGGTAATCGTTTCCGATGATGCAAGTACAGATGGTACGCAAACTATGATAAATGATATGTTCCCTCATGTTTGTTTCATTACGCATAGCAATAGGGTAGGGGTTTCAATTTCAACTCAAGACATTATTGCAAGTATGAAGGGGGAATATCTGCTTCGTCTTGATGCAGATACTGAAGTTACCTGGGAAACAATTACACATCTTGTTACATATCTGGATGAACATCCATCCGTGGGTGCAGTGTCCCCCATGCTAGTAAATGACGACGGTTCATTTCAACCATCGTACGAAACCCATTTTAAAGCCCCACTCGAATGGTTTTGGGATTACAGCCTATGGATAAAAAAAGTATTTCGTAAAGGTATTAAAGCTTTCTCATCAGTTCAAGAGGTTTCATATCTTGCTACTGCAGCTGTACTGTTTAGAAGTACCGCTGTTCATGAAACTGGTGGACTTGATCCTCATATGGAGTTTTTCATGGAAGATGCTGATTGGCTGATTAGAATACATAAGGCTGGATGGAAAATTATTTTCGATCCACGTGTAAAAATAATCCATGTAGGTGGACAAAGTGGAACATTATATATTCACACACGAAACATTTCACTTAAAAATATTCGCTATTTTTATAAAAAACATGTGCCTGGCGTATTTACCGTACCACTTTTGGATACCGCAATATTGAGTGGTTCATTGATAAGTCTTATACTGGCACTCATTGCTGTACCATTTTTATGGTGGACGTCTAAAAATAGAATAATAGTTGTGCGATCATTAAAAAGCTTTAGTAATGTATTTGCTTGGTATACAAAAAAACTACTTCGCTTGAATATAACATGAAAATATTATTTGTAACTCCATACTATAAACCGTATTTTGGTGGAATAGAGCGTGTCGTTGAACAGCTCTCACGTGAGTTTATTGATACATACGGGTGTTCTACGCACATTTTAACCTCAAAGTGGACTTTCCCTCGTTCCTATCAAAAGAAATGGCTTAAAACCGAAATAATAGACAGAAGTGAAGTCTATCGATTATCGTCGTTCCCACCTATAGCACCACCATTCTTTCAGGTTCCGTTAGTTTGGTTTTCACCTGTTGAAATTAAAAAGTATTTAGAACGCCTTCAACCTGATGTTATTCAACTTATGAGTGATCGATGGTTTTGGGTTAATTATTGGATCGTAACGTGGGCAAAGCAAATGAACATACCCGTTGTGTATTCATTATCTTTCCACACTCTTTCCCATAGGCAACAGTGGTTACGTCCAATTAACAACTACATTTCATCGCAATCTAAAAAGGTTCAAGTTATTACTCAACATGAACGGAGCCTTGTTAATAAAACCTACGGTACTAACAATGACAAAATTGAGGTTATTCCGTGGGGAGTAATTCCCCAGACGTTCCATCAACAACGACTATCCAACTCATCACCTGAAGTATGCATTATGAGTGTTGGCAGAATTTCTGACCATAAAGGGCAGTTTTGGTTGGCACAAAGATACCAACAAGCTACCTTTGAGTACAATACACATTTACTTCTGATTGGTGCGATAGAAGATCAGACAGTTGTCGATAAAATTAATGCATTAAAACATACCGGCGATAAACGTATTACCATTACAGGTGAAGTAACAGAAAATGATCTGATTCAGTACTATTCGTTGGCAGATATTTTTGCTTTATTCCCGGAGTACGAGGCTTTTGGCTTAGTGTTTTTAGAGGCACTACAATCCCATGTTCCGGTTCTAACCCACAATGTAGGAGCTTTGCGTGAAGTATTGCAACACGGATCTATAGTCGTTGATTCTTTTAATGCAACGCAAGCAATTGAAAGTTTAGAAAGCCTAGTAAACGACCCATACAAACGTAAAACACTTGGCAATGAAGGAGCAAAATATGTAAAAGAAACATTTACCTGGGAAAAGACTGCTGATCGTTTTATGGGCATGTATACGTCACTATTATGAAGATAAGTATCGTTATTACAACATATAACCTTGAGAAAATTATTGAAGAATCTGTTTTGTCGTTTATAAATCAATCACTACCTAGGGAAGAATATGAACTTATTGTTGTTGATGACGGGTCAACAGATACAACACCCTCAATGTTAGATAACCTTTCAAAAACACATAACTTTACTGTTATTCATCAAGAAAATAGTGGTGTGTCACATGCCAGAAACGTAGGGGCATCGCATGCAGCACACGAGGTGATACTTTTTTCTCAGGGTGACATTTGCGTTGATTACAACGCTTTGAAGATTCATTACAATTTTCATGATGCTCATCCCCCAAAAGAGTATGCATTGGTGGGGTATATCACCTGGCATCACAATTTGGTTATAACACCATTTATGAGATGGCTTGAGAATGGTGGACCGCAGTTTGATTTTAACAGATTAACGTCAGGGCAAAAAGCGGATTATCTTGCTTTTTACACCCCTCACGTATCACTGAAACGATCGTTATTTATTGAAAGTGGGGGATTTGACGAATCCTTTGTAATTCATCAAGGAATGACAGCGTATGAAGATACCGAGTTAGCCTGGAGACTGCACAAGTTAGGTATGAAGCTATTTTATGATGAAAATGCCATTGCGTATCATTACCATGCTAAAACACTTGAGAGTGTAACAAAACGTAGATTTTATGAGGGTCAGATGTCTAAAAGGTTATATGACCTACATACAACCTTTTCATTTGCCGGTTCGCTTACCAATAAATCCCAAGGAATATCTTCTAACAGTTTGTTTTCAGATAAGCAAAAAACGTTTATATCGTCACTTATTATTAACACCTTTACCATAAAACCTTTGGAGTTTATTGCAAAGTATGCCCAAACGAGATTTTCAATGCCACTCCTTTTTAAGTTAGTCTGTAGATATTATTACAATAAAGGAATGCAGCCATGAAAAGTTTTATTGAAAGAAACGAATCTTTTGTCTGTGAGAATTGTGGCATAACCGTTACAAGACATCCTACGAGTAGTAGAGATCATTGCACTGCCTGTTTGTACGGTAAACATGTTGATTACAACGCGGGAGACAGATTACAAACCTGTCATGGACTGTTAGAACCAATCGGATTACGGGTTAAAAATGGCAAACAGCAAATTGTATATTCGTGTAATTCCTGTAACGAAAAACGCTACAATGTAGTTGCAATTGACGATGATATCCAGCGCTTAACTGAAATTTCTCAATTACCATGGCAATAAAACCATACTACAAATTATTATCGATTCTTTATATCTTCACTATTTTTACCGTGTTACTTGGACAACTTGGCAGTATTCCTGTCGGTGGCTCAATTGGAATCTATGCCAGTGATATTGCGGTATCACTTCTTGTTGTTGTATGGATAGGATCATTACGTGCACATAACTTTAAAAGAATGTTTATGTTACATGAGGTATTGTTGTTTATGTTTCTTGCTGTTGCACTTGTTTCACTCATTAATTCAATGGTGTCTGTAAGTTCAGATATCTTTATTGTGGGGGTTTCATATTGGGCTAGGTTGGTTTTTTATTCGTTACTGTTGCCTATTGGGTATGACATATGGAAGTTCACAAAAAAAGATCACTTTTGGTCACTTGCCCTTGCGGTAACCGCATTTGGAGTTTTAGGAATTTTACAGTTTTTGTTGTTTCCCGATTTTTCTCAATTTGTTGAACACGGGTGGGATCCTCATTATTACCGTGTATTATCAACATTTTTTGATCCAAATTTCGCCGGACTATGGCTTAGTTTTGGCGTGCTTTTTGTACTTGATAGATGGTATACAGCTTCAAATACACGATTACAAAAAAACATCATTTATCTTTTTGTCAGTATACTTTTAATAGCACTTGTTCTTACATTTTCACGCAGTACTTATTTGGCATTCGGTATTGGCCTTACTGTATTTAGTTTTATACGTGACAAAAGAATACTCATTGTTATGGGAATTTTTGGATTATTGGCTTTTACGTTTATTCCACGGGTTCAAACACGAATTATTGGTGCGCTTACTATTGATGAAACCGCTTCATATAGAATTGATGATTACCAAAAAACGCTCGGTATTGTTGTCGATCATCCACTGCTTGGCGTTGGATATAATACATTTAGAAATGCCCAGTTTGAATACGGCTATTTTAGAAATGGTCGAGGAGTAAATGATGATGGTGGGCATGCTGGAGCTGGAGCCGATAATTCATTTTTATTTACACTTGCAACAATGGGTATTGTTGGACTTTTAAGTTTGCTTATATTTGGCCTGAGCCTTTTTAGTGCAGTTAAAAAATCTTCGCACAATGCGTACTTATTATCAAGCCTAGTCGCTTTTATTATCCACGCCCAGTTTGTAAACTCACTTTATTATACGTGGATGTTAGCCTGGTTTTTAGGCACAACGGGGCTATATCTTAAAATATCAACATATCATGAAGCCTAGCGGACACATAACTTCTGTACTTATTTTTTTAACAATCCTTTTGTCACCTTTGTATGTGATTCGTTTTTCTATTTTGGGAATACCAACAACAGTTTTAGAGATTCTCATTCTTGTAACAACAATCTTTTGGATTTCTTATAAAATTCGCTACGACGAAAAACTAACTGCCGTACCTTCATCAGTAGGCGTTTCATTATTATTAATTTCTGGTGGTCTTTTTGCAGGGGTTATATTTTCAGTTGATGTTGTCTTGGCAATTGGACATGCGCGGGCCTACTTTATTGAGCCTATGATTTTTGGATACATTGTGTTCGATGCATTACAAAACCAATACTCAGTCCATGTATTCAAACGAACATTCTCTACTATTAAACTTGTTTTGGGAAGTTGGTTTGGTGCATCGTTTGGTTTAAGTGTTTTAGGTTTGCTACAACTTTACTTTTCGCAATTAGTTATCACGTCTCATCAGTTTGATAGAGCCCACGGCGTTTTTAACAATGCAAATGCCCTAGCGTTATTTATTGGTCCCGTTCTCGTATACCGCATAAGTCAGTATATGACTGGCAAACAAAAAGTCTCTAAAATGACAATTTTTGATCTTGTCATTTTGCTTGCATTTATTGCTACAAAATCAATGGGAGGGATTTTGACTTTAGTTGTTGTAACAGTGTGTGAATATATATTTCACAAAGGATTTGCCCACATTTGGCGGGTAGTATTAGTAGGAATGAGTGTTGCTTTTATGGCTTTTGTAATTATTATTTCTAATTTTACTCCACAAGTTGATAATCCATGGGTAAGAACAGGTGGCACTGCAACTATTAGAATGTGCGTATGGGAAGGAACCCGTAATTTACTTTTAGATAAACCACTTATTGGTGCGGGGTTACGTTCGTTTCAAACTGTATATTCCAAGGATTATACAACCTGTGACGCAGAACCTTTAGCGTATCCACATAATATTTTACTTAATTTTTGGGTAGAGATTGGGATAGTGGGGTTGGCTGGGGTGTTACTGCTTTTATACAAATCAATCAACGGCACATCATCTATGGTGGTGTCAGCAATACTTATGTACTGGGTTATTCAAGGAATGGTAGACGTACCTTATTTTAAAAATGATCTATCTCTTTTGTTTTGGATAACTATAGCACTTGGAATGTATCTATCTAAACAAAAAGAAAAGGCTACGAAGTGAAACTCCCCGCAGCAAGCTACGGGGCATCTGTCATCCCGAACTTGATTCGGGATCTAGTCTAGATTTCCGCTTTCGCGGGAATGACAAATACAAAACCGCGGCAAGCCGCAGGGAATTAGTCCCTAAAAAAAATTAAAGCCTTATGGGGCAGGTTCAGCCTGTGGGGTAGCCTCAACGGCATCAATTGTAATACTAAGGTCTTGCTTGGCTTCATTACCTGCCAAATCTATAGCCTTTACTGTTATGGTATTTTCACCAGGAACTAATGTTTGGCTATGGTTAAAGGTATTATCAGCTTGTAAGATTACCCGTTGATCGTTAATAGTTATAGTAGATTTTTCGGTTACACTTCCAACAATGAGTGCCGTATAAGGTGGTTCCGTTGTTGCATCATAACTATCAATTTGAATAATTGGTTTTGTTGTATCGTTTGTTACGCTTGCGGTATTACTGTCAGGACTTCTTGTATCTCCTTTAACAGCTACAGCATATACAATATTTTCACCACCGGATAGGTCGTTAGCAGTGTATTCAAATCGGCCATTTTTATCGACCAGAACCGAGGCCTTTGATATATCATTAATAAAAATCTCAACATCTAAACCTGGTTGTGCCCAGCCTTTTATGTCGATTGTTGGTTCATTAACATAAAGAGGTAGGGGATCAAGCCGTGGGGCAGATAATTCAAGTGTTGAGTCTGTATTGTCTATAACAGCAATGTTTTGTGATGGAAGTATGTCACGCCAAAAATCACTTAATTTAACAACAATATCTATTCCCCATAAATACAAAATTCCAGAGAGACCAATGACAATGATAAATACAACAATAAGGTTACGATAAACTGCCTTTTCATCATCACGAATTGCATCTCCTGGTTTGTACGTGTATGACGTTCGAACGTTATTGGTTTGTCTGCGCCTAAACTGACGATTCGTTGCCATGTATAGCTAACATTATACTCGTAGCAGGGAATTGATTCAAATCAATGTATAAGTCAAGGACATATGCGACATACCTCCATTGTCAACAAGATACTGTAACGGACTTTTTAAACCGAGTGAATGGTGTCGTCTTTTGGTATTGTAGTAAATATTCCACTCCGCTAACTTTTGGCCAAACAGTACTGGATCATGGACTATGTCTTCATGGTAGTCTATAAATTCTTCTTGTACCGTCCGA
>Ga0100393_10001640_pt1 | contig 22465 bp, 18 predicted proteins | sample CryGeymeta201517_FD_81546 | JGI IMG/M metagenome (GOLD analysis project Ga0100393, IMG submission 81546) | Groundwater microbial communities from Crystal Geyser aquifers in Utah, USA - Crystal Geyser metaG 2015-17 | ecosystem: Environmental > Aquatic > Deep subsurface > Groundwater | place... | reverse complement strand
CCGGCAAAAGAATTCGTAACTACTTGTAATCAAGCTGGTTCTGTCGCTTGGCAAGAAAACCCTAGCGCCAAACGCGCATTTTTAAAAATTCTCGGCTCGAACTTTATTTTAAAAGACAGAAACCTAATAATGAAAAGGGCTTATCCTTACGAACTTGTCGCAAAAATAAGCCCCTCTGAAGATTGGCTCCCCCTCAAGGACTCGAACCTTGGACCTAGTGGTTACACTCTGACTCCGATTGCTCGGAGAGTCGGACTATACCTTTACCGTGTCCGCTACAAACTACAGCGGATTTAGGTAGCGAGTGTCTAGTCTCTGCACCTTCCACGCCAAAAATTATTGGCGGGCTTGGCTCAGGATTGCCCACATGGGGTTTCCCTGAATTTACTCGCTTTTTCATCCTGCGGTTTCCCGCAGGAGCTGCTAACATTTGATCCTGTTTCACTAAAATGTGGCAGCTGGTGAAACAGGATAAATTCGGCCGTACAACTTACGTCGCTTCGCTCCGTAAGTTGTGGCCTCATTTACAGCCACGCGCTCTACCGACTGAGCTAAGGGGGAATGAGCGTTCAAAGAACAAATTTATTTCGCAACTGCTTCAACCGCTGGCTTATCAATAGGGAAGCATTCGCATTTTTTCTGAAGCTTCTGCCATTCATCGTCTACGTTTTGCTGAAGCTCATCAAGCAGTTGTTTATTTTCTGGTTTAAAAAGATGCTTAAAGCGCCCCTGAGCCTTAAGCCACTCAACAAACGGTTTTTTCTCTTTTGGCTTGTAGGTAATATTATATTTTTCGCCGTCAATTATCTCATAAAGCGGCCAGAAACACGTATCAACAGCTATGCGGCATATCTGTATCGTGTCCTTTGACTCATACGGCCAGCCCCTGGGGCACGGCGACATTATATTCATAAATGCCGGGCCGTCAACTGAAACCGCCTTTTGCACCTTTGTGATAAGGTCGTTCCAGTGCGCAGGCGTTGCTGTTGCAGCATACGGAATTTTATGCGCCGCCATTATCTCCAATAAATCTTTCCTGTATTCATTTTTGCCCTGCTTAACCTTGCCTGCAGGGGCGGTTGTAGTATCTGCGCCTCTTGGCGTAGCGCCCGAGCGCTGTATGCCTGTATTCATATACGCCTCGTTGTCATAACAGATAAAAAGCGCCTTGTGGCCGCGCTCTAAAGCGCCTGAAAGCGATTGAAGCCCTATATCATACATGCCTCCGTCGCCGCCAAAACCGACAAATGTAAACTTATCCTTTACCTTGCCCTGTTTCTTAAGTGACCTGTATGCGGTCTCAACGCCGCTTAATGTGGCTCCGACGTTTTCAAAGGCATTGTGTATCCATGAAACCTTCCACGCCGTATAAGGATATATCGTAGTTGATACCTCAAGGCAGCCGGTTGCATTGGCAACAACAACCGGGCCGTTTATCGCGTGCAAAACCTGCCTTACTATTATTGACGCGCCGCAGCCTGCGCACAAACGGTGCCCGCCTGTTAAAAGTTCCTCTTTTTTGCTAAGTTCTTTTAGATTCGCCATTATTCTCGCACCCCTAAATATTTTATAGGCCCGCGCATCCTGCCTGTCTTGGCGATTTCCGCCAGGCCGCTGTAAACTGCTCTTATATCTTCAAGCCCGATATCCCTGCCGCCCAAACCATATATATGATTCTGCACAAGAACCTTCTCGCGGCCTAAAAGCGTTGACTTTACCTCGCGGTAAAGCGGCCCGCCTGTGGCGCTGAAGCCCTCTGAACGGTCAAGCACTGCAACCGCCTTGCATTTTAGAAGCGCGACCGCGATATCATCCTCGGGAAACGGCCTGAACGAACGTATCTTTACCATGCCTGCTTTAACGCCTTTATGGCGCAGCTCATCCACCACCACTTTTGCAGTGCCGCAGGTTGAACCTATTGCCACAATGGCAATCTCAGCGTCATGCACCTTGTACGACTCTATCAATGAATAAAGCCTGCCGAATTTCTCGTTAAATTCCTGCGCTATTTTTAATATCACCCCGCCTGCTATGTTCATCGCCCTTGACTGCTGTCTTTTATGCTCAAAATAATAATCAGGCAGATCAAGCGGCCCGAATGTAATCGGGGCTTTGGGATCAAGCAAATGATGTTTTGGCTTGTATGTGCCGACGAATGATTTTATATCGGCATCCGGGTATGTTATTACGTTTTCAAGCCCATGGCTTATTATAAACCCGTCAAAATTTACCATCACAGGAAGCAGCACATCAGGATGTTCCGATATTCGCACTGCCTGTATTACTGTATCGTAAACCTCCTGCGCGTTTTCGCAAAAAAGCTGTATCCAGCCTGAATCGCGGCAACCCATGGTATCGGAATGATCACAGTGTATATTTATGGGGCCTGATAGCGCGCGGTTTACAACAGGCATCACTATCGGAAGCCGGCTTGACGCGGCAATATAGACTATTTCCCACATCAAAGCCAGGCCGTTTGCCGAGGTAGCTGTCATTGTGCGCGCGCCCGCTGCCGATGAACCCACGCATGAACTCATGGCGCTGTGCTCTGACTCAACAAGTATAATCTCAGTATCCACCTCACCATCCGCTACGTAACTGGCAAACTTCTGCATCAGAGATGTCTGAGGCGTGATAGGATATGCCGCAACCACATCAGGATTTACCTGCTTCATGGCAAATGCGGCTGCTTCGTTTCCTGTTAACGCTTTATATTTACTAGGCATAAATTTATTTTTCCTTTTTCATTGTAATTGCTTTAACCGGCTTTACAGGGCATTCGGCAGAGCATATGCCACAACCCTTGCAATGGTCATAATCAATACCAACAACCTTACCGTCTTTAATTATAATTGATGAATCAGGGCAATACACCCAGCAAAACATACAGTTAATGCATATCTTTGGGTCATGTACAGGCATATTTGTTCGCCAACCGCCTGTTTTATAGTTTGCTGCGTTGCCCGGCTCAAGTATCAAGCCGCCTATGGGTATATCTTTCCAACCCTTAAGCGACTGCTGCTGTTTCTGATTTTGTTTCTTCATAAGCCATCCTCATCGCGTCTATATTAGCTTTTATTATCTCGTCTTTAAACTTATGCCCGAATTCCTCGCGCACAGTCCTTATAAGCGCCTCAAGACTAATAAGGCCGCTTGCCTTTGCGGTAGCGGCCGTCATTGCCATATTGGGTATATTTCTACCCAGCGTTTTAAGACATATGCCTGACGCATCTACGGTATACACCTTTACGTGTTTTACCGAGAGTTTATCAGCAAACTCACCGGCATTGTCTTTTGTATTTATTATGATGATGCCCTCTTTGCCCAGGCCCTCTGCAACATCAACAATACCCAAAAGCGTCGGATCCAGAACAACGCTTACATCAGGTGTAACAACCTGGCAATGCCTGTAAATCGGCTTTGATGAAATCCTTGTAAAACTTTTAACAGGCGCGCCCATGCGCTCCGGGCCGTATTCCGGAAACGCCTGTATAAATTTTCCCTCGGCCATCGCGCTTTCCGCGAATATCTTTGCCGCTGTCACAGCGCCCTGTCCGCCGCGGCCTATCCATCTTATCTCAACCAAATCTTTCATTATTATATCGCCCTTCGGCCTTCTAATGCCTTTGCCAGCGTTGCCTGGTCAGCGTATTCAACATTGCTGCCTACAGGCACCCCGCGCGCAATCCTGGTTATTTTGGTTTTATTATACGGCTGCGGCAATTCCTTGACGCGTTTTGTAATATAAAGCGCCGTTGCCTCGCCGTCCATATCGCAATCAGTGGCTATGATAACCTCTTCTATGTTGCCTGAACTGATCCTGTCTAAAAGTTCCTTTACCCTTATATCCCTGGGGCCTATCCCCTCAAGCGGGCTTAACGCGCCCATCAATACATGATAAACGCCGTCGTAACCTCCGGCCTTTTCCACTGCCACAACATCATTAGGCCCTTCCACAACGCAAACGATTGACTTGTCGCGCGTAAGACTGCCGCATATACTGCAAAGAGACGCGCCCTCGCTCAGGTTATTGCACGCGCTGCAAAAAAGCGTGGTCTCTTTCATCTTCAGTATCGCAGACGCCATTGACGAAGCTTCATCCTGCGATAATTTAAAAATATAAAACGCCATGCGCTCCGCTGATTTATGGCCTACGCCCGGCATCTTTGAAAATTCATCAATCAACAACTGCATAGACTTGGTATACGCGCCCATTATTCTTTCCTTATTATCCTGGCAGAAAAAATCTGCGAGGCCAGATCTACTATCGGCTCTGTTTTATTAGCGCCCGGTTTCTGTTTGGTTTCTTGTTTTTCAGCAGGATTTGCATCAACCGGCGGCTTGCTTTGCGCCTTATCCGGTTCTTCCTGCGCGGCTGGCAAATCATCAACAACAGCAAATTTCACGCTTAAATCCCTGTTAAAAGCCGACTTTAAATATTTCTCTATTATACACCTATTTTCATTTCTTTCAAGCGCTTCTTTATAAAAAACGTACTTCTGGGGAAAATCCACTGTAACCGTCGTATTTTCTATTCCTGACGGCAGGCCCTCCATAAGAAACAGCGCGGCTGATATCTTTCGTGATTTTACGCCGTTAATCACGTATTGCCAGGCGCTTCTGACCTCAGCCAGGGTCAGGATAGAATCCGGCAAAACATTCTCCTGCACGCTCATAACAACGTTATTCTGTTCTTTGGGCGCTTCCTCGGTAAGGGTTGATATATTAATCTCCTGCGACGCTCCGGGCATATAATTGGTATTGTCCGGCGCATCCTGCGAAACAGTTTTTGAGCCCTGCGCCATTGTCGGATTTACTGCCGGCCTTGAGGAAACGCCCCTGTGATTATCCTTTTGCCCTGACGGTAGCGGTTTTTTTATAAATTTTATAACAGCAACCTCAAGTTGTATCCTGGCAAGCCCTGATTTACGCATAATCTCGTGCGTGCTGCTTAATAAATTAAAAAATGATATGATATCGTTTATGTCAAACTCGGCGGCCTGCTTATAAATCCTGTCTATCGTTTCTTTTGGCAGGTCTATAAGGCCGTCTGCCTTGGCGTTAAGCCTGGCAACCGCAAGGTTTCTGAAATGCTCTAATAATCCGTTGGCAAACTGGTACAGGTCTTTGCCGTCGTTTGTTATTTTATTTATAATCTTTAACGCGGCCTCTGAATCCTTGTTTATTATCGCGGCTGTTATTTCAAAAAACGCCTCTTCTTCCACCGTGCCCAGCATGGAAACTACGTCTTTGGTGTTTATACGCTCTTTTGAAAACGATACCGCCTGGTCAAGAAGGCTTTCGGCGTCGCGCACGCTGCCGTCAGCCGAACGGGCCATCATAAAAAGCGCGTCCTCGTCTATATTTACATTTTCCTGCTTTATAATATCTTTTAATTTATCAACCAGCATCTGGGTGGGTATTTTTTTAAAATCGAATTTCTGGCAGCGCGAAAGTATCGTAGGCATCACCTTGTGCTTGTGAGTGGTGGCGAATATAAACTTTACATACGCAGGCGGTTCTTCAAGCGTTTTTAAAAGCGCGTTGAACCCGTCGTGCGTTATCTGGTGCACCTCGTCTATTATATAAACTTTGAATCGGCCCTTTGACGGGCTGAACTTGACATTTTCCCGCAGCTGCCTTATCTCGTCAATGCCGCGGTTTGAAGCGCCGTCTATCTCTATAACATCAAGCGAGCGGCCCTGGGTGGTTTCAATACATGATTCGCATTTATTGCACGGTACAGCAACAGGTTTATCTGAGCTCTGGCAGTTAAGCGCCTTTGCAAGTATACGCGCGGTTGTGGTTTTGCCGATGCCGCGCGAACCGCTGAAAAGATACGCGTGCGCCACCCTGCCTGAGGAAATAGCGTTCTTTAAGGTGGTGGTCACGTGCTCCTGGCCGACTACTTCTTCAAATACCTGCGGGCGCCATTTTCTGGCGAAGACTAAATAACTCATTTATTCTTTCTGCTCCTTGCCCCTCGTCGCTAAACGCGATTGCTGGTGACTCGGGACAATTTGCTAATTTCTAAAAATACTGGCAAATTGGCGGGTAGTCGTTGACGGTAAACGAACCCTATATCCTCAAGAAATTCAACTACTTGTGAAAACGACTATCCGTAAAGGTAGGCGCGGTTTCGCCTACTTCGGGCGTCCATTGCCCAAATCCAACGAGTTACTTTTTCCAAGATTACACTGCTCACAAAGTGATTGAAGATTATCTAATGAGTTTGTTCCGCCCTTTGAAAAAGGAACAATATGATCAACGTGTAATTTAACGCCCACATCTGTTGCGGGACTTTTGCCGCAAAACACACAGCGAAAATTATCCCTGCTCAAAACTTTCACCCTAATGTTTAAAGGTATTGCCCGTGCCGTTACAATATTTTTTCTGGCCCCTTTATCATGAACCCTACCCGTTGATACAACTTTACTATTTTTATTTAGTATCGCCTCATCATTTGCAGTTATGGCTTCCCCTGATTTAAACTCTATGAATTTTAGACAGGCGGCGGTCCAGCCACCAAAATGTCTATATATGGAATCATAACTAATTTTTGGCTTTGTGTCTGTCCACTCGCTCCGTGATGGTCTATGGCCTAGTGATACCCAAATCCTTTCCATCTCATCAAACATGGTCTGCTCAGGAATATTTCTGCGGCGACTAGAAGGAAGTATAATATTTTTGCGTTCTAATCTTTCCTTGAGAGCCTGCATCGCTGTAGTTCAAGAACCACCATAGCGCCTTTCAACCGTTGCCGAATGAATATCTGCTATCTTATCAAAATCTTTTCGGCAAAAATGATTATAGCTAAAATGTTTGGCGACTTTTTCAAGCTCGTCAAGAATTTCCTCATCAGAATAGTCTCTTATTTGAGGTCTTCCGAATTCAAATTTAAAATCACTCATAGTCACTTCAATAACTTCTTATTTTGCGGTAGCCTTCGATAATTTTCTTTGCTGATAACTTTCTTGCCGCTTTTTAGCTCAAGCTCTCTTCTCGCATTACCTGCGACTGCGCCGCCTTCAAAAGCGGCTTGTTTATTTTCTACAAACCCTTGCGCATTTTTATTGACGGCGATCTCTTTTGTCGATGCCACACCAAGCATTGAAAAGATAAGCTCTAAATCGGTCATATGATCTCTCAAATTTTCCCGCTTTAGCCCTTTATGTTTCTTATAGGCTGACGGAGTCATATCAAAAGTGGCTTTCGAGATTTCAGCGGTTAATATTTCGTATTCCTTTTGCTCCTTTATGCCGCGCTTCTGCCACTGACCGGTTAGCTCTTCACGGATAGCGATTCCACGCATCCGTTTCTCAATCCAGTCATCGCTATACCCTTTGGCTTTATATAAAGCTCTTGTCCTTTTTGTGGCAAGCTCTGGATTCTCAATTTCTTGAATCCGTTCGTAACCGACCCGAGCCAGCCAACGTTTAAACGGCTCAGCCTTAGGAGATGGAATAGACTGGATAATACGAAAAACACCTTCTGTATTGGCACAATTAAGCTTTTGATCTCCCCCCGAAGTCTTGACAGAAAGGGGGTGACAAATTGTCCCCACCCTTTGCTAAGCTCATTATCGCGCTTGCGCATCTTTTTTATATAGTCCTGAACATTAGGCGAGTCGGTAAGAGCTAAAACAACATCGTTAACCACAAACCACCATTCATTGTTATGGATGGTCTTTCTGATCTCCCGTTTCCGGAAAATCGCTATTTTAGTCGTGGTTATTTCTTTGTTCATGTTTCCTCACTTCTGCTCATGGCGAACATGGCAATTACGCCCGCCAGGGTTCGCCTGAGCGTCAACAATGGCGGTATGTTCTTTCCTTTGTTCGAACACAATTTCCGCATTGTTAAGCTTTCAACGCTGGCTCGGCAGGCAGCTGTTTGCAGAAAACTTGTCCTTTAAAATTTTTATTGAAGTATAGCTATGATTTTACCAAAGATAAACGGCTGACGCAAGGAAAAAGAACTTTACGCGCTGATATTAATCAAGTATTCCCTTATTGCAATAGTCGGATTAATTGTTGATCTGACTTGTATTGGCGGGAAACCATATACGTTTAATACTGCCTGATTCAAATCTGCGCTGTTATTATTTATTACAAGGATAAATTTAACATCTTTATATTTATCTTCCATTAGGCGCGCTTTTAACTCATTAGAATTACTAACCGCCAAAACCTCATCAAATCCCCAGTATTTATTCAAATTCCCTTCTATTCTGTCTCTATTTTTCTTATTCTCATCTATAACTACAGCGGCAAGGTTGCCAAACTTTTCTCTTGTCCTGCTTGCAAGACTCATATCATAAGCTGCTATATGCATTTTAAGTGTAGCCCCAAGAAATGCTCTATAGATGGCAGTATCTCTATTAACTATTGCTGGATGCGTAGAACCGTTGGCTGCGGTAATCGCAGATGCCTTAGCGCTTCTCATGCCTATAGCGCTGGCGATAGTACCATCTACCTTCTTGTCATTCTGATTTGTTTTTTTCTGCCTGCGGCTTACCACGCCTAATTCCTTTAAATCAATACTGTTTCGTTCTGCCCAACCAGATAAAGTACTTATAGAACTATAACCCAACCTCTCTGTTACAGCAGTAATATCCGGGATTCTTCCTTCGGTCATCAGATCTGCAACTGCTACCTTAATATTGTCAATACGTGTCTGTATATCTACCTGACCAAAAATTACACCCAAGGTTTTTAAATCTACATTATTCAGCTTGGCCCATTCAGAGAGACTGCCTTTAGATTTAAACCCTAACTTATGCGTTATAGCTGTAATATTAGGAACCTTATCTTCAGCCTGTAATTCTGCAACCGCGGCTTTGATATCTTCTATAATTTTTTGAGCATCTGCTTGTACAACTATGCCTAATTTTTCCAAATCAACACTATTACGATTAGCCCATTGGGTTAAAGCAAAACCACTTTTTAGATCTATTCTTTCTGCCACGATATTAAGGTAAGGAATTTTATTTTGTTCTTTAAGACCTACTACGACAGTTTCTATCTGCTTCGCGCGCTGTTGAGCGTCAACTTTTCGCCCATCAACAATCCCTAATGTTTCCAAGTCAATTTCTTTCGCTTTACACCATAGCCTTAAATTACTTCTTGTGAACCCAAGCTCTTTTGCTACAGTAGTAGCATTTGGAACTTTGCCTTGATCTTTTAATTTTTCAGTAATTCTTTTTATTTGATCAATGCGTTGTTGACAATCTATTGGCTTAGCTAATAATACACCTGCATTTTCCAAATCAACACTATTACGATTAGCCCATTGGACTAAGGCAGCATGGTTCGCAAGACCCAATTCTTTTGCTACAGTAGTAGCATTTGGAACTTTGCCTTTACTTGTTAGATCTGCTACTATAATTTTTATCTTATTGATACGATACTGAATATCCACTGGACCTAAAGTTATTACGCCTAAACGCTCTAAATCAATATTATGATGTCCTGCCCATCCTGATAAACCAACATGGCTTATGCCAATTCTTTTTGCCACGGAACTAACGCTGGGGATCGTGCCCTCTGTTTTTATTTCTTCTACGGCTTCCTTAATCTGCCGAATTCTTTTCACTTCAAATGTGCGCGTTTGTTCAAATATACTTTCTTGGCCTGTTGCGCTTCGGTAACTTTCCTCCATTGTATAAATATCCCAAAGCGTATATCGCAATGCCTCAAGTTTTCTTCTTTCTTTTCTTATCGCAGATTCTATCTCATTCCAGCTATAAAATGAATGCGCTCCCATTCTATTCGCACTTATCATGCTGTCTCTCAATTTTTCCAAGCGCTGGTTATGTTTTTCATCTATGCCTTCTTTAAGATGAAGGAAATCTCGAATCAACCTTCTATAACCAACGGTTCTTTTTATGTTATTATCATACGGCCTTTGCATAACAAAATCAACCTGCTCTCTACTTAAAAAAACGGCATCCTCTCTGTCCCATAAATGAACTATTAAATTTAAGACAGGCCTTTCTTGGGCGGTAAGATAATTGTTAAAATACATAAGACAGGCAAGTCTATTTTCAAAAACCTGATAAACTGTTTCTGTTTGTATGGCTTCTCTTGTCACTATTTCCTGGCCCTGCGCTTGAAAATCTTGCGGCCGCAAAGAAGCAATAATATCAAGGTTATATAGCGTATCTGGGTTTAATCTATGAAGCGAAGAAATTTTTGGTTCCGTCGTGTCTTCGGTTTTTATTCTTCTTTGGCCTTGTCTTAATGTAAAATCACTCAATTTTATCTTTTCTATTTGTTGCATATCCGCTGATTTTGTCTTTGCGTAAATGACTACATGGAAAGGCTTAGCCGTAAGGCCCCTGATGGCCCTTAATCTCTCAGGGCCTTCCTCTTCTAATATCCTTGCGCTGGCTTCTTGAGTTAAAATGCTGCCCGGATTAAATTGAGCTATTACTACCTCGTAGCCAGCCAGGCGCAATATTTTATCAAATGTTAAGCCCTGAATTGGCGAATGTTCCGGAGAGGCAATAACTAAGAGCGGAAATTTGTCCAAATTGTTTATTGATAAACTTTCATTCGGAGGCCTTGCCAAAAGCCCCTCAAAAACAACTATGGCTTTTCGCAGCTGTTCTGGAGTCAATTGGTCTAAAATAAAACTTGCCACAATAATGTCAAAGTTGTTAGGCGTTTTAAGAAGTTCGTACAAGAAATCGTCGCTTGCTTCTTTAATTTGCGGCAATTCAGATATATCTGCGTATATCTTGTTAGGATTCGGAGCTTGGTTATATATATCTATATCCTGTTCTAGGTCAACAACTCCGTCTGCTATGTGAACAAAATCGGATCCTAACACCTGTCTTAAGATTCGCCAGAATACGCTAAGGTTTGCTCCAACATCCAATATTAGCGGTTTACGGCCGTTATTTTTTAATATCAAACTAAGCCGATTAGCTATCCAAAGATTAGCATGGTACGCAGGCGTCTTTGCCTCTTGTTCTACGCTAACAACACCCGCTCTTCCTTGCGCCCAATCAGCAGATTCGTTAATAAGGCGATTTTGCCAATCTAGCAACCGTTTGTGAAAAACCATTATGCGGGCTATCAAATTATCTTCGGGCAAAACTCCTCTTTCTAGCTTATCAACGGCTACTGATATATCAATGAATTCTTCAGGGCTTATTGCACTTAATTGTTTCCCTTGTTTTAAAAATCCGATTAATTTGCCTAAATCATCCAAAATATCTATAAATTTTTCAAGCGAAACATTTTCATATTTTCTTCTCCATATTTCTTGAAGCTTTACATATAATACATCAATGTAACCAAAATGAATATCTCCGAGCGCAGCTGGCCTCAATAAAAATTCAAGCTTAGATAAATCTTCGTCTTTTAATTCAAGTAATTGCCGCAATTTGAGAATTACCAGTGCTTTGTTACGATAGCCTGCTAAGATATTTTCTTTTTCTGACCTCATCTCACTAATCTGTTCCTTTCTGTCTAGATTATCTGAAAAAAGTGTTATAATATCATCCGGGCCCACATAAACAAACTTTTTATTTTGAGTATTTACAAGTTTGTATACCCAATGCGGCCGATTGCCAAACTCATCAGCAACAACTCCGCTCCCTTTAAAACTTCTAAGCCCGGCATTTTGTATGCCTCCGGGAGAAAATATCAATTGTTCAATCTGCAAAGTATTTTGTACTTCCTCCCATTCACCGTCTAGTTCTAACTCTTTCAATAGTTGATTTTGTTTTTGCCGAGTACGCAAGGCACCTGTCATGTTGGCAGTGACAATTCTCTCGCCATTGGCGCTGGCTTTTATTGCTTCTTGTCCGGATATTATACCAGCAAAAAGGCTTTCGTTTAACAGCGGCTCTCTAGATGCTATATACGCCGAAGAATTCGGGCCGGCTTTTACCGGTGCGGGCCCATGAAACGCGCCAAGCATAACGCTATCCACCATTGGATTAAAACTTAATTCTTCTACCGCCTCAACTTTTCCGTCGTTATTGATATAGAAAATTTTTAAGGCAGCGGCTTCTCTTTTATCGCTCATAAACTCATTAAATTCAGCCTGGCTTTCAAATATCATCACGGCCCTGGCTTTTGTCTCTATCCCATTATCACTATTTCCTTTAAATGGCGAACGATTAGAGTTAGTCCTCACTGTAACCCTTCCATTAATAACATCAAACATAGCCCTGCTGTCAGCAAACGGCTGGATAGACCAACTGCCTCTGCCTGTCATAATAAACGGCACTGCCTTAAGCGGCTTGCCTTTAAGCTCGGACGGAATTTCTAATTGTAAAGTAATAAATTCCCTTTCAAATTTTATTACAGCGGCTTTAAGTTCTGTGGGCGTAACGGGTTTAGGCCCTGGCATTGGTTTTGACTTGGATTTTAAAACATGGCCTTGGAATGTAAAATCCTCCGGCGGTTGGACACCAACAAACCCGATAGGCGAACCTTGCATGCGTTTAGTTACGATAAGGCCGCTTGCAGTAGAAGCCATGGCATGCAAAGTATTAAAATATCCCAAAACAAACAACGTGGCGTAAGGCAACCCGGCTCCTGGATATAGCGCTTTTAATGTTATTGTCATATTTTTATAAAGCAATTCTGCGCGGTTTAAGGCCTCTTGCCTTCGAATATCATCTTTGGTGGCGCGGGCAAATTCTAAAAGAAAATGTATATATCCGAATGTCGCTTCGGGCTGAACCATCTGGCCTAATTTGTCGCGTTCTTCTTGAGAAATAGACACATAAGGATCGCTAAAACCTTCATCAAAGAAAGAAATGCCTGCAAATTTCTCATTTGCATATTTCTGCTGTAAACTTGCCGGCGTATCTTCAAGAACCAAATCCTCCACTTTTGTGGCAATTTCTCCGTTTTTACCTCTAGTTCGAAATTCATTCCAAACATATTCTATTGCCTGCCACGCCCTTTCTTCATCATATGGCAAAAATACCTGCGCAAGCCAAGTATTGTTATCTATTGCCACTGATTCATTCAGGGTTCCGTCAGGATTCATGGCTGTTACAAAGTGATCGCCTACCCATGCCTTTTCCCAAATCGCGTTCATTAAAATTTCATGCCGGCTGGATAACTCTTTAACAAATGCCATATCTTTCTGGCCTGCTTCCTTATTCGCTATTGCCGCCAACCGGTAAACATCTGCCAAATCGGCATTGTGCTCAAAAATTATCTGCTCGGATATCTTGTTTTGATTTCCCTGATAAGCCCGGTATCCAATTTCATCCATTGTGTAGCGCTTGGCTGTTTTAGGGTTAATCTCATCTAAAAGCGCGTTATACTTCATCGCCCGAATCAACCCATACCTAGAGCCTTCCGGATTCATAACTTGCAGCTGAAATACCAGTTCTTTTACCATCTCATTGGTCCAGTCTAAATGGTTAACCGCTTCTTGACGCAGTTTTGAATCTTTTAACGCCACGCGTACATATTCATATATCGCCTTTATTGCCCATAATGTTCCGCCCATAGGCGCGCGAGGGTCCAACCATGAATCACCGCTTGTGTTGTATGAAAAATGCCATCCGCCGGTAAAACCCAATGCCTGCTCATCTTTGCCCAGTTCAATTAATGCATTGACCCCTTTTTTAGCCTGATCTATCCGCCCGGCTGCTAAATCAGCCAAAATAGCCAATGAGGCATCATAAATATGGACACGTCCATACTCAGCCAAATATCTTGCGCCGGCTGGCCAGTTAGAATTTTTTGAATCAGAAATATAACTGCGGCATAAGCCATTAAAATTAAAACCTTTAAACGGTTTGCCTCGCTTATTATGGTATTGGATTAACACTTGGGCTGGTATGTTAACCGGCAAAACAACTTCTTGGCCTTGAATGCGCTGAATATCAATAAAATCCAGACCATCTTTTAAGAAATGTTCGCTTGCTAAAGCATCAATATCGGCTAAATATTTTATTTGCCCTTGAGCCAAGGATGGAAATTGTGATAAAGCCAGCCCTGCAAGGCCTAAACCTACTGTTCTTAAAAAACCTCTGCGGCCCATACCAAGGTCTTCTTCCAAATTTCCTACGCCATTAGCGTCTTCTGCAGTTGCTTTCTGTCGTAACTTTTCCGCATATGGCGCAGTAAAACCAACCTGCGTAAAGCAGTTGGATAGCAAAAATACTGCTATAATCACTATACTTGTTATTTTAATGCATATATTGTTAATCATATCTTCTCTGCGGCCAATATGAGTTACTTATAATATAATTATATCACATAAAATACAATTTTTCAAAAGTAAATATCTACCTTTTTTGTTTTCCTAAAATTTGCCTCTGGCGTTTTCCTCTCTATGCACTACTCAAATCACAAAAACATTGACAAAATATACTCTCTGTTCTATAATTTAGTATAGTTGTTCTATATATAAACCTGGAGGCCATTATGCTGATACCGCATAAAAGAAAAAAGATTCTGGAGATTTTTTTAAAAGATCCGTTTAAAGAGATACATCTTAGAGAAATTGCCCGCTTATCAGGCGTTTCTCTGACTAACGTGGATAACTCTATGCGTTTATTTGTAAAAAATGGCATATTTGAAAAACGAAGAATATCTAATATGACGTTTTTTAAGCCAAATCTGGAAAACGAGACACTTTTAAAAATATTTGAATATTTGGAATTTGATAAGAAAAAACAATTTTATGACAAAAATAAAAATATAGCCCGGTTATTGCAGAAATATACGCAGGATATTGTAGAATTATCAAATAAAAAAATACAGCTGGTTATTCTTTTCGGCTCGGTGGCAAGGGGCGAATGGACAAAGGATAGCGATATAGACATACTGATAGTTACATCAGAAAAGGATGATAATATCACGGCAATGTTAAATAAAGCTAAAATAAACGTAAGCCCTCTGCTGGAAATAAGGCCTGTAACCACTACTACTGAGAAATTTATAGAAGGCTTTAGAAAAAAGGCTGAATTTTACGAACAATTGTGGAAAGACAGGATAATTTTATATAATGACTTTCTATTCTGGCAGTTAATTAAAGAGGGAGGAAAATCTTATGCCTAAAGATATTGAAAAAACCCTGCGCGAGTGTTTTCACCCTAAAGAAGGAAAACCTAACCTTCAGAAAATAACCCCGAATATTGAAAGGGCAAAACAACACATAGATAAAGCCCGCAAAAATCTCCGGGCAATGAAGCTGATGTTTGATAATGATTTATTTGACTGGACCGTTATCTGCGGATATTATGCTATGTATCATGCTATATTAGCATCTCTATTTAAAATAGGCATCCGCGCTACAGCCCATTATTGCGCTATAGCAGCATTTAAGAAATTCTACATTGAGCAAAGAAAAGTAGAGCCAGAATATATAAACTATATACAAAAAGCAAAACAACTAGAACAAAAATACGCAGAAACCCTGGAAAAAGCCCAGGAAGAACGAGTTGTTGAACAATACGGCGTTGAAATCCTTACCAATGATGACGCTGAATGGATTATAGAAGACGCAAAGGATTTCGTCCTGAAAATAGAAGAAGTACTAGCCGAGTAAAATCATAGCTATATTTCAATAAAAATTTTAAAGGACAAGTTTTCTGCAAACAGCTGCCTGCCGAGCCAGCGTTGAAAGCTTAACAATGGCGGAGAGGGGGGGATTTGAACCCCCGGTACCGCTTTTGGCGGTACAGCGGTTTAGCAAACCGCCGCAATAAACCGGGCTATGCGACCTCTCCAAATTCAGCGAAGCTGAATTTGATCCTGTTTTGCTAGTTATGCCAAGTGGCAAAACAGGACCTTAATACTTATTTCTTCCTCTTACTCTTAAAAAACTCCGTCAACAACCCACCGCACTCCGCGGCTAAAACACCTTTAGTAATCTTTATATTATGATTAAGTTTTTTACCTGAGGCAATATTAAATACAGACCCGCACGCGCCGGTTTTCGGGTCTTTAGCGCCGAACACAATGCGCTTTACCTTTGCTAAAATCAAAGCGCCGGCGCACATTGAACAAGGTTCTATTGTAGCATAAACATCGCAATTTAGCAATCTCTCACACTTTAAATGGCTGGCTGCCTGGGTAATAGCTATCATCTCGGCGTGCGCGGTAGGGTCCTTAAGGCGCCTGATCTGATTATGCGCCCGGGCTATGATCTTGCGTTCATGCACTATCACAGCGCCTACAGGCACCTCATCGTCATCAAACGCCTTCTTGGCCTCTTTTACGGCCTCGGACATATATATTTCGTCTATCTTTGACATAAAAATTCTGGCGCGCCCGGCCCAGCTCGAACGGGCAACCAACGCCTTCGTAGGGCGGTACTCTATCCAATTGAGCTACGGGCGCGCATTCGCGGAATGCTCGCTGTGCTGCGGCCATCTCCGGGTGGCCTGCTCGTCCCGCTGATGCGGGACTGTGCTGCCCACCCCTCGTGGCCGCTCACGCTAGAGCAAACCGCTCATAAAATTGTTAAAGATGCGAGTGCGATTAAATTATAATACTATATTTTAATAAAGAAGTAAATAGATATTAAGGCCTCAATACGACTTTTAATGAGTCCTTTGCGTCTAAAACAATCTTAAAGCCTTTTTGAATTTCACTCAAAGGCAGGATATGAGTTATCATATCTTTGACATTTACTTTTTTATCTTTAATCAGTCGCAACGCCTCTTCTAAATCAACCGGGGCCGCGCCATAAGTCGAGGTAACCGTTATTTCATTTCTCCAAAAATCTTCAACCGGGATTTCAATATTTTTGTTCGGGATCGCAAAAAACTGAATTATACCTTTTCGGTCTATACAATCAAATGCTTGCGCCGTGGCGGATAAAGCGCCTGTGCAGATTATTATCCTGTCTGCTTTAATCGCAAGTTGCTCTTTTGCGTTTATTATCCTGTCCGCCCCGTATTCTTTTGCTTTATCCAGCCTGCTCTTATCTATGTCAGTGGCGTAAACCTGCGCCCCTTTTAATTTAGCCAACAGAATATTCAGCAGCCCTGATACGCCGCTGCCTAAAATTAAAACAACCTGCCCTTTTTTTACGCCGATCGCTATCTGGCCCCTTACAGCGCACGCTAACGGTTCAATCATAGCGCCTTCTTCGCAGGAAACATTTTCCGGTAAAATATACGTTCCGATATTAACATTTGCCTCAGGTACCCTGACAAATTCACTGTAGCCGCCGGGATCGTAATTGCCTTTGTGCAGCGCCTCGCATGCCGTGTGATTGCCTTCGAGGCAATATTTACATTTATTGCATGGCACGTGATGGCTTACAAAAACTTTTTGTCCGGCTTTATATTTCTGCGATTTTGACTCGGCTATCTCACCAGCTATTTCATGGCCTAATATACGCGGCGCTTTTTTTTGCCTGTACCACTCCATAACATCCGTGCCGCAGATGCCGGAGGCCTTAACCCTGACTAAAATCTCGCCCTCTTTTATAACAGGCTTTGGACGCTCTTCTATTCTTATATCGTTGTTACTGTAATAAACCGCTACTTTCATTTCTTTTTATATATTTTAAAAGCGTCGTTTATGGAGGCGTCATCATGAACAATGGCGCGCACCGCCTTTATCATCCCAACAGGATTATTTGACTGAAACACATTTCTGCCCATATCTACACCTACTGCGCCGGCCTTGATCGCGTCTTTTGCCATCTTAAGCGCTGCGCGTTCTTCTATTTTTTTGCCGCCGGCAATAACAACCGGCACATTGCCGCAGGCCTCTATAACTTCTTCAAAGGCTCTTTCGCAATAATATGTCTTTACTATATGCGCCCCGAGCTCCACGCAAATCCTGCACGCTAAACTTAAATATTTTGAATCGCGCGTCATTTCCTTGCCAACCGCGGTCACAGCAAGCACCGGAATGCCGTAATCCTGCCCCTGGTCAACGATCTTTGACAGGTTTTTTATTGACTGCTTTTCGTGTTCTCCGCCTATATACACCGAACACGTGATTGCCGAGGCATTTACCCTGATTACATCCTCAATAGACGTGGTAATTATCTCGTTGGACAATTCTTTTAAAATGCTCTGGCCTCCGGAAACCCTTAAAATAACCGGTTTATCCATTTCCGCGGGAATCCAGTTTCTTAACGCGCCCCTTGTTATCATCAGCGCGTCGGCGTAAGTCAATAAAGGATCCGTTGTCTTTTTGATATTTCTTAATCCGGTAGTCGGCCCCTGAAAATAACCATGATCCACAGCCAGCATAACCGAACGGCCTGTTTTAGCGTTAAATATTCTTGATAATCTGTTTTTCATTCCCCATTCCATCTTATCCTCCAAATTTTCCAGTAAAATATTTTTGCCTGTCCCGTTCACGGGATGCCGTGTTCGGCAAAATTTGTCCCGAGTCACCCGCTATCTCGTTTAGTGACGAGGGACTTAATTCTATGCCTCTTTTGGTTCTTCGGGCGCTATTTTCTGTTTCTGCAGGAACAAATCGTCAACCGCCTCTTCTTTTGCGTAACAGATAAGTTCATCGCCTGCTTTTAAAACCTCATCTCCGTGAGGCGCACCAATCAGCTTTATTGTCCTTTTGTAACGGCGGTATATGGCAAGTATAAGTATGCCCTCAAGTTCAAGTTTAAGGTCTTTTATCCTTTTGTCTCTAAACCAACTGTCTGCTTTTACTATTATCTTTGTTATCGCATAGCCCTGCTCCAAACCGAATAACCTTTCATAATCATAAATATGAAGCCTTGTAAACTTCTCAAGCGCCTTTGTTATTACTATCCTCATGAATTCGTAGAGATGCTTTGAGCGGGCCATAAGAAATATTACCAATAGCCCCAGAAGCAAAAACTCCGCCCTCATCGCAACATCTTGACCGCTTTGGCCCACAAATGTCAAAACTAAAGTAGCCATTGATGTGGTGATGCCGGCGCCGCCGAAAAGGATAAGTATGCGTATGATACGCCTTCTTAAAAAATGCGATACTATGGCCTCTGACTCTGCAGTGGTAAAGCCCACGCCTGAAAACGCTGACTGCGCCTGAAAAGACGCGACCTCCGAAGACAAACCTGTCAACTCAAGCGCAATCGAACCTATTCGCACGGCTATAATAGACAATAAAACTATTACCAGTAAGCTAAAAAGCGCTATCATAACTCATCCTTTATTTTTTTTGAAAGTTTATTGGTACTTTTTCTTAAGTTCCGCAAGATAAACAAGATGCTTCTTTTCCTCGTTAATAAGCTGCTGGAGTTTATCCTTGCTCTGAGATATCACGTATCCTATAAGCTCGCTAAAGAAAAGTATAGCGTCTTTTTCAAAACTCATGCCGTAGTTTATAGCCGCAAACGGCTCCTTAACATTTTTGGCAAACCACTCAGGCGAGATCTGCTGGTAAAGCATATCGTCAGTCGCGGCTTTTATATACGCGTCAAACTCGCCCTGGTAATACTCGGTTACCTTTGTCTCGTCAATGCCGTTTTTTATCTCTGTGAATTTCTCAATGTGCGCCTTTTCCCAGTCGCGCAGTTTTGTAAAAAGCTCTTTCATATCTTTCTCTTGGAACTTCTCTGCCGCGTATCCGTAAAAATCCCTTCTTTTCTCTTCCTTTTTTATCCCCATATCAATAACTTCAACTGCATTAAAAAATTTTGGCATAAGATCCTTTCTGTTTAATCTCTTATTAATTTCTCCGATGTGCCTATAGGCGTAGGATATTTATAAACCACTATATAACTTGAAATTATGAAAGTCAAGATAGTAACAAGCTGGATTAACTGCGAAGCTGCTGCGGTAATGTGGCCTAATTGAAACGCCATAATCGCGATCAGAAGCGAAAATTCGCTTAATTGAGCAAGCCGCACACCTATCTCTTCGGAAAAGGCATTCTGTTCACCGGACAAAACAAATAATTTTTTAAACAACCGTGCCTTCATTACAATAAAAATAACTGCTAAAACAAGCGCCGGCAGAATAACCTCTTTTAGCTTAAATAAATCAAGCCCTGCGCCAAGTGAAAAAAAGAATAAAACAAGAAAAAAATCCCTTACAGGCTTTAATCTTTCGGATATGAAAAACGATATCTTATGTCTTGCCATCACAACGCCCGCAAAGAATGCGCCTGTCTCACAAAACAGGCCCATCTGATGTGAAATACTTGCCACGCCAAAACACCATGCCAGGCCCACTATAAACAGCGCCTCATGTATACGCTCTATGCGCCACATGATCTTTCTGATTACAAACCTCTCTGCTAATGCCAATATCGCTATAAAAATGCAAAACTTGACGACTAGCGACCAGAAATCAATAAATAAAGACCCGTATGCATTAAGAGAACGTATTAAAACCAAAACGGCCACTGCTAGAAGATCTTCCAGAATTAAAATGCTTATGCAGACCGCGCCCATCTTGTCATGATGCAGCCTTGTTGTTGGAAGCAGCTTGACAACAAGTATCGTGCTTGAAAACATAAGCGCAAGGCCGATACAAATGCTGTCGATAAGCGAAAACTTTGTAAAAAATGCGAAGCCGAAAGCAACGCAGAAAGATACAAAACAGTTGGCAAGCGCGATAAGGGATGTCTTTTTGAAGAGCCCTATAAGTTTCTGCGGGTGTAGGCAAAGCCCTGCGAGAAAAAGTAAAAGCGTAATTCCGAAATGCGATACGCCTTCAAGGAAGGCAACGTTCTTAACCCATCCTGCGCCCCACGGACCCACGATAACTCCGCAGGCAATGTAGGCGATTAGTATCGGCTGGCGCAGCACAGCCGCCACGAAGGACAAAAGCGCGGCGCCCACGAGTATTATACTTAAATCGGAAAAGATGTTTTCCATATGACCTCTTTGACGTTAAGAAAGGTCCTGTTTTTCTACTCGTGATAACTGGAAAAACAGGATCAAATTTGAAAGCCTTTGGCTTTCAAATTTGGCGGTGTGTTCTTTCTTTTGTTCGAACACAATTCCCGCATTAAACTTGTTTTTGGCGGCTCGGCAGGCAGCAGGCGGCAGCAACCCTGTTGCATAAAATCAGCTATACTGGCCGCCTGCTGCCTGCCGAGCCGTTAGCTTGGGCAACTGGGCAAATTTTTGCCCCCACCCAAAAATTTGCCCAATTGCAAAAAACAGGCAAAGAGCAAAATATATCAATGAGGCAGATTTTGGTGTATTTTTTTAGTGATTTGTAGTATTATTTTTTTTCAAAAAATCTATCAGCTTTAGACTATCTTTTTTTAACTTTGATAATTGAAAATCACCTACAAAATGCGACTCATAAGAACGCCCTTTGTCTTTATCAAATATTGCATAGTAATCACCATTGGTAACGATAACGAATCTAGCTCCACTTTCTAGAGAATAATTATAGGCCTGGATTATAACAGCTTTATCTTTATATGATAAATTCCAATCTTTTTTGACTTCATTTACTAGTATTATCTTACCTTGATGCTCAATGCTGATATCTATTCTACCTTGTCTATGTTTTATGTCAATAAATCTTGCATATCCTAATAATTCATAGAATTTTTCTACTAAAGACTCATGGGCCCTTTCCTTGTGTTCCTTATCTTTCTGCAATATCTCTATATCATTGATAAGATTTATTAACCAATCCGGTTTTTCAAATGATTCTGGCAATGACTCGATAATGACAGATTTATTACTTCTAATTCTAATTATATTGCTTTCTGCCGTCTCTGGCACATTATCAAGCGTTTTCTCTATTTTACTAAAGTCGTATTGTAATGTTTTAAAAGTCCCCGGGATAGATACAACATTTCTAAAATCTTCCGGCAAAAATATTCTATCAAACATTCGAGGTTTTTCTCTCCAATTTACTTTTCTTTTATGACAAAAGTGCAAGCCATCTGATGAACCGAGATCATCCTTATTATCATAAAAATAGTCGCTGGTAATTCTTCCTACAGCAACAATAGTGTTTGGAGATTTATAGGCAATTACAGGATCTCCTATATTTATTTTATCTCTAAAACGCAGGAGGGTATCTTTTGCTACTTTGGGATTTCTGTATTTTCTCATACTGGCCTGTTTTTCAATTTCCTCTCCGGTCATGTTTGAAATATCATCCATATGCCAACCAACTGCTACTACGCCATATCTTAAAAATGCTTCTGCGTAAGCGTCTTGTCTTTCATGTCCTGCTACAATTCTATGGATATTTTCTAACATTTAAAAATCCTATTATAAATAAAACATCTTCCCCGCATTTGCAAAAAATAAAGCTTCTGTTTAATCAGCCTCATTGACCGATGGAAGTTCCAACAACTTAATTGATGGAAGAGATGCACCTACAATGCCTTCAAGATCTCCACGCATACCGGCAATATTTAAAACTACTTTTTCTATTTGTTTATCTCGTTTAGACCAAATACTTTCCATCGCTCTTTTTTCAGAATCCAAATCTTTCTTCATTGCAATAAAGGCTTCCATTATTGCCTGAACGCGATTGCGAAATTCTATACCCATTAAATAATTATAAACGACTTCTTTCTTTTCTTCTT
>Ga0100393_10001607_pt1 | contig 22740 bp, 21 predicted proteins | sample CryGeymeta201517_FD_81546 | JGI IMG/M metagenome (GOLD analysis project Ga0100393, IMG submission 81546) | Groundwater microbial communities from Crystal Geyser aquifers in Utah, USA - Crystal Geyser metaG 2015-17 | ecosystem: Environmental > Aquatic > Deep subsurface > Groundwater | place... | reverse complement strand
TATCTTGAGCTACAAGACACGAGGATTGCATAAAATAACATTATCTACACCCATTTAAGCACAGCCACCTCTTTCAGTCGATGATGTCCCATGCAATGCCACGCAATGCCGAAAACCACAGAAAACACGAGAAAGATTGGATGGATAATGGATTTTCTCAGAGAGAAACTTACCGCAGAAAAGGTATGGTTTTCTCGTCAGAATTCGTTGTTACATCAGACAACGATTCATCCTCGATAGTGGAAGAGCTAGTTGCTTTGATAGGTTTCATAATAGATGTTATTCGGGTAACAAAAGACTTGTTCGGTGTTTTCTCCAGGAATAGTGGGAAAGGAGAAAAGTGAGAATTGAAGGAAGTTTGACACGAGAATCGAACTTTAAAAGATACGAGTATTATTATTTTTGATGGACCGCACGCCGGACAAGCGCAATGCGATCCGACGAAGAAGACTGTGAAGACTTAGTACAAAAATGGGATATGGGCTTGGGGAAGATATCGGAATATGTCTGCAGCTGGCTGACATGCATTTTTTCATCACTGTGTATTTAACTGCCCTTTCGGTCACGATAGTGACTCGACATAAAGCACAGCACTCTGTCTCCGCCGAGAATGAACAGCGCAGCCTATCCGCAGGTGCTACATTCTCCCAGGTAGAAAATTGTGGCTAGAGTCCAAAAGAAATTCATGAAGTGATGAGCGCCATACATGGGGAGGGGCATGATTGTCCAATTTCTGACCGCATTTTACTGGGATATGCCTTTTTCCAAAGCCAATGTGAGAGTCTCACGTGTGTTTGCTTATTTCGCAGGAGGATGACAGTATTATTCATTCTTCTGCTAAATCTAGCTAGTGCGCTGCACTCGATCTAGCTAGTGTGCTACGTACTAAAACGGGATTTGCAAGCACCAACTGATGCGAAGGCTTTTTTCTGCTGCAGCCGGAGTGTCAGAGTGAGAGGTAGTGTGCGATCCGAAATAGCCTTCTACGTTAAGCAAGAATGTTTACCAACGTTTTGAAGAAAGGATACGGTTAGAATGCCAAGTCTCATCTAATTAAATAGACTGGCAGACGCGCTTTCAACCGAACAGACTCGCCGTGCTGATGACCAGCTTCCTCGAACCAGATTTCAAGAGATTCGAGCAACAACAACAACAATCAATAGGAACAATAACTACACTACTACAACAACAGCACGGTCTACGTCTCACAGTGGAACTATAAATTCTGTATCTAGTAGGTTTGTCACTCAACAATATACCATTATTATTTTAGATTAAGATGTGTAATGATTTAGGTGGAACATCAAGAGGTTGCGCTATGTACTCCTTTATTGGGACTCTTTTTACCGTAAGTTGTGGCTCGCCGATTTTGGGGTCAGTGGAGGTTGATGAGATAGTGTTGTGGCTGTTGGGACAATGATATTCTGTGGTACCGACCGGGGGTAAAGGAAGTCAACGAGTGGATGAACGATAAGCTGAAACATGGCATTGGGAATAAATGGAGACGGAGTTAGCGATCTTCGTCTTGTCACCGCAACGAAACGCCATCGGGTTCCCTATAATATACTCCAGCTGCAGCACACTGTGGACCTGTCGGAAGTTATTATTTACTACTCTATCCACGCCACCACCACCACAATCTATACCAACAAAATACGCACGTTTTCACTCATGCATTGTCGGCCACAACTTTGTTCAACTCAACGCCTGCACCATTGCCCCAACTTTATCACCTTCTTTTTCGTACCTTCATATTTTATACTCTTTCGTTCTCAATCTATACTTTCTCTTTTTCTACTTCATATGCACAGCTTTGGGTAGGAATTATCCTCACAGCACAACCTTTTTTTATTTCTGGAATTGAGGATTACGATCAGGCCAAGTCCAGCGCTTTTGGAGCCATGGCCATGTTTATTGTTACGTTCGTTGCATCGTTACTGGGATTGTGGTACGATTCTCAAAAGAAGAGTGAGGAAACAGTAACAGAAAGTGGTGCACCGGAGGCTGATTACCATCTTAGTACAGGCGATGTCCCTACATACGGAACGTCGTCGTGAGAAATCAAATAGGACTCTCGCTATAAACCTCTTCTTTTATAAACGTTCTACTATGTTCCGTACAAATTTTGTACAGTACGCAACAACGATTATTATGGTTGGATGAGGCCATCGGGTCTATTCGTATAGCCATCAGAACAACCAAAAGAAAAACCAACCACACCAGATGGTTTTTCATCTACCCACATACAACTGGCCATGATGTCAATTCGGAGTTTGACTTGCCCACCATGTAGTCTGATCACTAAACCTTCAAATTTAAGAAAGATTTCTTTAATAGTACATTGTAGAAAATGCTACCTTGTGCTTGTGATACATTTTTGCTTGAGAGTAAAGCGAACGATGAGTGCTTGTCAAGGACCCAACAAAGCCGTATTCTCTCTATTATTTCGAACGTTAAAGTACAGCACGTTTTATGCATACTACCAGATAGTCGAGATAGCGAATAATTGTCGGGCTATGTCACTATTTTCTGTTCCGAGAACTTCAAATTGTTGGTCCAAATTTCGACTGCTATCATTAATATTGTTATTAGATTCTTACAACGCAGCTGTAGACACAGTCACAATGTACTTTCTACTCCTTTGTTCCTCATTTTCTTCGGCCCCTTGCGCAAGCCTAATAAAAAATATCGGAGCGGTGTGTTTTTTCCCACTTACCGGCACGTCCACTGAATTATGTTGATTGAGATAGGAAAACAATCCCGAAAATTCCCTCCATCGCTGCCCCGTCTCCGCCATACACAGAGACAACCACATCTTGTTCTATGCAAGAACGCCAATTTGAGGGTCGTCTGACTATGGTAGACTATTACTATCGCTTCGAATCTGCATGTGGAGCAAATGTGCGATTTTAATAAACCTCCCAAATCTCTCCCAAAGATCCCGAGTGAATGCTGCCGAACGTTTTGGCTTGAACAAACTACTCTACAACACTTTGAGTGAACACTTCAGTTCTTGGCCACTACTAGCAAAAGACACCTCCAAGAGACAACAGCAAACAAGACTTTGTCGCCTCCATCATTATTACAGAACCTTAATATATATTTTTACCATGAGCAGAGATTCGTAAGTAGTAGCTGTTGTCAAAGATGAACGGGATGGAATGAAGGGATATAGTCCAAGCCCAAGCGACGCATCTGCATGGAATGGAGTACGAAAATTGTTTTTCTCAAATTCCATCATCGTTTGCTCACACACACACAAACATACGTCCCTTTTATTACCTGCCTACATGATATATTGAACAAACAAATAAATCATTTAAAAAACACCAGCAATTATGATCACCATATTTCTATCTTTTCGCCCCAAGGACGCTTGTACCAGATGGAGTACTGTTTCAAGGCGGCCAACTCTGGTTTGACGGGCATTGCCGTTCGTGGCAAGGACTCCTGCTGTGTCGTTACACAAAAGAAGGTACCTGATCGTTTGATGGAACCCAGCAGTGTTACTCATCTCTTTCAACTGACCAAACAGACCGGTGTTTGTGTTACCGGGACCATGGCCGATTGCAAAGCCATGGTACAACGTGCACGGTACGAAGCTGGTCAGTGGACCTACGACAATGGCTATGAATGTCCCGTGAGTGTCTTAGCCAAACGAATGGCTGATCTGGCTCAGGTCAATACTCAAACGGCCAGTATGCGACCATTGGCCTGTATCGGACTATTCATTGGTGTCGATGATGAGATGGGTCCACAAGTGTACAAGGTCGATTGTGCTGGACATTATTTGCCTTTTTTTGCAGCAGCTGGTGGTCCCAAGGAACAAGAGGCTATGAACTTTTTGGAAAAACGAGTGGATGAAATGAAGGAATACAACAGCGATCAGGTCATTCGAACAGCCATTACATGTTTGGGTCACGTTCTAGGAAGTGATTTTAGGGGAACTGAAATCGAAGTTGCCTTTGTTGAGGGAAAAGATGGTTATTTCACAGCTCTTACCGAGGAAGAAATTGAGGCGCATTTGAGTGCCATTGCGGATGATGCGGATGCTTAGAAGAATGCTGTGTGTATTTTGCGTGTGATGAGATGTTGTGTGGAAAGAGTTTGGATTCAACCAGACTCATTCAGACCTGCTTTGCTGCTACCTTTCTGTCCAATCATTCCGACAAACATAATATACCATATCCACCAAACACACTGCCCTGTATTCTACAACTAAAGATCGAACAAAATTAAAATATTCATGCAACTAGACCCCACTATTTTTTGCATGCAGTCAGTATCAGTCCGACTTGACTTTCAAGCGAGCAGCGACAACTAGTTGTGCATTATAGAGTATGGAACATAGTTTTTAGCAAGTACTACCAGGTACTCGGAGTATAAGTTAAGCAACACATCGATGACAGTCGGCTCACCCAAACGAGCAACAAAGCCCTCGACGTGCGTGCAGCAACAGGAAACCGGACTTTGAAACATTGATATGTGCTTCGTACAGCTTTTTCTGCAGACTTTTTCACTCACAATGTGGTACTCAAAATAACCCACAAATCCTGTCGATAAAATAAATTATATTATTATTTACTCAATGGAAGGCAATCCAGTTCTCAATCGTAGTCGTTCTGCAATCAAGAAAGCAAGTTCCAAAGCTTGTGCTCCGTTGAGACGGGGATCGCAATAAGTGTTGTAGCGATCGGCCAAAGTCATTTCATTGACACCACTCATCCCTCCGATACATTCTGTGACATCTTCGCCGGTCATTTCCAAGTGGACGCCACCGGGATGAGATCCCATCTCGTCATGAACATCAAAGAATGCTCGCAACTCTGCTCGAATCTGATCGAAATTGCGTGTCTTGAATCCATTCTCTGTCTTGTAAGTATTTCCGTGCACGGGGTCCGAAATCCACAACACAGATTTGCCTTCGCGTTGGACAGCGCGGATGAGTCCGGGTAGGTTCTTGCGAAGCTTGTCGGCTCCCATGCGGACCACGATAGTCAAGCGTCCCGGAATGTTTTGCGGATTCATAGTGTCAATAATGTTGATCAATTCATCCGGCGTGCACTTATCGCTAATCTTGACTCCGAGAGGGTTGCCAATACCACGACAAAACTCCAAATGGGCACCATCCAATTCACGTGTGCGTTCGCCAACCCAAAGCATGTGTGCAGAACAATCGTAGTAACGACCCGTTGTGGAATCCTCACGCGTCAAGGCTTGTTCGTAAGGAAGCAGCAGACATTCATGTGCTGTGTAGAAATCAGTCTTTGTGAAAGCAGGAGCACTGGTATCAACACCGATAGCCTTCATGAAACGCAAAGATTCGTCGACCTTGGTGGCAAATTTGCGGTACCTGGAAGCAATTTCGAACAAATTAGGAAATTGACTTGTGAGAATGAAAACAAATATACCGTACACGTTGCCAGCGGACAGAAACCTCCACTTTCATCGCTCCATCCTTTCATCGAATATACTCCTATTCATTTATGAATAAACTTACCTACTCCCTTCATCCGTTTGTTCCACAAAGTCCAAGTTCCAGGCATGGAGACGAGAAATATCGGCAAATCCTCCAGTACTGAAAGCGCGCAAGATATTCAGTGTCTGGGCACTCTGGTGGTAGGCCTTGACCATATTATCGGGATTGTGTCTGCGACCGTGTTCTGTAAAGTCTTCTGAATTAATGATATCACCACGGTAACTGGGCAACGTGACGCCGTCAATCGTCTCATCGGGTTCGCTGCGGGGTTTGGCGAATTGCCCAGCCATTCGGCCAACCTTAATGATGGGCATTGCAGCTCCAAATGTCAGCACCAGGGCCATTTGCAAAATGACGCGGAACGTATCACGGACGTGATCGACATTAAATTCGTTGAAAGCTTCGGCACAATCTCCTCCCATCAGCAAAAAACCTTGTCCTTGGCAGGCTTTGGCCAGCTGTTCATGAAGCGATCGGACCTCCCCGGCAAAGACCAGAGGCGAACATCTTTCTAGCGTTGCAATGGAACCTTTTAATTCCTCTTCATCAAAATTGGGCGGTTGGGACACCTTGCATTTTTTCCAAGAATCCGGGGACCAGTCTGGAGAATTGCCCAATGTCGAAGCTGGACCAGTGCTGCTGGAGGAAGCAACCATTTGAAGCGAGGTGGTGGTGGCGGCGGCGCGTCCACTATGCAGTGTCGAATGATACATGGGTCATGGGTGAATTGGTAAGAGGACGACATGGCATCCACAAAGAAAAGGAAACAACAGGGTAAGCTTTCAGCTAAGGAAAAAACAAATAGCAAAAAACATCCATCAGCCGGCTTCTCGTTGTCTCCTGGTTTTCGGATATCAAGCCAAGACTCCACTCCACATCCACCTGATCGAGATTCTACCAAACCAGAAAATAACAAAAAAATAATGTTAAAAAAAAACAATAAAACTTACCGAACAGAGAAAGCCTCTGTTGAGGAGGAGAGCAGAAGCAGAGATGCAACAAGGAACTTCATTTTTAAAATAACTAAATCAACAATGATAATAATATTATATGATATCCTCCAAAGATTGTTGTAAAGTTCGTTTGCTTGTGAAACAGCACATAGCAGATGTAGCTTTGGTCTTCCTTGCGAGGAGGAATCCAGACCATAGAAAAATTCAAAGGATTTTCATCAAAGAAGATTCGCAAAGCACCAGCAAGCTCGTAGATTTATTATTACTGTATTATTTTTTATTAGCGATTGGTGTTGAAGCAGAGACAGCTGTAGCATCAACGTGACGTCATCATTGTGCCTGTCCTTCGGCAACGAGGTGAAAAAAGAAGAATAATGGGAATGAGATGTGTGTGCGGGGAGCACAAGAAGTCGCCTGTCTATGCCTCGCTCTGGCGACTTTCTTTTCAGCAATCTGCTCCGGCGAGAAAATGAAGCGAACGATTGTGCTTGGTTGCAAACCACATCAAAGGCTTGCAGCAAAGCCCGCAGAAGTAAAAATGTCGGATTTTGTAAGTGGGGCCTGTCTCAAAGTTGGTTGCATTTAGGAGGGCCTCCTTGTCCACTACTAGCTTCTCTCTGATCCCAACACAACACCACTACAGGAAAGCGCCTAAATCAGACACTTAGGCTCAAAGAGAAAGCTCCAGTGTTGGATGAGAGCTATGGAAGAACGTGGAAGAGGCATCCCATCTTTTGTCGAAGAGACTCGTACTGAGAAGCCTGTCCTTGGTGTCCTACAATAATGGCGCGATTAGAAAAGAATATAAATCGAGCCCTTGATAAGTTTATAAACTAAAAAACAGAGGATTTAATGCTCATTAAAGTGTGCTTAAAATCGTCCATGTTGCTATCGATACTATACAGTTGTAGCTGTCGTAAAGACTTTGAATGATGTCCAACAGCAAGCAAATACAAAATTCAATGACTTTGACAGATTGAATTACTAACAAAAGAGTATAAAGAACTCTTCTGCTGGTATACTGCGGAGTCAAAAGCTCACCAAAGCGTTCGATTGTCGGTAGCAAAAAGTAGCAGGTTTTGTGCTCCTAGCATGGCTGTTGTTGCATGGGAAATGACTTATTCAAATCGTGTCCCACTTGCTCCGGATCAATGTTTCCAGGGCAGCATGCAACTCACAAACTCTTTGACAGTGTTCCACTTCATTGACATCATCAAAACAAACTCATGTCTTTGCTGGCCAAAGGACCCTTTTGCGGAGGACTATGAAAACACTCCCATTTCGTGTTCTTCGTCCAGTTCTTCGTCCACATCGTCGTCGGGATGATAGTCGTTCACAAGAGATACCAGGTCGTATTCTCCACGATTTCCCGGTGCTCGTGGATTGTTGTTGTTGTTGTTTCGCAAGGACAAGCTTGCTGCATCGAAAGAAAAATGAAAGTAGGAATCAGATATCAGATATATAACTGATACCATAAAGGTGAAGAAGAATGTCCCGGCTGCTCCAAAGGCACTATTCTTTGCCTTTTCGACGTCCTCGAATCCTCCGACCAAAAATGGTTGATACACCAACATAATTCCCACCCATGACTGCATTTTAAAAAATACAAAAAAACAAGATGCATAATTGGTTAGATCGACATTATTTTGCCGCAAACGGGTGGGACAAAAAAATGCAAGATCGTCGGTCATGTCGACTCAGCAGAAACCAACCCAAGCATTATCGGGTGCGCTAGAACAATTACAATAACTGCCCAAATATAATTGTCAATGCATATGCATATGCAAATCTCACCATAAAAATTATCCCCACCGCCGAGTACAGAGCGCAGCACTGAGATAAACATCCAAGATTGACCATGATTCCTTTCGCTCCTCTCGATGTGATAGTTGAAAGTATGACTGAATCCTTTTGTAACTTGCAGACCCAGCCCTTGATTATTTATTTCAAATTGTGATGAGCACTCAATCAACTCGTTGTTCAAACAAGTGGATAATGGATAAAGTATATATAATAGAACGTAAAGTGGACGTTTATGTGGCTGGTGATTTCTCCTAATAATAAGTGATCTTGCATGTTTTGGCTGCAGTGAGGGCCTGATTTGAGCACGTACCTGGCCGAGCGTAAGTCATTCATAATGCGAGTCTACTACTACTACCAGTAGTAGTAGTCTAGCTACTACTACTAGTAGTACCTCTAGTCTAGTACTAGTAGTAGTACTAGACTAGGTCTACTCCTAGTAGTCTAGTAGCTAGTACTAGTAGAAGTAGAGATAGACCGCTCGGTATTTTATTTTCATCGATTCAGTATTACAATCAGAAATCTACATAAAAGTATCACGCACACTATCTCTATCAGGAAATACGACGAGAGCTACTCTACTACTTGAGTAGACTACTCAATCGAGGCCAGTCCTTCTTGAGTGCAGTCTCTACTGTAACACAAGGAGGATACGACGCGACAACCATGAGTGGCCTGCTGGGACATGTCAACTAGGAATTTGGACATTACCAAAGCAAGCGCACCGAGCTGCATTGACGCACAAGTGGTTCTCAATGGTGGTATATAGGTGGAAGGGGTAAAATAAAATACTGCTTTCTGGCGCTTTCCGAGACCAACTATTCAGGAATTCATGGCACGACTTGACACAAACACTAGCCCATGCTGTCTTTCGATGCAATGCTGTAGCTGTTGCTAGTATAATCGATTGGATAGGTACAATACAGCGGTAGGCAATTATCAGTCTGTGCACGCTGTCGACCAAGATCAGCGCAGACTTTTTAATTGTAAAAGTGACGGCTCACAGGACTTGGGTCCGATCCTCGCTTTTCGCTAACTAAACGACAGGAGAAAGAAATCCTTCGTAAACTTTGCATCCTGCATCTGTATCAATACGATTGTCCGACCAATTGCAATAACTAGCCAGGTGTGAGAAGAGACAGCGAAAGGAATCTGAGTCGCACTCGATCAATTCAACCTTTTGGTTTTTCAGAAATATTTTGCTCTTGACCAAACTTCCGGCATAGGCCCAATGTATCTCAAACATTGGCATCTGTCGAAATTTGAGTGGCTGGACAATTTCTATCATTTGATGCATTTGGATTGGTTGTTGTTGTTGTTGTTGTTGTTGTTGTTGTTTCTCTGGCTGGTCTTTCTTTTCACCTACTACTGGCTCTTGCGGGATTTCTACCAGTATCACTCCGCCGCACGTATTTTCGCTCCACGCCTTTATTACTTTCTTCATGATCGCCTTTTGACGCATGTTCCATCGTTTCTCAGCATCCAGGCAACGTAGAAAACTCGCAACAAAATCGCCATCACGATTATTTTTCCAAGATCTCGGCCAATGCAAATAGGTCCTTATTACAAAGTAAAGAAACATCAAGACAAGGACAATGCCAACCAGTTGAAGTGATACCACCGGGAGGGTGAACTCCTGCACCATGCTGCAATGGTCTAATTTTCTCTTGCAGTGTAGTACTAGTTACTGGTACTGAATATTGTGATAATGTGATAAATATGTAGTTCCATGTTCCATCATTCCATCTTCCATCTGTTGTGGTGGTATTTGGAAAAATCTAGAAAACCGAAAACTACATGGTGGGGCAAGTGTGCACTTCTCTCGTCGCTACAGCACACACGAAGCTAGAAAAATAATACTGTAATAAGCTTGGTAAGAATGGACCACAAGTGACTATCTCCTCGACTAGTCTAGTAGATACTCTATTTTGGAATACAGTCCCTAGTAGTTAGCAAAGTTGCTTGATAGCTGGACTTTAATAAAATGCCTATTCTTGTCAACCTGAGGAACAACGTTCATCGTACAGTTTTTGAAGATGAACAATATCGCTCTCTGTTCGGCAAACGGCATACGTTTCCTTGCATTGATCTACCGCTTGCAGATTCCAGATTTCTTTCCACCGATTGGAAAGCTCTTCAAGCGACGATCCATTATTTTCACTGGTCGTTACATCATGCAGTATCAAATCAGTATTCACCATAACAGCCTCCCAATCATCGTCATTTTCAATACTGCTTCCTTCGTTATTTTTCTTCTTCTTCTTCTGATGATGATGAAAGTTGGAAGGACTTAAAGCCAATCGTAATGGCAGGTACACATCTAAAAGGGTAGCCAGATCCGAGATTGATTGATGAGGAAAGTAATGGCAGATACCGGCTACATGCGTATCGAGAGGTTTTCCGTGGGCGTTCGTGCGACCATAGGAGTCAAAATTAGCCATTGTTGGATGCTGTTCTAGACACTTGGCACATGCCGGAAGTACCTCTCGCAAATAGGCCAGCATTGATTCGTCCAAAATATTATCATTATTGTTGTTGGAGCTGGTGTTGGACTGTGGCATATCGTTTATTTGTAAAAGGATTAATTTGGGAACTGGATTTAGGTTTGCATTCGATACTCTTTTGATCGCTTCCAGAGAGATAGCCGTGGGATCTATGGTAGTTGTGGGAATCTGAATATGTCCCAGCCAATTGTTGTTGGTTGTGAGTATTTGCGTCCTGGATTTTGTAGTATTGACTGTGACCTCATGAAGGACTTGACCGTATTTTAAGCTGGCCCACTTCGTGTGTACTTCTTGTCCTGTGGAAGTGGAAGGATGGAAGGATACTTGAAGATTCGTAATCTCATTCTTGAATTATAATGATGATGATGTTGTATCGACGTCGAGGCCAAGTAGAAAAGCAGGTTGCATCGGCTGCCGAAATGGTGTTGTTGTAAGTTGGTAGTAAACGAACAACCCTGCTGTGATGAATGTGCAAAACATTTTGCATCGGATTCGATTCAGTTGTGCGTGAACAAAAATGATTTCAGTCACGCATAAAACCCCGTAAAAGCTAAATTGAAACTGAATACACTGTACGGTACCGTACAAAGTAGAGAGTGCACTCCTCCTCTCCTCCTAATAGTCTAGTAGTAGTACCATGTACCATGGATCATCATCTTTTGATCTCGTGGGAATGAGAATGATAATCCTATTGATAGTCATGATGATGGTGGTGGTGATTGGTATTATCTGAAGTGACGGATTCGGCAGTAGTGGTAGACTCTGACAATGTACCACTATTGTTGTTGTTGTTGTTGTTGTTGTTGGACAATGGTGGTGGTTTGGAAAGGAGTGTACACGGTCGTCCCTTGTGGCCCAATATGTGTCGAAATGCTGTATCAACAGAATTTCCCAAATCATCATGTTGTAAACACGATGATGTAAAATGCCAGGATGTTACACCCGTCAATGATCGACACAGATCGGCAATGCGACCTCCCAATAGCATCCAATCTGTGGGATGATGTACTAGCAAATGTCGTTGCATCTGTGAATGACATTCGTCGTCATTGTCTTTTGCGGTACTGGTGGTGGTGGTTGGCAGCAACAATGACACTGGCAATGACAAGACATCTGCCTGATGAAAAAAGATGACAATATCCTTGGTCTGCTGCTGCTGTTGCTGCTGCTGCTGTTGATTTTGACAAGAATGACACCATGCGTGCCATTTTCGAACATTCTGTAAAACTTGTTCGAATGGATCTACCAACGATACAACGATGCAAATCATAGAAACCTTGTTCCAAACAACCTTCCACCAGTCAAGATCTTCCATCATTGTAGAGATAGTCGTCGTCGTCGTAGTAGTAGTCTTGTTGTTGTTGTTGTTATTGTTATTATTGGTCGTCACGTGATGGTGGTTGTAAACGTTTGCCGTCGTATCCCACAATTGGACTCGCAAACATTTCAAACAACCATTTCGATTGGCAAACAAAAAATCTTTCTTGTGATATTTGATGATGGAACATGACAAAGCCGATTGCTGTTGTTGTTGGTCGTTGTCGTCGTCGTCGTCGTCATTGTCGTGGCGATTTTGATCCGATGGGAGTGTCGTGGTAGTAGTCGTCGTCGCAGTCGTCGTTGCTGTTGCTGCTTTTGTTGCAGCAATGACATCTACAGATTCGTGACGTGTAAAGCTAGAAATAAGACTTGTTTTTCCAGCTTGGACATTCCCCACCACCAGAAGTGATACTAATTCATCTGGACATGGTGGTACAGTTCCTTCTTTTCCTCTTTCTTCGAATGATGATGATGATGGTAGTGGTGATGATGGTGATGGTGGTGGTGGTAATGGAGAATGATAATTATTGATTGTAGTAGGCAACAGACGCGCGGGTAATATTCGTACTCGTCGTTGTGTCATACGAAAAAAAGGTTTCTTGGCCTTTATGTTTTTCTTTACAGTCTGCGTACTAGACTAGTATTTTTTCGTCTTTCAAAGAAGAAAAATGAGAAAAGAAAACAGTACAGTATATAAGTCGTTGAGGTTTGAAGGTTGAAGGTTGAAGGTTGAAGGTGATGGGTGATGATGTGTGTTGTGTGTTGTCTTTTGTGTGTGTGTGTTATTTTCATCGCGTCGCTCGTCGTCTCGAATGTATGATGATGTATTCTACTCTAACTGGTACTGTAGTAGTCGAAAGTCCTCTCTACGTATCTATCGTGATTGAAACAAGGTCGTGTCACGAACCAATACGTGATTCAAACCTTCCGTTAGCTACAACTTACTGGTACTTGGTTGCTCTTTGCTTGCTTTCATCATCATCATTCTCAACATGCGCAGCATTGCTTGTTGTTGCCTTCCATTATTAATATGTAATTGTTGTTATTACTACCAGTATTATTATTTAGCAACAGACAGAACATAATAATATCTTCTTTCGTTCATCACGCTACTAGTATTCCAATACTACTAGTACTATACCTTTAGAGATAACCTTCATCTGTAGTAGACTATCCAACATCAGATTTTGTAGTAAGCGATATCAACACTCACACAGACATAATACATACAACACACAACTCCATCCAATACCAACACCACGACCCACGACAAAGATGAGTGGTACCAACAATCCATTTGATGATGATAATAACAATGATTATTATCATTCGACTCCCGTAGATCCGTATGCTAACAACAAGAAGATTCATCGCAAGAACCAATCAGTGCCGGATAATCCGTACGAATTTGAAGCACAATTCAAGAATAGTAATAACAACAACCAACCAACATCGGAAGATCGTGAATCATTAATTGCTGGTATGGATGCTACAACAACCACAACCACGTCTACTACTTCTTTTACGTCTAGTACTACTACAACAGCAACAACCATGAAACGTCCAATGACAATGAAAAGTTCACAACGTGCTTCCACTGTTGGTGCCGAAATGCAAAAATTAACTGCTTCCTTATTGGGTAGTACCAGTGGTGTTATGAATACTATGAACATGAACTTTACTACTACTACGACCGCAGCAGCCGCTGCAGCCGCTGTCGCGGGAGGATTCTCCAACAATTATAGTAGTAATACCATGTTGGTAACGAAAAAACAAATTCCTGTGGTACGATGGCCCTACGATGATTATCATTTAACACAAAAAATGTTTTATGAAAAATTGGAAGAAAAAGAATCCAAAGCTACTGCTACTAATAATACTAATACTACGGGTGCTGGTGGTGGAGATTCCATCATGGAAGAACAGAACATGTCGAGCATACCTATTTTTTCGAGACCCAATGATCCACCGGAAATTCGACACGCGGTCGTAGGATTACCACTAACCGATTTTGAAGCCAAAGCGGAAGAACGTGGTATTAGCATTGTTTCTACCTGGCTCTTTGATGCTGGCCTTATTGATGAATTGCTGGTCAATGGTGGTATGAGTCCCGATGTAGTACTCACACCATCCACTACTATCCACGGTGCTGCTGGTGCTGGTGCTGGTGGTGGTACCGACGATAACAACAATATTAATAGTGCAACAACTGCTGCTGGTTCCGATTCATTGTCGGCCGAAGGCGTTGAAATTGGAGCATTGGGACACGTTTTGGAAGGTTCCAACAAGATGGATAAGGAAATTGCCAAATTACGGTCCGCTACCAAGCGACAACTGACCTTGATTAATGCCCGATTGAACGATGGTGTATCGGCATCGGGCAGTGAAGTTCAGGAACTGGTCGCGGCGGTCAATTCGACCAAGGATGATTTGGGACGATTGAGGGAGCTGTCCAGTTACATTTCCAACGCCAAGGATTTGGAAAGTGCCAATAATTTTATGATTCAGAACTACCCGCTCTTGAAAAGTGCCGTCCATGCGCGGAAGAATTTGGGTCGGTGCTTTCGGGAACTCGGTTTTTTCAGTCAAATTCCCGACATTTGCGAACGATTGCGAGAGCAGCTCTACGCGGGAGAGTACACAGCACACGAATGGACCAATCTTCGCAACGTTTGTCGAGAGCACGTGGAACTCGAAATCATTTTGGTTGAGGCCGAAGTAGGAATGAAGGAACGGTTGGCCGATATTGGGGAATACAAATCGTCCGACGGTAGTCGGCCTCCACCGAGCATTCGCGGCGGCGGCGGCGGTGGTGGTGGCAAGTTCGGCAAAGAAGCCTACAATGAACGAGGGCTCGAAATGAACAAGGCAGAAGTCGATCACTTTTTGAAGGAACACGTCAAGAATGTTTGGGAACTTGGTGACGAAATCCGAATACGCCTCCTCAGTGGTATCGGGTCTGCTTTTGATCTAGCCATGAACAATCCAGCAGGTATGGTAGCCTTAGTGGAAGCTGTAGAAGTCTACGAAACAGCAGCGGAAGAATATAAGAAAGTTCACGGTGTCGAGGCTGGTCAGGTCCAGAACTTGCGCTTTACCGATATGAGATCCTCTGCACTCTTGTCCTTGTACAAGGATATGGAAGTGCGAGGAATGGACGTCTTTAAGGACCTTGTCATGCAGGTACGAAACTGATTGATTTGTAGATGATGGACCACTTTTTTGTGATGTATACCTTTCTAAATGGTTTTTTTATTTTTTCATCTCACACTTTTTCGTATGATACAAATCGATGCAAAAGGCCGCTGATATTGCCGAAGAAGAAGAAGCCACCAACCAGCAGTTTACCGCTGTACTACGCGCTGCAAGTGAACTTGTGGGAGAGATTGGATTTGTTAAAAATCAAATGGCTCCTTGCTTTCCCCCCTATTGGGCCATTGAAACAATTTGGACGACCTCTGTGGCCCATCTGTGTTCAAGTCAGATTCTGCAACAGATTGGCGGTCCCGAGGGACACAAGCTTTCTGATTTGACTGTGAACCAGCTACTTGATCTTGTTGCTTGGGTGGAGAGTTTCAGAGAAGTTGTCCAAGAGACCTTTCCAGATATTGGAAATATCAGCACAGAGAAGACGTACTTCGACCGCCGGCCCAATCTCTTAACCGAGGGCAACAAGGGCGTGGACGTCAAAACCGCCAAGGATAGTCTGGCTTGGGTCAACAATACGCTTTGGCTGGTACACGACTCTGCGAAGGATGAATTTTTATACCGTACCAAAGAACAAACGATTGAATGGCTCGAGAAGATCTACGCGTATGTAAACTTATCATTTGATCTGCTTTGCTTTTTTTTTAGCTTTTTGCGATTCTACCTTGTCTCACACCCCCTGCCCTCTCTACGATTCACTATAAATTATAGCACCGACCATTCGGAGACAAAGACAGCGGAAGGACGCATCTTCACTTCTTTATGCGAGGATGTCTTTTCGCTTGCTGGCATCCAACTTCGAACCATCAAGGAACGACTCACTCGAAAGTCAGAGGCTTTGGTTCAGGCCGTAGGTGTCATTCTTAAGAACCTATACGATGTTCAAAACAAGGGACGGGATCGGTTCCTCAAAGACTTTGAATCCTGCTGTGCTGCCTCAAACGACTTCCTCCGAATGAGTGAAACCTGCGATAGTGTAGTTTCGGAAATTCGAAATGAGACAAAGTTATCACCAGAAATTTTGGAGCAGCTGGAGGAGCAAAGTGCTGCTTTGATCGGACTCTATAGTGCTGATGCTGTTTATGCTGGACAGAAGGCACATGTCTACATTTTCGAGCCCATTCAGGAAGCAATTTCGGCGGACCTGTTTGGAACTGATTGGCTTGATGATCTCACGCACAACCAGCTTGCTTGGACTCTCGTGCGAACCTTGGAGGATTTTATGGAGGATCTTGAGCACTTCTTGGATGACTTCATGGTTCAAAAGGTAACGGAAGCTCTCGTATCTGCCTCTGTGGTTTTCTACATCAAGTGCTTGCTCCAGAAAGCATCGATCCACACGAGTAAGAAAGACTCCTTCTTTTCGAACAACAGAAAAGCGCTTGACAGAATGTCTGGTGATATCAGTACTATAAAAGAATATTTTGACAACCAGGCACAAACAATGGGGTCACTCAAGCGCATCATTGATCGAGAATTCGAGGTTCTCACAGCCATTCAAGAAATGATATCAATTGCTGCAGGGCTGTCTCAGAGTGATCCTCATGACTTTATTCTGGTACTGCAAAAGCGCATTCGAAACATAACCATTACCAAGCTCATTGTTGGTGACATTTACCATCTCATCTCACCCGCGTCAGAGAGGAGCGTCTACGACTTGGTGGATAGTATGGAAGAGGAGATGACGGCGATTGCCCCAACAGATGAAAAGGCTGTAGCGTCTGCACAAGAGCGCTCCACTGTTCCTGGACTCCGTCTAGATCAAATGATGGCCAAGCACTGTGATTTGAGTAAGAGGAAACGCCCCTTCAAGGCAACTGCTCTCGAGAGGACAGAAAATATGCTCCAAGGGTGGCGAGCAACATGGGCGGAAACATCTAATCTGCACGCGTCCGTCGTTAAGTCCAGTATTCAGGCATCCGCCGTACAGTCCAATATTCGAGCATCCGTCGTACAGTCCAATGTTCACGAATCAGTCACGAATTCCACGTCTGTTGAAGTCTAAAATAGGTAACGATCAACAATAAAACATTTATTCTAGTATGGAGTAGTGCCGGTCCAGTTCTTCGTCTTTCAGGATGAGGTGCGTTGCAAGTTTGCTTTCTTGCGACACCTTTCTTTGAAAGTCTGTCACAGCATTTACAACAGTCGACAGCCAATCGTAAGCAACAAAAAGGGAATAAAAATAATGGGGAGTTCGGATTCGGAAAGGTTATGCACCCGGCCTGTACTTTAGTTAGGCTTTTTGAAATATTTGAAAACAGCAAGGTAGTTCTGGCAAGAAAACCGTCCTGCATGGGATTCCGCCTTGAGCTTGATACTCAGGGGTCCTGCAACACGATCCTTGTTGACTTTGACGCAAGTTGGGCGCTCATTCTCGTCGTCTCCTCCGGTGTGCTTGACCTCGCACGTGGGCACATAGACTTTCTTTTTGTCGTTCTGGTCCACAACAGTGAACGCGGCACCAGCGGCGGAACGAGTCCAAACTTCGATTTCGACAAATTCCCCGGCGCTAATTTCCAAAGAACACGAAGAACTTCCACTGCAATTTTCGTTTGGGAAGACGATGTTAGCCTTCCGATCGATTTCATGTGATAGTAAAGTGAACTACAAGGTTCCGCTACTTACCGAATATACATCATCTCCGTGTGCAATTTACTGGCTTCGCCTACGATATCGTTGCGCAAAGTTTCCTTTGTATCGGGACCAGAGCCGCCGTAATCCGATGGCAACTGGTCTTTGTCCACCAATTCCAAAAGCTTTCGTTCTGCCTCCTTTTTGTTGGAAAGAACCTCAATCTTAGCGGCCGTACGGGGATCCAACCAACCCTTGATCAACCTCCAACTGGCAGAAAAAAACATGGGACAATTGATGATGAACATCTTGGACATTGTTTCGGGAAAGCAAAGACTATCGACCGCCGCTTGCTCCTTGATAATGGCCAAGGCCCGACTAGTCAGCTGAGATGTCGTCAATCCTTCCAAATCCAAAATGGAAAAGCATTGAAATCTAGAAAAAAGAAGAATCACAGCAGTCAGAAGTGCTTCAATTTGTAAGATCCAATTTAGTGATCTTTTCCGTAAACTTACAGGTTGAAATCGGGGTTCCTGGACTTTTCATCTCTCAAGAGGTTGCCAAAATCGTGCATCTCCACGTACCAATGAAACTTGAGGATTCCATCCAAGGTGGTGATGCATTCCACGGCATCCACATTGAGGACACCTGGCTTGGAGATGTAGATAGGAGCTCCATTCTTGGCTTTTCCGGAATAAAGTGAAGGGTAGTTGGCAAAGTAGGTGCTCATCTCACATCCGAGGGCATCCACGGGGTTGGCGTAGTAATCATTTTCACGGGGACCCTTGTGGCATTCCGTAGCCTCCTCAATCATTTTGATAGTATCGGCCAAGACATATTTACGAGCCCGAAGCCAGCGAGTAAGACACCAAACTTCGCCCTCCACCTCTCCAAAAGAGTACACTGTCTGTCTCACATCGTCGCCACGCTTGTTGATCTCTTCCTTGAATTTGAACTACAAAACAAAGAAAGGTTAAAAAAAAACAGGGAAAGAATCGACGTCAGTCAAGAAAGTTGGATAGTGTCCAGGACCACAGTAGATGACCGTTAACAATTCTGCAGCAACTCACGTAAGTCTCGGCTTCCTCCTTGGTTAAATGACCAGGGACACCCCATAGCATAGGATCGTCCTTGATTTTATCGGCGCCCTTGCTGTCGTCGCCAATGCCCATCAGCTTTGCTTCATCCCAAGTTCCTGCGTCCGCCATTGTATAACAATATAAAAAATAGTGGGATAGGTTGTATTGGAGAGTTAATGCTATAAAAGTTCCTTTGAGATGGTCTTTTGTAGAATTATGATGGGCTAGACAGGTCTTTCAACGGAATTTAGACTAGCTAGAGTATCTACTGGTAGCTACTGTAGCTACGAGTAGTACTCGATTGTTGCTCGAGACGATGATGCAGGCTGAGGATCAAAAAATGCCACTGATGATGATGAATGAATCTATGACCCCAAATCGTGATTCGATCTGAATCCGTTGGTTGAGTCACGCCTCAGCGAGGACTGATCCGATCCTAGTACTCTAGCTACTGTACTAGAAGTACTAGCTAGAGCTAATAGTAGCGAAACGTAGGTAGTTTAGACTAGCTACCTGGTACCAGTAGAGTACTCCGAAGTCGTCTACTAGTACTCTTCTTCTAAAGTTTTGGTACTCTACACTGGTACCGAGAATAGAATACTACGCAGCATAGATGCGACGGCGATGCCAGAGCAATTACATGAGCCCTCCTTAATTTTCTTACGGTGTGTGAAGGGAAACCCATCAGGAGAAGATTCGTTGTGTTGTTTCTGCGAATGGCCTTGCGCATGGTGCAGGAATGATTCTACTTTCTTTGCTCATATTCATGCTTTTGGCCATCAGCGCGGTTTGCTGTTCTTTGTCATTAGTTGACCTACTAGCGGTGTTGATAGGAGCCGAAGGCCGAATTACATTTTCGTAGGAAAATATGCTGACTCCTGAATCTTTTTTCCTTGGATATTGCGTGTTTCAGCGTGGGTGTTAACTGGGCTGTGGAAGCTTTGCCAACCTCGACTTGGCGCGCGCTTGATTGAACGATTATGAATAATCATCCGTGAAATCCTTAACCTTACTGAATTAGTAGACGTCATACAAACGATTCGTTCATTCCCTTCTTTGAATCCCTGAGGTGACGCCATTTCAATCATCCGATCTTTGAGCTCAAAAACCTTCAAGTACATGCGTGGCTTGCTTCGCCCTTCGACACCTTGATGAAGATGTCGATGTACTATCCATCACGATACAGTGCTTAACTATCATAACCTTTGTTGAGAGGTGAGTATTCCATGGCGGCCCGCCGTCACTAATTGAAAAGATAATTATCGTTTGAAGATAGCCAGGAAGGCTCAGTCTGATCGACTGATCGGTTGATCTCCACTTCTCATTTGCTTCATTCCAATTGTTTTCATCACAATTCCTCACCTGTCTCCCGCATCTTCTCGCTTCTGTTACCCATCGTTATGTAGAATTTTGAAAATGGCCAAGTTGAGTTTTGTTATCCTTTCGGTCTGCGTGGCACTTACCTCTGCCTTTGTGCCTGTGGCACGAGTGAGCTCTCCCGCTCATTTGGCAGCCCCTTCCCCTGTGGCCTTGAATATGGCTGAAGATATGTACTGGGAAGCCGAGTACCCTCCTTCCAAGGTTCTCGGACCTGTCATGTCCAAGATGCCTTCTGGTCTTTTGGGTATGCTTTCTCTTGTGTTTTTGGGCGCATGCGCCTATTCCTGCTACGAGACCAGCCTCCTTCAACAGGAGCCCGGTGCCGTCGCCAGTGGATCTTGGGTCAAGTGGTACTACGTTCTTGGATCATTCGGAGGACCACTTGCTTGGGGAACTCACGTTGCCTGCTGGATCCAGCGCAAGAATGACATGTAAAACGCCACTCTTTTTTGCTAGTCCTGCGCCGAATATGAAACTACCTATAGATTTTAGTATTTGGTTGAGCGCGTAGTTTTTTCGGTGTGCTCATTTGGACTCTAAATCTTGCTTTCTCACTAGCGAACAACGGAAACCACCAATAATTATTGTTCCCTAGATCGGAGAGTCTTTTCAGATGACATTCTACATCTAGATACACACTCGAGTAACAATTTAGACGGGAGTTGATCTCTGAAAATTCTTTTTTAGATGTGTTCAGAAAGTAGTGCTGGATAGTTCGAGGAATCGTATATGCTATATGCCCGTCAAGAAATGCGACCAACAACATGAATTAATCTTCATCCAGATTTGTTGATTCTACTTTGTTCTCGTCAGCATATATCATGAACATCCTAGGCACCCTCCGAATTGTTAATGACAAGAGTTCCCTCATAAAATACAGGCTCAGGTGGTTGGCTCCACAAGGGTTGAGGAGGTGCTTTTGGTTTTTCATCATCTTTGGATTCTGCATCATTTGGCTTACCGTGTGCCTTGGAAAAGGCACTACCATTTCGCCAATTATCAAAGGCCCGACGATCCCTCCAAATCGTGCAGCTGGTATAGCTTGGCTCGCCACTACTCAAGGGAATGACTCCGTGACCCTTGGCAGATGCATCTCGTCGCATCATGGAAAACGCAACAAATCCGTCGCAATCTTTCAGTTGGGATTCCCGTTTGGCCCAGCGCTGTTCAAAGGCCTGAGCATTTTCGGGCGTGACAAAGAATTGGTTGCATGCTACAAAGCATTCAGTGGGGAGAGTATTGATCCCGTCCGCCTCAACATTACGCCACCCATCTACTGTTTGCGCTAATTTCTCGGGAGGTTTCGATTGGACCAGCAGTCCATCAAAAAAGGCGGGACGAGGAGCTCCCTTGAGGACCATGGCACTACTGACCATGGTACTAACAAAGGCTCCAATACTGGTACCACCGTGAGCTTCCTTGAAAGCATCTCCGGATCGCCAAGCCGAGAAATCAGACTTTTTGTCCCAGACAGTAAAACTCACGTAATTTCCTTGCAAAGAATCACCGGATCCTTCGTCGTATGTGTTGGTTCCATCCTCTTCCAGGGCTACCCTTCGCATGAGATGGAAATAACGAAATCCATCGAGTGTTGCCAATCGCGATTTGCGCGTCGCCCATCGTTTTTCAAATTTAGCACCCTTGCCAGGACGGACTGTAAACCTATTGGTAGCGATATAGCGGTCGCGTTTCAACAGTCCCTTGTCGGTGGTGCTGGTGGTGGCGGTAGAAATATCCTTAGAATCCGTAGTGGAAAACAAAGAAGTAATTGAGGCACCAGCGTTGCTTTGAACCAGGGGTACCGAAGAAAATCCGGAGCAGCTCAGGGCTGCACTGAGGATAATAAAGAGATTAAGAGGTTTCATCATTTTCTAATCTTGTGAGAACCTTTGTCTGCTACTTTTAATTGCTACGAGCAGTAGTGGTTGTGTCAGTGTTTGTCGATTTTGATTTTCATCAAGACTTAATTGAGCTGGTCGTAGAGATCTTTTCGTTTTGATGAGAGAGAAAAAAGGACTCACATCTCTCCACTCACTAATTGTAACCCTAGCCCTCTCAATACCTTAAAATACTACTACCAAGTACAGTACAGTACTCACAAATGTACTAGTAATAAAGAAGTAGACCCTCTCCTCTAGCTAGTAATAACGATTGCGTGCTTTGCCAGAGAACAATAGATCTTTACCACTATAGTACTTTACATTCAATTTTCGATAAAGCATTGGCCATCAGTGCATCGATATCACGATCTACTGTACGTAGCTAGTGGGAGCAATGGCAGGCAGATAGGCATTGCCATCGAGAGAGGAGAGAACAGGAAGGACACAAAAAAACGAGACTATTATTTTCGCTCGAACCAAACGAGATTTTAACACAGGAATCATGAACATTCCATTGACAACGAACGAACAAAAATACAATTAGTACAGGTCTTTATGAATTCT
>Ga0100393_10001605_pt1 | contig 22742 bp, 18 predicted proteins | sample CryGeymeta201517_FD_81546 | JGI IMG/M metagenome (GOLD analysis project Ga0100393, IMG submission 81546) | Groundwater microbial communities from Crystal Geyser aquifers in Utah, USA - Crystal Geyser metaG 2015-17 | ecosystem: Environmental > Aquatic > Deep subsurface > Groundwater | place... | reverse complement strand
GGACGGGCAGGCTGAAAGGCCACGGCCGAATTCGCAGCCATCAAGGCGGCAAGAACCAGTCTCGTGTTGGCAAGGGACAGCATCGTAAATTTCAATAAATAATAATAATCTTTGGTTAGATTATTAGTTGGGTTGTAAGATTATGATACACGAATAAAGGAATGATGATTGGGTTTGAAATAAAAATAAATGTTCGTTCACAAAAGGAAGCCACCAACGAAATTGTTTCCTTGTTGTTTGACTACACGTCACCGGTTGACAGAGATGATGGGATGATGTCTCCATTGAGATGTGCTGTGGATCTTAATCAGAATGATCTGATTGGTTCAAAATACTATAGAGTTAAGGATACAACCACGACAGCTCTAGTTCTGCTGCTGACGATAATGAAAAGGTTCGGGTTTCCATTTTGGAGTGGCGGCGTGGCATGAATCAAATGAGAAGCTCGCAGATCTACTCGTACCATACTATTGTAGATTCAACTACCTTGGTGGTGTACGAGAATTGCTACTTCCACAGAAGCAAGCTCATCTCAAACCAGGATGCACGACCATCAAGTACTTCCAAGGACCTACTTTACTCGCGGTAAATACTCTGCTAGCTAGCTCCAGCGGACTGGAAAGTAGGAGCATCGTCGAGAAAGATCTTCATGATGCTCAAAATGTGTACTTTAGCTACGTGCGCACCTGCTCTTCGAAGGTTTTAATCTGCTGCTGGACGCAACCCTCTTTTGAAGTAACGCGGTTCATGTCTGCCTGGTAGGGAGGATACCTGGTAATTAATAATTATCATAAAATATTGAATTGAACATCATTGGTGGCCTGCGGCGTGTCGGTACAATAATAATATATCTTTTGACATCGCTCCTCATCAGATTTCTGCAGCCTCGGAGGAGACGAACGTGGGCGAGGAAAAACAGTTCGTCATTGCTAGAAATTCAAAAACCAGAAGCCAGCACTGACCACTTGCCATTTTTGTCATGAGCGCGAATGCCATCATAATGATATCATCACTCCTCGCCTCCTCTAGTATTATACCTGTAGTACTACTTGTTAGAGGTAGTAAGTCAGTGATGTAAAAGTTTTGACGGAACAAAAGTCAGAGGATTCTTTTTCTCTCACTGTCCGTCTACCGTATGGTACCCTGGTACCAGAACGAGAAGGAGACGTTGCAGTTGTTGCCACAAGAAGCATGCTGCGGTCGAGCAAAACCAACAGAAACAGCAACCACACATACTGATGCTGAGAAATTTCTTTACCGCTTCCCTGGGTCCTTGCTCTTGAAAAGCTTTGATAAAAGAAGAACGTTTGCCAGCTACTCTAGTACTGTAGTACCAGGTAGTTGACACAAGCAATGTTAGTTGACACAAGCAATGATCACCACGTCCTACGAAAGTTTTGTCGTACAGTGTACATGGTATTAGTACTACTAGCTACTACTAGCTACTCCGGAGTACTACTACATTTTTAAAGTCGAGCTACCAGCACCTTGTACCTGGTACTATTACTACTACGGTAACTGGTAGCTCCATACTAATAATATTTATTTACATAACAGTTGCAGCAGGTTGCAGTAAATTCGTTGATCCGCTTATTCAAATGATATTACGCCGCATCTCCCTTGATATTTTATGTAAGAATTTATGTAGAATCAGGAGCGCTGAGTAGAAATCAGATTTTCGGAGTTACAGCCTATTCTGTGAGATTCAATATATCTTACTGTACCGCTCCTCCGAATCAAAGAAGAAGCCTTGCTCACTTTATTCTTCTCCTCATTCATCCTTAACATTCATCATAAATGCACTTGAAAAACAAACCAAACCAATCACCATGGACGATCTGGCAGAACGCTTAGACGTTCTATTGAGTCAAGAGCAGTCTTCTTACAAAACTGTGGACTACATGGACGAGGATTATCAAAATGTATTGATGATGTCGGTATCTGGTTCGTCTGGTACGTCGTTGTTCTCCTCCGACATGAGTTTGACCAACAAAAACTCCCGATCTTCCTTTTCCTCGTCCGATGCGTCGAAAATCGATCCCTATTGGCGTGAACGAATTGCCGAATGGTTCTATAGCGTGGTAGACCATTTTGAATTTTCGCGAGAAGTTGTAGCTGTGGCGATTCATTATTTGGATCGATACTTGGCCACTGCTCCGGTCACCAAGAAACAATTTCAGTTGGTCGCCATGACATCTCTCTACTTGGCCATCAAACTTTACCAACCAAAATTCCTCCAAATTTCCCAAATGGTCGGGCTTAGTCGAGGTGAATTTACTTTTGATGAGATGACGGCTATGGAATTGCATATCCTCAGGTGAGACTACTGCAGTATTCCTTCTTGGTTAACGACGATGGAGACACAGGAGATCCTGCGTTCCTGCTTTGTTGCAGTAAAACTGCTGTCTTTTCGTCTTCGCCAGCTGAATCTCTCCTGCATTGGAATGCACTTTATGTGAAACTATGGAACTTTCAGTACAAAGTTTACTTTTGCGACTTATTTCACTTAAGGGTCAAAATCCCCTGCGCTGGTCTTTCATGTGCATCTTGTTCGTCAGATTTTAATGCGTTCCTGATCTTGATTGAACAGCATTTGCTGTTTCATGTTTTGTTGCGCTCCTAATGAATATTATGTGCCATGACTAACCTCTGATCTACGCCTCTTTCAATTTTCTGCGTACACGTTTAGATCCCTCTCCTGGAATGTGCATCCGCCTACGGCCTATTGTTTTGCCAAGCACTTTCTCTTTTTTATGCCACACAGTTCCATTGACATGGACATTCGCCACGACATTTTCGAACTGTCCCGTTTCTTGACGGAACTCTCCGTCCTTGACTATTTCTTTGTCTCGAAGAAACCATCCTGCTTAGCTATTGCGACCTTGCTGAATGCTTTGGAAGAATCGGAACATGTCTCCAAACTAGCCCGGATTGATTTTGAAGTCCACTTGTGCGGCCTGGTCAATCTGGAACATGCGAGCTTTGAAGTCGTCGAATGTCGTCGTCGATTGAAGCAACTGTACTTGGAATTCTCTCGCCCCGCATCAACAAATGCGGAAACGCGAAATGAAACTATCTCTCCCGTCTGTGTTTCGTATGGCTTTGCCGGGGAATACGCGTCGGTATCCCTTTACGGAAATGCCACCATGCGTGATGGCGACTGTTGTTGAACATAAAAAAGGAACGCAAGCCAAGCTACGTGTCTTTGCTTTGAAACTACCTCATTACTCGCTATGCTATATGTACTCTGCAAACGAGAAATTTTAGATTGACCACTGATCCCGAGAGAAAAATCAACGGAACACCATTTTCTTTCCCAGTTGGACGATTCAAACCAAATGCAAATGATGTTTCCTCAAGCACATTTATGTCGGTACCAATCTATGCATCGATCTATGCACATATCACCACATGTCACGATGCTATATTCATACTCACCTGTACCATTATGCCCTTGTGCACTACGTCACAAGTTGGCATTGTGTTCGTATACTGTATATTTAAAATTTGTTTGTACTTCCTAATAACCCTGGGACTACTAGAGAGTATATTATTATAAAATAAATTATGACTTGCTATTTTACACTCGTTTTAATTCGATGTAGATGTGGATATTTTGCTTTTGAAAGTGCACGAAGTCTGCGAAAGTATCTCATTTCTTGAGCCACTTTCGCGTTGATACCCGCCGCACACGCACACTTTTTATTGCTCAACACCAAATATCAGGACGCACTTCTCGTAAAAGACCGTAAACAAAACCAAGAGCCTCACTCTGTACCCGAGAGGAAGCCGAGGCATTCAGTAGCAAATCCACCAACTCGCTTCTAGTAGCACCTTGTGCCCTTGCACGATCTAAACGATTCAAATCAAGGTAATGCTTAATTTTTGGGTTCTCTTGCCATGGCACGCATTCTTGCAAAGTCACATTGGACATTAGCATTTGTAGGCAACACTCAATGTCTTCCTTTTTCTTCGTGTGTGAACCTAAAATGCAGAAACAACGTAGCCTGGAATTTGACGAAAGGGACTTTAGTACGGAGGTTGTATCGAAATTTGTAGGAGGCGAACCCAAAACCAAGGATCTAAACCCGTGAGGCTGTTTAAGGATCTCAATCAAAACGTTTGACAAGAGTGCCCCCCGAAGGCTATCGCGATCGTCCGCCAACATGAAAGTATTGACATGGTTTATGCGTGCAACATGTCGGATAAGATCAAGGAAGCAACGATCGTCTACGATATAGTGTCCATTCAATTTCAAGCTTCCGTCACTCTCAAACTCCATGTTAAGTCTTCTTTCTGCAGTTGTAGTTGTGCAAAGAAGTTGTATATTATTCTTCAACGAACGGTTGATGGCGATACCTTGTAAGGTTGCCTGCACCCAAATAGATACGTCAATAACTTCTTCGAAGGAATGGGCAAAAGTAATTACCACCTTCGTTAGAGCAGAATTTTGTTCCAGCGTCCTCTGATACATTTGTTGAATGTCAATGTCCTTGCGTACTGCTTTGGAAATATTCAATGCGACTTTTTGGATTGTAACATTGTCTTTCAACGAATTCAAAAAGTAGAGAAATGCTTCCTTTTCCCATCCAGGTACAATTATCTTTAGCTCTGCAATGCGCGGAAGCAACTGACATAGACTTCTCGCAGAAGTCAAAGAAAGTGGTGGCACGTCTGTCCTGAATTGACCCAGATCGATTATCAAGAACTGCGTAGTTTCGGGCCAAATTTCCACACAAAAATCTAGAAATTGGGCAGATCGTCCAAGTTCTAGCCCTTGGCGAATTGCCTGACGTATCTTTGTGCTTGAAAGCAGCGTTTCTAGCGGACAGTGTTCCACCAACAGACGTAACGTGGGTACGGAAACTTCATTGTGACGCGATACAAGCGCTAAGTGAAACGGCAAATGGCCATGTCCATTTGGTTGCCCTAGTTGATCTTTGTTCAGATCGCATAAATACAAAATCACGTTTTCGTGTGCACTATTGCAGGCACAGTGAATGGGCAGGTTACTCGCCCTGGTAACCTCACCGGGAGTTCTCAGTAGCTGCGGCAGATCTGGAACAATCTCGCAAAACGTCTGCACACTTTCCAAATCTCCGAGGTTGATGAATATGTTCAATGTATCAACAAGACACTCTCTGTTGAATTCATTGATCAGAGCAGGATCGCTCGCGAAGAGCTCGAGTAATTGCTTTAGAAAACTCACATTGCGTCGTACCTCGTCGGTGGTATTTTCGGTTCCTGGTGTCGACATGACCGCAGGAAGAATAAAAAGTCAAGTTTTGTTTTGTTTTGATGCACGTACTACTGTTATCTGTTATCTGTTATCTGTTATTACAGTATGTATGTGTGAGACAAGCGGTTCTTCGTTCTTCCAGCTGAAAAAAATTGTAGAAAAAAATTCGGATTGAATGTTGATTCGCCTTGGACGCAAACTGGATCCTTTGCAAGTCAGACAATCACCACAGCCCCCGTTTAGCTTCATTAGTACGTAGCATAAAACTGTACGGTACCATAGTACTGTATTACTCAATAGCTAGCTAGTAGCAAGATATATTAGTAGGCGCCACCACAATCTCATTTATGGCTTACTTCTGGGCCTTCGACTGCTATTACGATTTTCTGATGGTCTTGATCTGCCGCTGCGAGATCTCGTCGTAGGTTTTGCCTTCGTGCTAGCTGACGAATCTTGCATTGTCCTTTCGCGCCGACTCGGCACAATGGGTTTCCCGAGTCCTTTGTCGAGAGTCCATAGCCAGTCTTTGTACAGATTGAGTCTCCAGTCGCTTTCGTCTTTGATTGCCTTGGAAAAGCGACCCCCAAGAATGTTCATACGCAGTTCGGCCTCTGAGCGCAGCAAATTTCGAAAGGTATCAATATCCATCCAATATTTGTTGGGTGGTGGGTCAGCTGTTCGTTGCCTATTATTATCCGAAGGACCGGGACGTACGCTGTACATGCTTTTCTTTGTACCATCCGAGTTGAAAGCCCGCTTCTCGTGCGACCGTGCCTTGCGCCGTCTTCGTTTAGGTGGTTCCGAAGCATTCCGAGACTCTCGTGGTGATGGTCGAACTCGAATTGTGTCAACTGTATCGGCTTCTTCTCTTGGCAGCTCATCGCTTACAGAAGCTTTCGTGGTGGTTGGCTCCATTTTCATAGCCTTTTCAGCTTGTTTTCTAGAAAGTAACTGCACAACCTCTGGTTTCCCCTCTCTTGGTTTTGCCTTTGATATCCGCCATTGGGGTGGAACGCCTGTCCGAGGCTTGGTGGTGCTCTCCACAAGAATTGTGGCCAAAACATCTGCTTGCAAGTCAACAACCTCATTTGTTGTGTATCCCAATAAAATAAATTCTTTGACCGGGACAGCCTGCTTTCTTCCTTTAGCGTAATCAAAAAACACGACGAATTCGTCAGCTCCACGTGCATCATCTTCCTGGGGTTCAGGTGCCTCTTCGATCTCCCTAGTAACAGTCTCCGGTGTATCTTTCGCCTTCGTAGGTCTTAATTCCGGGTATTGCCCTTGGATAATTTTGCTTTTGGCAACTGGTTCAGACTTTATTTCTGACGAATTCTCTGAGACTTCTACTGTACTAGCTCCCTTTGCTTCGACAGGAGCAACGATCTCTGGGTCTATTTCAGCAACAGTTTCTTTGTTTTCATTCATATCTGTTTCTATGGAGTCCACTGCCGCCTTTATAGTCGCCGCTTTACCAGATTTGTCGGTCTGCGTTGTCACTTCAGTTTTCTTGCTTGATTCTTGCTTGCTGGCAGCAACCGTTTCCTGTTCATCTGCATATTTGACGGCATCTGAAAACTGGGATGGAACAGGTTCCACCTTTTTATGCGTTTCTTTCTTGATTGTTTCCTGCTTAGAAACTGATTGATCTGACAGTATTGGTCCAGACTCTTGCTTTGATTCATAATCCTTCTTGGAGACTGCCGACACAGCCTCCTGCTTGGATAATAATTGCCCAGACCCTTGCTTAGACAACACCTCCAACTTCGAAACCGATTGCTCAGGCTCTGTTCTTTTCGGTATTTGTGTGTCAACCAACAACGTTTCATCCTTTTTATCAGTCAGTTGATCATATGCACTTCTGGTGAGGACTTCAATATCACTCATGCTGCTACTGCCGAGTCGTTGCCAGTTTGGAGGTAGTTCCGAGTGTGGCCGTGGTACTTGCCCCGCCATAATCAGATCCAGTACATCTGGTTGAAGACGCACAATTTCTTCTTGAGTGTAGCCAAGATTAGTCAATTCCACCAGAGGAGTGGCCATGGAAATACCACTGACGGAGTCTTTGTACATTACCAGGAGTTCATCTGCCGACAAGAATTGTAGTGATGTTGTGTTGCTGGATTCTTTCGACGATCTTGACACGAAATTCTTTTCTGACTTCTGTTCCTTAGAAAATTTAGCTGGCTTTGATGCTTTGGTTGGTCGTCCAGCTTTCTTCATCGCCTCGTTACTTCTCGCGAATTTGAGTAATTCTTTGGCTTTTTCTTGCGAAACAATTTGCAACTTTCTACTTGAGATTTCATCCAAGTTCTCGCTCGCAGGACGCCTCCACCGTGATGGTATACCCATTTTTGGTATTCGAACTTGGTCGGCTACGATCAATGCCACAACATCTGGTTGCAACTGAAATATGTCATCACGTCTGTAACCCAGCTCTGTCAGATTGACCAAAGGTACCGACCGAAGCGTATTGCTCGAAGGATCTTGGTACAGAATCATCGTATCATCCTCGGTATCAGTACGTGTGGACTCAGTTATGACCGATTTCAAGCAATCGTCTTCCGTCGTTGTCGAGGATAATACGTTTTCCTTTGCTCTTTCTTTGATTTCTGTCATTTTGTTAGGTGGATCCTCCCTTTGTGCTTCAACCTTTGTCGATTTTTTTGAGAGCGTATCTTGGTCTGGAGGCTTTTTCACCTTCAAACCATCTTTAAATAGTTCCGTCTTTTCCGCAACTTTTACTTCTGAATTCCTTTTGGCCTTGCTTTCTGTGTGCTTTGGTGGCGCAGACGACAACGTACGCGGCACAGGTGGTGGCAACCCGATCTCTTTGACCTTTTCAGCTCCCAGAACATTCATGACGTACGTCTCGTACCACTCAGGATCTTGTTCTGCAACGGTTCGGTAGGCTGGTAATGTGTCAACCTTGGGTAATAGTTTGGCATCGTTGGACTTGGAGGAAACCTTTCCATCGGATGAATAGAGCAGAGCTGACGGTGAAGGGCGATTAGCAGGTTGCAACCGCCAGCCGACATTGAAGACGTTGATTATGTGTCCACTGTTACGTCCCGACCCAGACGAATATTGGATGGTGGCAAGGAATGCTACATTTGGTTTTGCTTTCGATTGGACCAAGTCACATTGTAGCAGAGCGACGATGATGGCCGTGAAAAAACATCTTGTTATTGACTTCATAGCAAGTCGTCAATTATTGTGTTTGTTTCCTCCTCTGCTCATGAAAAATGCCTCGTCAAATTGGAACTTGCTGCAAGGTCGATTCTACTTTGATTGTAGTCTAGTCGCTTGCGATTTGAGACGTTGATGTGTTCACCCGAAAGAATATAGTTTTATGAAGATTGCGTTGCAACTAAAGAATAATAATGTACTCCGAGTAAATAATAATTCCATCTTGACTTTTATGATGTGAATTTAGGAAAAGGGAATTTGAATTCCACGTGGAGATCCGTATGCATCAACGTAGTTGGTGCTTATGTGCTACCAGCGAATGGATGAGACTTTCGTAAAACGCTCCTACTAGTCTACTAGACTAGTTTTATTATTCAAACACTACACACCAGCATCAAACAAAAAAAACTCTTCACACGAATATCACACGCAAACAAGGGGGTAGTTGCAGCGGCAGAAACCCCTTTACAGGTTACAGATCATTTGATTACTTTATCAGGATGCAGCTCACATGGAGACTTTACCTATTCTTGTTAGTGATGCCTATTCTGCAGAGATATGGAGCAGCAGTGATTGCGTTCGGATGGTGGCGTCAAGTATCTTTGGCCGTTTACTTTGGCTGCTGCAACATCGGATCGACGATGTCAGGGAACCTGACCTCGTCGATTCTGACATTAGATGGTGAAGAACTGGATGTAGTTTTGGTGAAGATCGGAGGTTCGTCGCTAACTCACAAGGCCACCCAAGAAACCATAAACGAACAATCTCTGGAATGGGTATCAAGAACAATTGTATCTTCAATCGATGCTTCCTTCCTAGCAGCCAGCGATGATTCAGCAAAAACTGAAGTTAATCAATCGTTGAAAAGGAAGCGGGCTTTTGTTGTGGTTCATGGAGCAGGATCATTTGGACATCACACAGCCAAAAAGTATGATCTGCAGGGTCGTTTTGACCCCCCAACATCATCATCCGCATTCTCCGGCGCGTTGTTGTCGTGTCAGGAACGGCGACGGACCATGCAAGGTCTCGCGAAAACGAGACTATCCGTTCAAACTCTCAACAGACGTTTGGTTGAAAGTCTTGTTCGTCACGGAGTCAATGCAGTGGGAATATCACCCTGCTTTGCCGTGCCTCAGCTCCAAGCCCATGGAGGCGGAGACAGCCCCGAAGCTACTCAAGAAACTCAATCAAGCCTAGAACGAATCGTGCGGGATGCACTTCAGGCTGGACTGGTTCCTGTACTGCACGGAGATGCATGCTTGTACGGAAGACAGGAGGCTGGTATTCTCAGCGGGGATGTCGTGATGGAACGACTGGGACTAGCACCTTGGGTAACGCATGCCATTTTCTTGACGGATGTAGCAGGGGTCTTTGAAAGCGATCCTCGACTTGATCCCAATGCGGGCCTTTTGCGATTTATACAAATAGACAAGAAAAGTCTGGAGGTTGTTTCTCCAGTGCTAGATGCCTCAGGATCTTCGCACGAGCATGATGTGACGGGAGGCCTGCAGAGAAAGCTTGCCTCTGCAGCTGCCATTGCGGCATCTGGTATCAATGTCACGATTGCCGAATGCGGGACACTGAACGGCGAAAAAGTCATGCTTGGTGTTAGAACCAACATAGAGGCGACCACCGTCTACTCAGTGTAGTGGAGATTTTCTAGAGAGCTAGTAGATACTCCCACTCGATAGGGATTTGTCTACCTGGTACCTGGTGTTCAGAGCTCGTGTGGATGAAGTTTTTGTTTAAACTTTTGCTTCCCTCCGCCCGGGCATATAACATTTTTGAATACACCCGGGCATGAGTTGATTGACAGCCAACCAAACTCTTGCCCCAACATCGCTTCCAAAGAAAACAAATTAATTCATGAATCCATCGAAAAATATTACTCGTACTAGTCTAGTAGTAGTAGGCCTAGACCTTAGAGTACCTTTTCCAATATCATTATATAGAATAAACAACCTGACAATGGCCAAAAAGAACAAGAAGTCTCCCAACTCTTCTAGCAAAGAGAAGGGAAAGAAAAGTAAGGCTGCTATTTTGGAGGAGATTGAAGCCATGTCCTCTTCCGACGAAGGGTCTGTGGACAACAAGAATAAAGCCTGGAATGCCAAAGCCGATGCTCTTAAGAAAGCCATCAAAGATGGCGACTTTGAAAAAATCCTGACCAAGGGAAAATCTGAAGAAGATGACGATTCGGTGGAAGAAATCGTTTTGGGAGAGGATGATGACAATGATGAGGACGACAACGATGAAGAGTCTTCTGAAGAAGATAAACCAGATGTAGAATCCGAAAGTGAAGTAGAAGAAGACAAAAAAGCCGAGGTAGGAAAGGATCAGCAAATAAATGATGAGTCCGATGATGACAGCGAAAACGACCATGAAAATGAAAAGGATGATGATGATGATGAAGAAGAAGAAGAGCAATATGACGCCTTGTATGATTCCAATTCAAAGGCCCTGATAGCTAAAGTCAATGAACTGGTAGCAGAAAAGAAGGATTTCTCATGGGTTGAAACCTTTGATATTGTGTCCTCTACGCCCCTTCCCTTTGGCCAAAAGGACGCGGAAACAGGCGTGAAAATTGATATACATGATGACTTGAAGCGTGAGGTTGCCTTTTATAACATGGCACTGGAAGCTGTGGAAGATGCCCGCATGAAGTGCAAAGAGAGCAATGTCCCCTTTACAAGACCCGACGATTTCTTTGCAGAAATGGTCAAATCGGATGGTGAGCATCAACCATATTTTTCTGCTTTTTTTTTTAAGGGTCTGTAGATGCCAGTATTTGAACTTGTCCGCTCACCTCATTTTTCAATTATTTCTAGACCACATGGCTCGAATCAAGGACCGTCTCATCTTTGAGAATAAGAAGATTGAAGCCGTTACACAGCGAAAGTCCAATCGAGAGCAGAAACTACGAAGCAAGGAAGCCCATGCCAACAAGATTGCGGAAAAATCTAAGCGACGAAAGGATAACGTGAAAGCCGTCGATGAATGGGCCAAATCGGCCGCGGCTAACCGTGGCGGTCGCTACAGCGACGATGCAGACCAAAAATACCTCAAAAAGTTTGAAGGTGGAGATCAAAAACGTCCCTGGAAAGATCGCGATGGGAACTATCAGACTGGTCCCAACAAGAAGCGAATGAATGCGGACAAGAAATACGGGTTTGGCGGCAAACGAGGACGGTTTAAGCAGAACACCCAGGCAGACATCAATGACATGTCCGGCTTCAATCCTAGAGGTAACTTTAGTGGAGGTTCGAAGCGAAAGGGTGGCGGTGCCGGAGCTGGTCGGCAGGGAAAGCGCGCTCGTGATGCTTCTCGTCAGCGTTCTTAAAACCGCAATGTGTGCGCACACTAGTGTAATGTTTTGGACACTATTATTTGAACATTCTCCATGTACTTGTCACGCCAAATGCTTTAGATCTTCTACGTAATACTGGTACGATTAGGAGCTCCAGCAGTAGTTGTACTACGTTGGTACTAGAATAGTAGGCTGTTTGGTACTCGAGTATCTCCTTTCCACGTGCAACCACACTCTGGCTTGTTCCACAATAATCTGAACCCTTTATGAAGCAGTCGAATCAACAATTTCCCCCCTCAAATATGCAATGCTTTACACATCACAAGCTCGCAGCTCACAGCTCACAGCCATCATCACTTTTAACTATTGTTGTGTTGTGGTCGTCCTATCTCCTCAAATGCATAATGAACCACTCCAAAAGACTTTTTTCCAGAGGCCTCTTTGAAAAGTGCACCAGATCCAGACCTGTGGTTGCGACCTTATCTTCCAATCACTGCTACTACTCTCGACCAAACAATCAGGCCCTGTCATGGCCGATCAGTACAAGCAGCATTCTTGTAACAATTCGATGTTTCTCGGCCACTCCAAATATTGATAGCTTCATTGACAAACCCGCAGTCTCTTCCATATCCACAACATCTCAGGACCAAATATCAGCATCATCTCTGCTGGACAATACTACGGAATCCCTCTCACTAACAACATTGACGTCTCTGCTGCCGCCAACGTACTCGGACAGCATTTCTGTATTGGCAACCGAAGCCCACGATCACATCGCTTCGCATGATCTAGCATGGTACAATTTGAGCGGCTACGTAATGGATCTGGTTCATTTTACTCACGATGTCACGGGTCTCTCGTACGCTGCTTCTGTGGCTTCCATTACGTTGGGGATTCGACTGTTTTTAATTCTACCCTTTGGAATTGTGTCACTCCGATCCGACCCAAATATTGATCAAGATATCAAAAATTTGACAGAAAAGATCAAGAGAACATCTACCAAAGTGAATAGGCACACCTACAATGCGTTGCTATCACAACACAAAGAATTGATTCGACGACGAAAAATGCAAACACTTCGCAGTTTCGTCATGCCCGTTATGAGTTTCGGAACCTTTCTGCTCATGTGGTTTGGACTGCGGTATATGGGCGCTTACTATCCAGAGGATTTGGCAGCTGGGGGGACTCTCTGGTTTCCTGATTTAACAGAGCGAGATCCCTTGATGTTTTTGCCCATTCTCAGTTCGGTCACTTTTTTGCTCATGGGGGAGGTGGGGGCGGACCAATTGGGACGTCCCTCTCGAGAGTTTAGTCCATTTTGGGCTAACTTTTGGAGACTCTTTCGAATCAGTACCGTGTATCTCTTCATCGATGCCCCTGCAGCCATTTTTTGCTATTGGATTCCGAATTCTTCCATGTCCGTCTTGCAGTCTGTTGTCCTGAGCCAACCATCTGTGCGAGAAGCAATTGGTGTCATACCGAAACGAAAAGAAAAGGTATCTGTCATTCAATTTGTCAAAGATACACCTGGTACAGGTACTGGTGCTATTAAGGATGAAATGGTGCCACAAAAAGCTGTTGCTGGCAAGGAAAGGATAGAAGGAGAGCAAATATCGGTACACAAGAAACGCAAAGGCAAGCGAAAACGCTAACTACAATAGCAAACAAGCTTTGATGTGGCCCATCTTTACTGCATGTTTCAATCAGAGAATAATGACTTGGCAATGATTAACAAGTTACTCGGAGGACTCAACTAAAAGTTCCTCTACAGATTCGTCTAGAACTGGTTGAGCCGCCTCTCCCGTAAACCAATGCACGGCTTTGGGTATGACTTGCGTTCGAAATATTTGTGCTACTTCGTAGTCCATGGCAAACAAGGCCTCCAAATCGGCAGCCTCTTCTTCGTTTTTGATGTCTCGAATATGGTCGGGCATTTTGGGTGGCGTGAACCAGTGAAAGAAGGATTCCTGGGATTCTTGTTTCGCCACGGTTCGAACTTGTCCGGCAAGCTGTCCTTTGCCTCGCTGTTTTTTAAGAACTGTCGTATGGGTCAAGGATTTATCCTCTTTCCATTGAATTTCCGTACCTGCGACCTTTTTCAGAGTGGGTTCATCATCCAGTAGTAAGTTGGGAACTTCGTATCGTTTCATCAGGGTCGTATTTTCAAAATAGTCGTTCGTGTCAAAGGTAAACGTCAATGTAAAGGCTTTTCCGTCCTCATCATCTTCACACGTGACATCCTGCAAGGATTCCAGACATTCTACGTCTCCTTCCGACAGCATGGCCTGAAGAGTTTCATTGTGAGCAATGGCACAGACCCAAAATTGTGGAATCCCTTGAACCTTTTCTTCGGAAGTGTTGTTATCGTCATTGTTACATGCATTCTCCTTTTTATTGCCTTGAACGATCAAGCTGCGTTCTTTATATAATTTGGAATATTGCACTTGGTATTTAGCTTCTAGAGCTGCTCGTTCATTAAAGTACTCGGCAAATTGCTCATCCCGATCTCGATCCAGTTGTTTTAAAGTTTCAATTCTTTCGAGGAGATATTCTGGCATGTTTATGAGAATATCCTGTTCCTCCTCCTCCTCTTCCTCCCCTTTTTCTTCTTCTCCCTTCTCGGGTGTGTTGTTGACATTTTCTTCTGCCGTCATGTTTGTTTTGTTGTGAAAGAAATAATGAGATACTCGAGTATTTTTTAAAATTACCTACTGTATTTATTTGTTACTAGTAGGCTTAGTCTACTCTTTAGTAGAGACCATTCCGATCACCATACATGAGTTTTTCGTGGTCAGATTTGATGCCATCCATGGGACAGCTGGAAGGACCACTCAGTGTATGCAGTCTTACTTGCTCATGACTCAGTACGCTCCCTTTGCTCACCGGCCTAGCCCCCAAAGATAATTTCAGCTTAGCCAGACTCGGCGCCTGCCCACTTCCTCACAATACGTGGCCGTTGAGTAGACTGCTACTACTAGCATTGACAAGTCAGTCATTGCGACGAGGCCTGCCTGAAATATTTATTTCGTATCCTCCTTCTCGGCCGATCGATCTGCTGTTTGCCAAACAAAAAACCATTGGCTGGATTTTTACTACACAAATTTACTCTTGGATTAATTTTTGCATTCTTCCATTTTCGAATACTAAAAAGAGAAAGAGATATATCGGGGATATATTTTGAATTATTTGTAACTAAAAAAGAAGAATATATTGAAAGATGGGTCTCACTTTCTCCCGTGTTTGGGAGCGCATGGTAAGGAGGTATTAATCTTGCAAGTAGACACGTAGTTATTAATGGGGGAGGGAGGAGCATCCAATGAAGAGATCCCCTCAACCGCTGCGGTCATGCACGTAGATTCTACGTAGCTCAAGTACTAGCGGGTCATTCGGGCGTTGCATTGGAGGTGGATCTCTCTCTCCTTTGGTTTTAAACCTTGGAGATGAAACTTGAACAATTTACTTGATCAACCAATTAGCAAAAAGCTGTATCTCACCTGTCTTATGTTAACCATGTTAATTTCTCTTTTTTTGTGACAGTTCGGCAAGAAGGAAATGCGTATCCTAATGGTTGGTCTTGATGCCGCCGGTAAAACCACCATTTTGTACAAGCTCAAGCTTGGCGAAGGTATGCATCTGCTGTGGATGAGATGAGAGGATTATCTGTCCAATCGAATGATTTTTAACTGACTTGTCCCAACCGCTCCCCTTTTTGAACCCATCTTCTTCTTGCAGTTGTCACCACCATTCCTACCATTGGTAAGTTATAAGTAATCCCATGCCTGAATTAGCACTTTTTGCCTCCTTGAAATTTATTCGATTTGAATGCTTGCACTTTATTTTCCTCTAATAATTTATATGTGACACTAACTAACTTACTCTAACAGGATTCAACGTGGAGACGGTCGAATACAAGAACATTTCGTTTACAGTTTGGGATGTGGGTGGTCAGGACAAGATCAGACCTTTGTGGCGCCACTACTACCAAAACACCCAAGGTCTGATCTTTGTGGTGGATTCCAACGATGCCGATCGTATCGACGCCGCCCGAGACGAGCTCCACAGAATGTTGAACGAAGATGAACTCCGCGATGCCGTCCTCTTGGTCTTTGCCAACAAACAGGATCTTCCTAATGCTATGTCCGCCGCAGAAATGACCGACAAGTTGGGTCTTCACGGACTTCGCCCATCCTACCGTCAGTGGTACATTCAAGCCTGTTGCGCGACGACTGGAGACGGTCTGTATGAGGGACTTGACTGGCTCTCGGCTACATTGGTTAAGAGAAAGTAGAGGAAATATAGTTTTGCAAGTCTCCGTTACGATGCCCGACTACTTTTTTATTATTTACCACCGTATGTACGCATTTGTGGATTGGCGTTCAAAAAATGTTCAACTGTCAAATCACATTTGAAAATAAAAATGAAATCAAGCTCAAGAATAAAGTCTCTGTCTCTCTTTTTCTGTTGGGGAAATCCTTTTCTTCTGCGACAAACGTGTGTCTGTCTCGGGGCGCAAATAATGACCTACCAACCTCCTTTTTACAAGATCATACCATGAAGCAGAACAAACAACAATGACTGGATGTAAAGGACGATTGATACTGTACCAGTCTTTTGTCTGTTTGAGCGGAAATGGAGAGTCTAATGATAAAAATTAATTACTGCAAGGTTTTAGAATCAAAGATCTTTTTTTTATTTTTTGATCTCTCGCGCAGACCTCTTGAATTCAAAGCGAGATGTGACATCAAACAGCCATCCCTCCTGTCATGTGCACGCCGTATACGATATTACAGTATTCGAGTATTTGCCAGCAGCCTCCGAAATTCCTATTGATTGCGGTGGTCTACTAGCTAGTAGGTCTACTTGTGAAAGCGTGCTGTCCACCACGCTAGCTACTGGTACTTTTATTCGTATTACCTGCCTGTGGCCTCCTCGCAGTTTTGGCAAAATTTCCGAGTCACGAATACTAGTCACATAAAAAGACGTTAGCGCTCTAGGAAGCTTGTTTGGCATGAACAAAAAGAAACAACAGATCTGTTCTCAGAATTTTTACTACTAGCTAGTACTGGTCTAGAGACTAAAACCAGAAGCTAAAACTTACTTTACCACATTACAGGTGATAAGAAGGTCGCTCTTTATGCTATCTTCTTTCAATTAAAAGAGTATTGAATAGTTCTCAGACATGCCAAGATCCAAAGACACCAAGGTCTGGAACGAAGATCTCTATGCTGGTCTCATGGCTCGAGCGGATCAAGCCCGAGCACAAGGGAAGGTATCACAGTACACCTGGCGGGATGGTGCTCTTTTGATTCGATCGGTTCGAACGGATATTTATATGTTCAGCAATGGACGAATTGTTGGATTGCCCACCTGCAACAAATTAAGCAAGACGGTGGACAACGAAATTCGCAGTATAATGCAGGGAACTCGGCCGTTGTTTCCCGAGGGTTGGGTCGCCACGAACCGCCATCAGAAGGCTCTGGTCAACAACGATGGAATTGCTGTACGAGATTACAAAAAGGATCCCTATCTCAAAGTTATCAAGATGCGCGGGGGTGCCTATGCCATTCTTTTGGCCTTTCACTACAGCGATGTCGATACCATGACCAAAGATCAGATTTGTGAGGCGGCACAAGAATTTTGTGACGAGGCCATGGACGCAAACTATATGGCCGGTCGACCACGCGGTGCCTTTAGTGCCAAGAATACATTGGTCAAACACTTGTTGGTACAAGAAAATAGGAGCCAACAAAAAGGCGGATGCTGGACGTATACGATCACCGAACATGGTAAACAATTTACCAAGGCTATGATGGACAAATTTCAACTCAGCGATGATGGACTGGGACAAGCTTCGCCTCTTTCTATTGATCTTAAACCAGCAACTGAACCATGCGGGTTCGACAACAAGAACACTAGCCACAATCCTTACATAAAAAATCCTTACATGAAGAACAAACAACAACGAGGCATGCAAAGAATGGTGACCACTCCATCTCCCAACAAGGGCCGATCGCGCACAACCAAGCTTCAGCAAAATGATAGACAGAAGCTTTTGGATTGGTTGGAAACAGCTGTCAAAGAGGAACAAATGAAATTCAATGTAGGCGAATCTCGTCGAGCCGGTCTCCATGATTTGTGCGGTGTTATTATGCGAGCCATTCCAGGACTGCGTCTCAAACATCAATCAGAAGGCACAGGGAGTGATCGCGCATTATATATTACAGTCCTGGAGCGAGACAACTCAATATTTGGCATTCAAGGATTGATAAGCACAGCTGTTACCAGCAGTGGTAGTTCGTCGTCTCCTGCTTCCGTGTCGGAGAACAAAGTCTTTGCGAAATCTATCAAAAATGTTTGTGGAAATAAAAAAATTGACGGTGGATCGCCTGCCAAAAAAGTAAAACGGGCTTTTTACGCTTGTGATTCCGATACCGATGATGATGATGAATTGGATTTGGATGTTAGACCTCAAATTTCTCGAGGAAAGGTCAGCAACAAACCTTTGGCCAAACGAGTATTGAAATTTCTTGATTCGGACAGTGACAGCGATTCAGACTTAGAAATGATGCTCTCGATTGCAAAAAAGAAGTGCACAACAAAGCTAGAAACCGCCACTGTCAACAAAACAGCGGTGTCTTCATTGGATGTCTCGGTGAATGGAGAATGTGATTCGAAAAGGAAGAATCTCAAGCCAACAGGTAACCAACTAAGGAATGTGCCACCGAAAAAAATGATTGTAGTGGACTTGTTGAGCGACAGCGACAGTGATGACGATTTACATTTGGAGCCTGTTGAATTCAGAAAGAGCCAGAAGAAGCCTACGGCAAAATTGGGCCAAACTGTTTGTCTCGACGATAGCCAAGACAGCATTTCGTGCTTCAAAATTGAAGACAATGGCTATGGTCCGTCGTCCTGCGCCAACACTTCTAAACTTGTAATCGTGATCGACAGCCGAGAGCGAGACAGTAATGCAACTCCTCGGCAGTTGCGCATGGAACTGACTCGGATTCTCACGTCGGGCCTTTTGAATCGAGTCTGGCCGAAATGTATGCCAAACCTGGTGGTAGAAAAGACTTTGGTTCACGGGGACTTTGCGTTCGAGCTGGAAAAGAATCCCGCGGCTCACCAGAGGATCTCTTTGTCCATTGAGCGCAAGCGTGTGGGGGATATAGTTCAGCGCTCAGCCAAGGGAGATCATTGGCATCAGCTGCAACGAATGTGCCACCGTTTCGAGTTCGCGGTGTTGCTGCTGGAAGGCGATGCTTCAACGGCAAACCAGTACGCGGCAAATGATGCGCAACAAATGGATGATGGTTGGAATGCTGACTCCTTTTTGATTGACGATGATAAGTCTATCTTTCGATTTATGGGACGGGCCATTCTTTCCTCGCCAAAGATTCGATTCATTCAAACCAAGGATGAGCAAGCTTCACTTCGAGCGGTAGGGGCGTTCGGTCTTATGGCCGCTTCGAGCACTCTGGCGTCAGAGCAAAACGCTCTATCGCCAGTCTCCAGAGTTGATTACAATGCTCTAAGTGACCGATTGCTCTCTGGAGGAATTCCTTGCGTTTTAACAAAACGCATAGCATCTGAGATTGGCTCTTGCTCTCGTATGGATGAGATCTTTGAAGAAGCCTGCGACTGTGCGCGAGACACACTTCTCTGTCCGATTATTGCACATAGCTTACCTCTCTCCGACCTCCCAGATTCTACCACAAATGCGGCTGGCTGGGCCAAAGCTATCCGTCGTGTCTGGTTTTCGTCCGTGGCAGATCCACAGGCGGTGAGGGCTTTTTTTGAAGAGCACATGAGGAATGTGGATGATCCAGGTAGATTGTTGGGCTTTTTGCATTCTGGATTTAGCTTTGACTCGGCTCTCAAAATGGCTCAGAATAGCGCAGGCTCTATCGATCTCCCCGCTCGCTCTGTTTTGGTAGAGCTCTCCTCAGAGCTTCAGCATTGCTTTCCGGCAGCTCCAGGCGAGCAATCATTTTACAAAGTTAAGGCCTCCTTTACTGGAAACCCACTGAGTTTCCGAGTGCCAACTATTGTTCTTACAACTCAAGCTGGTGAATTTCGCTCTTCTAGGTTATGTTTGCATGTCCTCGAGGGACCTGTAGTGGTTGAGGCGGTAAAACAAGCGATGAGCAAACAGTCGTCATCTGATTTTGTCTCGGCTGCGTGGGCCGCCGCTCTCGACATTCACAGTCAGTGTTCCACCTCAACACTTCGCCACGACACAGACCGTAGAGTCTTATTGGTCCGTGGCTTGGGACCTGCCATAGAACGGGAGGCCAAACAAGCAGGTTACAGACAAGAGTTATTGGTTGTTGTCGACATGGCGCTGGCTGCTGTATCAATTCGACACAGCATGGTCGTGATCCAGGCGGTAAAGAAAAAGCAGGAAGATTTGGAAACAGTGGCACAGAATCTGGCTATGGCTTGTTTTCACTACCAGCTCTTGACACAAAAGATTTAGCATGCCTACATGAGGATATGTCAACAAAATTTATATGTAAATGTGGTCATTTCAATAAATAACACTGGTCCCATGTCGTAGGTCACACGGTGGATGCATTTTTACCTACCCCTGGTATGCTCGGTGAGCATTGCTTGTCTTTCACCACCAAGACATTCATCATTGTCAGTGAAAGTTGTGTGAGTTTTTCCATCAAGAGTTTGTGTCCGCGCCATGTGTGACAAATTTGAGGGTCATGATATTGGGTTTGTTTTCTGAAGCAAATCATACCAAGCTTTCTTGTCATGGACTGAACAAGTATTCATACACATTCATTACATAACAATGAGTCAATTCTTTCAACCTTTTTGTTGTAAATTTTGTTACATTATTATATTATGTTTTCGTTGGTAGTAGCAGAGCAGTAGAGGCAAGCCAATGCCAGAATGATAGGTACGATTGGGAAAGGCAGTAATTTTCCCTAGGTCTTGATCAAAACTTCTTTATTCCTTTATTTTTTTACCCAAATTGATTCCCTTTTGATAGATGCTATCTGGCAAAACAATGCCTTCCCTTTTCAACAATGATTTCGTCACCTTCGTTTGAGAAATGCTGTGCACCATACCACGCAAGATCAAGGCATTCAATTCGTCTGGGTCCAAATCTCCCGGTCTCAATGGTCCGGAAGGTTTGTCGCCGTCGTTGTTAGTGTGACCACCACCAGCACCACCAGCACCAGCAGCAGAAGCACTGGCGGCACTCAAGTGTGCCAATGTAATAGCCGTGGCTACTGACAGATTAAAACTTTCGGCAAATCCTACCATTGGCAATGTAAAGGTACCATCTACCAAATTTCGCATAGTATCCGAAATACCCCGCAATTCGTTGCCCATAACGATGCACAACGGTCGATCCTCCTGATGAGAAGGACGCGGTGGAGCATCATCCTTATCTTTATCATCCTTCTCATCATGAGTTACATCAGCATCATTCTCACCAAATGTATTCCAATCAATGTCACGAATATCTACGCTGTTGGGATTCAAATCGGATGCCAAGATGCGACAATTGTTTTGAGCCCGAATGGTCTGTACGGCATCTTCTGTGCTAACATAATGATGAATCGATAACCACTGTGCGGATCCCATGGCCGTTCGCATTCCCTGTTTCTGTAACAGTGCTGCCTTGCCTTGATATAATTTCGATTCGGTAACGATATGTACGTGTTGGATACCAAACGAATCCATCGTTCGTAAACAGGCCCACACATTGCTTGGATTGGACGGATTTTCAAACAAAAATTGCGTGTGACACGTTCGCTGTTGGAGAACAGTTGTTATCTTTTCCCGACGAGCATCGGCAACGTAGGGGCTCAAAATCTGTATACATCGTCGGACCAATGTCGGTGATAGACCGTACAGTACTTCTTGACGTCGTCGCTGTTCAGTGGCCATCCATTCATCTTGGCGCGTTTCTTCGGTCAAGACTTCTTCGGTCAATTCCATGGTGTGCAATTTATCATCGGCATTCGTATTGAATCGAGAATCCCATTTTGGTGAATCGGAAAAATCAAATGGTTTTTCCCATTCCAACAATGCATCGTGTTTGGAAATTTCTTCAATCGTATCGTTATTGTTATTATTGATGTTGCTGTCATCGGGAATTGGATTCGTTGGAGTCGTCGTTGGTGTTGTTGTTGTATCGAAATGTTTGATTGTCATGAAACGTATTGAAGTTCTTGTGTGATCCATGATGGCTCGAGGAGTTACGACTCGCAAATTCGTTTGCAAAGCGCGACTGGAAGGCAATTTACTCATCAAGAACATCACGACCATGATTGGAAGAATGGAGACAACAACAACAACAACACGGTTACAACTGTTACTTCGGTTATTTGTTTTACTTTTACTGGCTAAAAAAGCCATGATGTGTTGCGTGCGTGTGTGTTGTGTGTGTTTTGCCTGTTCGAGAAAGCTGCACGCAATGAACAACAACCTTTGCAAAAACACCAATCAATCAATCCAACAAATTGCAGTAGCAATAGGGTCTTGTTTGCTACTGTATGAGGATGAAAGCGAATGTTGTTGGTGGTGGTGATGGTGGTTGGTGTGTGGAATGGTGATGGCGATCGAGCAAATAATATAGTAATGATGATCAGTGGATGCGGTTGGGAGTATTATTTTTTATTTTGGTCTGGGTCAAAAAAAAAAAAACTGTACAAAACTGACTAGTACTAGCTAGAGTAGGGAGTAGTAGTAGCAGTACCACTAGTAGACTACTACTTGACAAAAATAACAGGCGTCTTATTTTACTGGTTGGTTTGGAGTGGAAACAAATACCAGTACTCAGTAATAATTAACAACATGTTTCGTCTTCAGAGCCAGCCGAAGGGAACGTGAGACAAGGAGACCCGAAGCCGATGTCAACGGAATGACCCGAAATGCCCCATCCCGTCTCCCACTCAGAAACAGGAACACATCGGGAGAAATCGGATACGACTATTCCCACTTCGGGGAAGAAGATCCACACGCCAGGCTGCCGAAGCCAAG
>Ga0100393_10001601_pt1 | contig 22756 bp, 19 predicted proteins | sample CryGeymeta201517_FD_81546 | JGI IMG/M metagenome (GOLD analysis project Ga0100393, IMG submission 81546) | Groundwater microbial communities from Crystal Geyser aquifers in Utah, USA - Crystal Geyser metaG 2015-17 | ecosystem: Environmental > Aquatic > Deep subsurface > Groundwater | place... | reverse complement strand
TTTCAAATCCTGTGGGTAAATGTAGCATGTTTTAGAGGGTTAGTATATTCTAAAATAGCTAAATCCACAGGATTTTGATTAAAAAATAGTAAAGTCAAACTAAGTAATCGTACAAAATTAATGCATCTTATTTTTTAATGTAATAGCTTGATAATCAATGTTTTATATAATTATCAATTATCCATTTTAAATTAGCTTCGCTGCTTTGGCAGGTGTCCATTTACTTATCTCTAAACAAAATATTACTCCTATCTCTTCATAAATGTAATACCTAGTTTCCTCGTCTATTACTGTACCCTACTATTTTTATTTTTTAATCTCAACGACGGTGAAACCTCGTTGAAGGTTGAAAAATAGAGCAAAACCCACCGTTGTTGAAGCTCACATGCAGCCATCAACGAGGTTTTAAAAAAAGTAGGGTACAGTAACGGTCTACTAAAAAATAAACCGTTCAATTATCATTAAATCAATTATTTAGTACTTTTGCAATTTTAAAAAATAACTGAGTTTTATTTTTTTAAAATGGTAGTTGTAGGGACAATGCGTGTATTGTCCCTACTAGAATGCAAATAACATAATAAAAGTTTGTTCTATAGACGATTTGCGAAAGTCTTATTACTAGTAAATTATAAACAAATAAACTCGTAATTTTTAATTCATGATTACCTTTAAGCGTCCATATCCACCTTCACATCATCTGTAAGTGGATGCGCCTGACAAGTCAGAATATAACCTTCTGTAATTTCGGCTTCACTAAGAGCTTCGTTGGAATCCATCGTAACTTTTCCAGACAAACAAAGACCACGACAAGCCGTACAAAGACCACTTTGACACGAATAAGGCATATCAATTTCTTGATCTAACGCTGCATCTAAAATAGTCTTTTTGGCATCGACAGCGATTTCCATTTCTTCTCCATTTAATAAAATTTTGACTGTTTTTCTTCCATTTGGAACGATTTCTCCATTTTCGTCATCCGAATTGACGGGCGCAAAAAAGTTTTCTTTATGAACCGTATCAGCATCAACATTCAATTCTGATAAAGTTTCTTCTACTGTGTCCATCATTCCTTCAGGCCCACAGAGGTAGAAAATTCGTTCTTTAATATTTGGTAATTTCTCTAAAGTTGTTTTAATAAATTCTTTTGTGATACGCCCCTTAAAATAAGTACTGAGATGATTTTCTTTTTGAGATAAATCTGTTTTTGGTTGTGTCAAGGAATAAATCAAATTAAATCTATCGCCATGTTTTTCTTTTAGTTTGTCTAATTGATTCTTAAAAATGGTGCTTTCTTCATCTCTACACGTATAAATCAGCGAAACAACGCTATTTTGCTCGTAACTCAAAGCTACTTTTAGCATTGACATTAATGGCGTAATTCCACTTCCACCACCAAAAAGAATTATATGACGATTATTATCTGGGTGAGTTCTCAAAACAAAATTACCCATCGGTTCCATAATTTCTAGTTTTTCTCCTCCTTTCAATGTATCATTCAAAAGATTCGAAACTACGCCACCTTCTACTCTTTTTACCGTTACGGCAAGGGTACTATCCAAGTGAGGTGCAGAACAAAGAGAATAAGCACGACGGTATTTTTTGCCATTTGCATCCTTTACAATAAGTGTCAAAAACTGACCTGCATAATACGGTATTTTTCTGAAAAGAGGTTGTTTGAGATGTATAGTAATTGTGTCAGGAGTTTCTTTGACAATTTCTTTTATTTTTAGGGTTTGATAACGATTAGATGACATAAAAATAAATTATAGTTATTAGTTGGGTGTAAATTGTATGAATTGGCTAAGTATTTTCAATACTAGATTAGTAAACAAAAATTATGTTTTTTTGAAGTTGGCTATTGTACTATGCAATAATTTCTTAAATTTAAGGAAAGTGCAAAGATAATCATTCAAGTTTAAACCTGTAAAGTTTTTATACTCTTATAAATCTTAGTAAATACTAGAGAAAGCAAAAACCTATTTTTTTATGATAAAGACAGAAATTTTATCTCTTTCATCTTCAATTTCTTCCGATTTTTCTGTGCCTTCTCAAAACCAAGCACAAGCTCTTTTTTCTTTTCTCAAATCGGTAAATACTTGTATTTCTTTTGATGCTCTCTACAATTCTATTTTTGAGCATTTGAAGCAAGTTTTTGAAATAGAATTTTTTGTCATTACAGTTTCTAATCAAATTGTTTACTCAAAAAATAATTCAGAAAATTCATTTTCATTGAATGAAGAAGAAATTTCTAATCTTGAAAAAAAATCTAAAAACGAAGCCAACGAACTGAGAAAGGTAGTTTTTACGCAAAATGAAAATCAATATTATTTCTTATATATTCCAATTCAAAAGTCTAATCAATTATTGAATGTTTTTGTTTGTCTTTCTCCGACAAGTTATCAAAATATAGACAATCAAACGATTGGTTTTTTAGATTGTTTTTATCAAATGATTTTGTCGGGCGTGGTACGTTTAGATAAAAAAGAAAATGAAATAAAATTCAAAACTATCTTTGATTCTTTTCAAGATATTTATTTTCAAACTGACCACAAAGGAACAGTAACCACAATTAGTCCGTCGATAAAGGCTATTTTGGGGTACGAACCAAAAGAAATTATACATAAAGGATTGCATTATTTTCTCTTATCGCAAGAAAAACTAGAAAATCTTTTTTTTATATTAAAAGAACGAAAAAAAATAAAAAATTACGAAGTAAAAGTAATTTCAAAATTAGGAATTGCCAAAACGTTGCTCTGTAATTTTCAAATTATAGAAGGTAAAATTAATAAAAATGAAAAATCATACAGCAAAATAATAGGAGTAGAGGGCGTTGCAAGAGAAATTAATGAAGTAAAAAAAGTAAATCAAGAAGCACAAAAAGCAAAACAAGATATAGAGCGAATTTTGGAAAGTAAAAAACAGTTTTTAGCAGACATGGGACACGAAATCCGAACGCCCATGAATGGAATTATTGGAATGATTGACCTTTTACGTACAACTCGGCTCAACGAAGAACAAAATAAGTATGTAGATACGATTGAATCTTCTTCAAATGACTTATTGATTATTTTGAATAATGTATTGGATTTATCTAAGATAGAAGCCAATAAAATGCTTTTAAAACCAGAAGTATTCGAAGTAAAATCAGCATTAGAAGAGCTTTCATTGCTTTTCACACAAGAAATCAAGAAGAAAGAATTACAGTTTTCTATCAAAATTACAGATAAAACTCCCAACAAAATCATAGCTGATAAAAGTCGTCTATTACAAATTTTTAGTTATTTGGTTTCAAATGCCATAAAATACAATGTCCAAAATGGAAAAATAACTATTTCAGTAGATACACTAAAGGAAGAAGACGGCAAATTACTTTTGCATGGCGAAGTAAAAGACACAGGGATTGGAATTTCGGAAGATAATCAAGAATTTTTATTTGATTCTTTTTCTAAACTCCAACACCATTATCAAAAAACAGTTAGTGGAACAGGACTTGGACTGACAATAGCCAAGCACCTTGTAGAAATAATGGGAGGAACACTACAAGTTTATTCAAAAGAAAAAGAAGGAAGTACATTTTATTTTTCTTTTGAAGCGCTGAAAAGTACAGAATCAGAGTTGATAAATAATTCTGAAATTCAAAGTGAAGAAGGAGCTTCTCAAATACAATCAACTTGGGAAAATTCTTTTATTAATACTCCCTTAATTTTAGTAGTCGATGACAATACAACGAACCTAACAGTCGCTAAAAAAATATTAGAAAAAGCTGGTTGTCAGATAATTACGGCAGTAAATGGAAAAGAAGCGATTCAAAAAATAAAAAATAATCACTTCGAACTCGTCTATATGGATATTCAGATGCCTGAAATGGATGGTGTAACAGCGACACGTTTTATAAAAAGGTTGAAAATTCATTCTCCTCCTATTATTGCCCTGACAGCTTTTACAGTTGCAGATGAAAAAGAACGTTTTATTAGTGCAGGAATGGATGATTATCTACCCAAGCCTGTAAAAGCAGAAACATTGATTCAAAAAATAAAACAATGGATAGATGCTAAGTTTTATAATTTGAATAATGAAATTTTAAAAGAAAACATAAAAGAAAATACAGAAGAAAAAGAGCAAAAACATGATGATAAAGCTAATGTAGAGAGTTCATTTAAATCAGAATCTTTAAAATATTTGCCTATCGTAAATACCCAAACAGCGCAACAGCTTCAAAAATGGGGGGGACAAGAACTTGTCGACGAATCCTATCAACTCTTTGAGGAGGAAACAACAGGACTTTTAATTGAGGCAATTATGGCATTTAATCAAAATGATAGACAGACTTTAAAACTCCATGTTCATACCATAAAAGGAAGTGCTGCTACTTTGGGAATTGATAGAATGGCAACCATTGCCACAGAAATTGATACAATGCTAAAAGCTGATATTGATTCAGAGGTAGCCTAACAAATGGAAGCCTTCGAACATTCTTTTGAAGAATATAGATTGAATTATCGTATTATTTTGAATTTGTGATTATCAAAAAGTTAGAATAAAGTGGGGGTTAAGGCTTTGTTATTTTTTGATTCTTCCAAACGTTGATTTATAATAGGAATATAATTTTCTTCTATTTCTATTCCTACAAAGTCAAAACCAAGTTCTTGAGCTGCTACTAAAGTAGTTCCACTTCCTGAAAATGGGTCAAAAATTATATTTTCTTCATGAACAGGAACAAGTGTGTCAATTAATTTTTTGATTAATCCTAAAGGTTTGACTGTACAATGACTATAATTTTCAGATTTATCTTTTTTACTCAAATTTTCAAAAATATTAGATTGAAAAGAACCGTCTTTATTAACTGTCTTGAAAACTCCTACATGAGTTTCTTGAAGCGTTTCCCAGTAGTTATTGATTAATGGTTTCTGAACAATTACAACGGCTTCCCATTCATTGCGAAAAGCACTATGCCAACCGTTCCATTTTGGAGCATCTTGATGCCCCATTTTTTCTAGCTTTTTTTCTAAATTTAATCCTCTAGGAATGCCTGAATTTCTTCTATACACTAAAACATCTCTTGTATAAAAACCACTATTTTCTAAAGCAATCTGAACATGAGCGATCGAACGATTACTATTAAAAACAGCCACAGGCGCACCTGCTTTACAAATTTTGAATAATTCGTCTGTCCAAAGCTGACACCATTTCATATAATCTAAGTCATTATTTCGGTTTCGTTCGTACCATCTTGCATTTCTGACTCCTCCTGCAAGTCCACTTCCATAAGGAATATTTTTTACCATTGTTTTGCTATCTTTTACTCGTTCTGTTCGTCGTTGAACTTCCGAGTCACTCCATTTATGTCCTATAAACTCATAATTATAAGGTGGGTCAGTAATACAACAAGCAATAGAATCTTGAGGAAATGTTTTCATTACTTCTATACAATCTCCTAGATAAACTTTGTTTGTTTCTAAATTTGAGTTCTGAATAGTGTTTTCTTCATTCATTATCGTTGTATTTTATATGTTCCTGCTTTTTCTAATTTAATAAGCCATTGTTTCAAATCAAAATTTGTCTTTGTTTTTATGTAATCAAATGTTTCTTCTCCTGTATAAATTTTCCAGTTTCCCACTCTCATTTTATTTAATGCAGTTTGTAAATTATCTGTTCTTAAAATGAGAAATATTGGATTATAACCATTTTTTTTTAATAAATTTCCGTATTGTTCAAATTTTTTATGAGTTCCTGAATCCCCAGAACCTACTCTATATTTTGTATCTATGGCATCTTTGCTACAAAAAAAATCAGCAGGTTCATCGTTTCCAAAACGCTTGGGAGGTTGGAAATCAAGACAAGTTACTTCAAATAAATCTCTCAAAATATTTTCCCAACATTTTCCCAACTCTCTTCCCCAATACTGTTTGTTTTCACTTTTTAGTTCTTGTGTAATGCCAAAAGCATTCATCAAAACATCAGTATCATCAAAATTGTTTTGGTAAACTTTATTGCCAAAATTTTGAAAATATTTATCTAATGTTTCTATTAATTTATCTTCAATTTTAGAAGAGGACATAGTTTTTTAGTTGATAAGCAGTAAAATAAAAAACGAATTTAAAGAATAAAATAGACTTAAATCAAATTCAATGTTTCAAATTACGCTTTTTTGACTAATTTAGTGTTAAAATAGAATTATGTATAATAGACTTCCTAGTCTGTTCAAAAAATAAAATTACGAATCCATAAAAAAATAAAATTCATTTATGAGTACAGTTGATAATAAAGTTATTTTTTCAATGGCAGGAGTGAGCAAAACGTATCCTCCTCAAAAACAAGTATTAAAAGATATTTATCTTTCATTTTTTTATGGTGCTAAAATCGGTGTAATTGGTCTGAATGGTGCAGGTAAATCTACTATTCTCAAAATTATTGCAGGGTTGGAAACTGAATATCAAGGCGAAGTTGTTTTTTCACCAGGATATTCTGTTGGTTATTTGGAGCAAGAACCAAAACTTGACCCCACCAAAACAGTAAAAGATATTGTACAAGAAGGAGCACAAGAAACGGTTGATTTACTCAAAGAATTTGAAGAGATTAATCTAAAATTTGGCGACCCAGAGATTTTGGATGATCCAGATAAAATGGATAAACTCATCGAACAACAAGCAAAAGTTCAAGAAAAACTAGATGCTTTAGATGCTTGGAGTTTGGATACAAAATTAGAAAAAGCAATGGATGCACTTCGTACACCTCCAGAAGATGCCATTATCGGTAATCTTTCGGGGGGAGAAAAAAGACGTGTTGCGCTTTGTCGTTTGCTTTTGAAAGAACCTGATGTGTTGCTTTTAGATGAGCCTACCAACCACTTGGACGCAGAGTCTGTACATTGGCTTGAGCATCATTTGAGAGAATATAAAGGAACTGTAATTATTGTTACGCACGACCGTTATTTCTTGGATAATGTAACTGAATGGATTTTGGAATTAGAAAATGGAAAAGGTATTCCTTGGAAAGCAAATTATTCAGATTGGTTAGACCAAAAACAGAAAAAAATGGCTGAAAATGAAAAAACGGCTTCTCGTTATCAAAAAGCACTTCAAAAAGAGTTGGAGTGGTCAAGAATGAACTCAAAAGGCAAACAAGCAAAATCAAAAGCTCGTATGTCTTCGTATGACAAAATGATGAGCGAAGACCAATCACAAAAAGAAGAAAAACTAGAGATTTTTATTCCTGCAAGTGAGCGTTTGGGAGATGTGGTTATTGAAGCAAAAGATGTATCAAAAGCATTTGGGGATAAATTACTTTTCGAAAATCTTAATTTCTCATTGCCTAAAGGTGGTATTGTAGGAGTAATTGGGCCCAATGGAGCAGGAAAAACAACCCTTTTCAAAATGATTATGGGAACTGAAAATCCTGATGGTGGGACGTTCAAAGTCGGAGAAACCGTACAAGTAGGTTATGCAGACCAAGAACATATCCATATAGATAACGAAAAAACAATCTTCGAAACCATAACAGGAGGAAGCGAACTGATGATGCTCGGTGGAAAAGAAACAAATTCTCGTGCTTATGTAAGTCGTTTTAATTTTGGAGGCTCAGACCAACAGAAAAAATTAAAAGAACTTTCGGGTGGAGAACGTAACCGAGTTCATTTGGCCTTGACATTGAAAGAAGGTGCAAATTTACTTTTACTAGATGAGCCTACCAATGATTTGGACGTAAAAACGCTACGTGCTTTAGAGGAAGGTTTGGATAACTTTGCTGGTTGTGCCGTTGTTATTTCTCACGATAGATGGTTCTTGGATAGAGTAGCGACACATATTTTGGCTTTTGAAGGCGATTCACAAGTTCGTTTTTATGAAGGAAACTTTAGTGAATATATGGAAGACCGTCAGAAAAGATTAGGAGATGAAATTCCTAAACGTCTGAAGTATAAGAAGTTAGTTTAAAATAATTGTGAACTACTTTTATTTGAATTGAAAAATCCTAAGAGTTTTGAAGTAATTACTTCGAAATTCTTAGGATTTTTTTTAGTTATTTTCTAAAGGAACAGACCAATAAAAATCTTCACTAACTCACCACGAGGACGAAAAAAGACAAATAAGCATGCAAAAAGTAGTATAGACAAACTGGCAATAATGCATTAAATTCCATTAATTTACCATTTATCTGTAAATTTCCTTTAAAATTGTTAGAAAATTAGATTTTGATTAAATTGTTATCCTTCAAAATTGTAAGTTTGTAAGCTAATACTAGCAAATAGACTAGAAGTTTTAAAACTAATAAAAAAACAGAGTGAAAATAATAGACAAATATATTCTCAAAAAATTCCTTACTACTTACGTTTTTGTCGTTTTGGTAATCTTAGCTGTGATTTGTGCGATAGATTATAGTGAAAAAAGTGATGATTTTATCAAGCATTCTTTAGGTTTCAAAGAGATTGTAGTAGATTATTATTTCAATTTTGTGATGCACCTCATCGGACTTATTACGCCTTTGATGGTCTTTATTGCAACTGTTTTTGTTACTTCTCGTATGGCAGGGCGTACCGAAATTATAGCGATGCTTAGTGGTGGAATGAGTTATTTGAGATTATTTCTTCCTTATATGATTGGTGCTACTGTTATTGCAATTTTTTCGTTTTATTTGAGTGGCTGGGTTGTTCCTCGTGCCAACAAAAAACGAATAGCTTTTGAGAGTGCGTACATAAAAAAACCATTTTCTTTTGATGAGCGAAATGTACATTCAAAGATAGATTCTAATACGTATGTATATCTTCAAAGCTATAATAACAATACATTTAATGGACGAAAATTCACGATAGAACGCATAGAAAATAGAAAGCTAGTAGAAAAATTTTCTGCTGAAAATATCACTTGGGATACTTTAAAACAAACTTGGCACGTCGATGATTATAAAATACATACTTTTTTTGCAGAACGAGAAATCATCAGAACTGGAAAAGATATGGATACGCTTATGGGACTTCTGCCAAAAGATTTTGAAAGTAAATATAGATACAACGAAACCCTAACTTTGCCAGAAATAGATGAGTATATTGCCGAACAAAAAGCTCGTGGAACAGCACTAGAATTAGGAATTTATTGGGTGGAAAAATACCAGCGTTATGCTTCGCCTTTTGCTATTATTATTCTTACCATTATGGGAATAGTGGTTTCTTCCAAAAAAACAAGGCAAGGAACAAGTTTTAATATTGCACTTGGTTTTGTGTTGGCTTTTGTGTTTATTTTGTTTGTAGTAGTGGCAAGAAGTTTGGGACAAAGTGGAACATTAGACCCTCGTGTCGGTGCTTGGATTCCAAATATTATTTTTGGAGTTGTAGCAATTTATTTATATTGGCGTGCGCCGAAATAAAAATAAATGAAGTCAGAATAATATAAATTGACCTTCTTTGATTCACTTCTAACTTCTAACTTCTAAAATCTGAATTCTAAATTTATTATGTGGAATCCATTTGCTCGTAAATATTCTTCTCAAGACAAAATATTAATGAATTTTCTTAGAAAAATGTTGCTCTTTTCTTGTCTTACAGATGAAGAATTGATGGTTTTTCTACCGAATCTTTATACAAGAAATTATTCAAAAGATGAAATTGTTTTTTTTAGAAATGACCCTAGTCAAGCTCTTTATATTGTAAAGTCAGGACAGATACGTTTGGATTTGGATATTGGAGAACGATTTGAAGAATTAGGGAAAGTAAAAACAGGAGGCTTTTTTGGAGAAAATTGTTTGGTGCAGGGTTCGAATAGATTGTATAATGCGATTTGTTGCGACGCTATTACGGAACTTTATATTTTACCACTCGCTAATATTTTGGAAATTTTTGAGGAATATCCACGTATAAAATCCAAAATGTACGAAATGATGGCACAGCACCAACAAGAACATATTCAAAATTTATTCAATGCGTATAGAGAAGCATTTGGTATTTTTGAGTTGAGCCATTCTTATTTTAAAAATTAGATTTTTTGTGTGATAAGTAGTTGGACAAAATAAAAACGACTTGAACTTATTGGTAAATGATTTTTATGATCTATATGATGAATGAAGATATAAATCAACATGAGTGACATTTAAAAAAAGGCAAATCTTTACCAAATTTTATTCTGTATAAATGTCTTTTTCCATAAAGTAGGGTTTGCAAACCCTACTTTATGGAAAAAAGCAAACTATTATTTTGTCAAAAATTGATCAATTTATAGAATTTGAAAAATGTCACTCATATTGTAAATATTAAATATAAAAAAAGCCAATACATCTGTTTGTATTGGCTTTTTCTATAAATAAACATTTCTAAATAATGAATTATAAATAATTATATGTGTAATTAATTCACCATTCACCATTGCATTTAAAGCTGTTCTATTCGCTTGATAATCTCATCAAAAGTCTTTTTGTAAGACTCTTCTTGCTCCACTTTTATAGGAACAACTTTACAAGCATGAATAACAGTACTGTGATCTCGTTTTCCAAAATGCCAACCGATTGCTTTTAAAGGCAAATCAGTATATTCTTTTGTAAGATACATCGCAAACTGACGAGCTAGTGCAATTTCTTTTTTCCGTGTTTTACTTTTGAGTTGTTCTAAAGTAACTTGAAAAAAAGCAGCTACTATTTCCTCAATCGCATCAATGGAAAGTTCGTGCGTTGCGCTTTGTGCCACTACTGCGCCAAGTGCCTGACGAGCCAAATCCAACGTAATACTCATATCAGCTAAAGAAGATTTAGCCAAAAGTGAAGTAATTACGCCTTCCAATTCTCTAACATTAGTCGTTACACTTTTTGCTAAAAAATCAATGACATCTTGAGAAACCTGCGTTTCGTATCCTTGTAATTTCGTGTAAATAATTGCCTTTCTAGTTTCTATATCAGGAACTTTCAGATCTAGGATTGCTCCCCATTTGAAACGAGAAAGTAGTCGTTCTTGCAAACCTCTCATCTGAGCAGGCGCACAATCGCTAGTCATTATCATTTGTTTTCCTGCGCTGTGCAAGTGATTGAAGATATGGAAAAAACTCTCTTGCGTTTTTACCTTATCACACAAAAACTGAATGTCATCAACGATTAAAACATCTAAATGATAATACTGTTCGGTAAACTGCGTAATTTCGTTTTCACGTACAGAAGCTACAAAATCATTAGCAAACTGGTCAGCAGATACATAAACTACTCGCTTTTCTGGATGATGTTCTAAGATTTTGTTGCCAATCGCATGTGCCAAATGCGTTTTGCCCAAACCTACACCACCATACAAAACCAAAGGGTGAAAACTCGTTCTTCCCGGATTTTTGGCAATGGCTCTACCTGCTGCAAAAGCAACACTATTACACTCTCCTTCTACAAAAGTATCGAAGGTATATCTCGGATTGAGATTGTGAGGTAACTGTTGAGTCGTCTTGACAGGACGAAAATTAGACTGTTGCTGAATGCCTCTCGTCTGATTTTGATTATACAACTGAGAATTAGACTGCTGTGAAGTAGAAGGTTGAAAGTTAGACGACTTCTGAACTTGTGGTTTAGTAGGTTGTCTGTGTTCTATTCTATTTCCGTGTCTATTTTCTGTTTTATTCTCAAGGCTGTATTCTTTTTTAAATTCCTGTCTAGTTGAATTCGAATTTGTATTTAACTGACTTCTAGAAGTAGCTGTTTGGTAATTCGAATTGCCATTTAATATAATCGGATGATCTGAATCTATTTCTTTTTGGTTAGAATTCTGTTGTTTAAAATTTTCTTGCTTAGAATTCTGCTGAGTTAAATCTTGATTTTGAAACAAACTGGCTTGACCAGAACTAGCTTCAGAATTTTCTTCTTCTTGAGAAGAAGTAGAAGAATTAAAACTATTTTTTTGTAGTGTTTCTCGCTCGTTTTGCTGATTTGTCTGACCTAGCTGATTTTGATTATTTTTTTCTGCAATGCTTTCAAACGAATTACCAAACAAAGGCTGTTGTTTTTTTTCTGGAAGAAGAGAATATTCTAATTTTCCATGTGTACCTAACTGTTCGATAATCGCTTTTCTGAGTACAAGAACATAATGTTCTTCTAAAAATTCGTAAAAATAGAGGCTTGGTACTTGAATCGTCAAAATATTTTGGCGCAAACGCAAAGGTCTAACAGGAACAAACCAAGTATTGAAACTCTGTTCTGGAATTTCTGCCTTGATTATCTCCAAACACTGCTGCCAAACTGTCTGACAATCCTTATAACCACCACTATTTGTTGAGTGTGGGTTCAATGAGATAGCCGTATTTTGTTGAGAAAGTGATACCATAATTAATTAAAAAACTAAATTTCCACACACTATCCAAATTTCTTTATTGTCAATTAAATAGAGAAGGCAATCTTATTCAAGATTTTACTATTCTTAATGCCTTTCATTCTTTATTGCTGCCATTCAATTTTTTTAGTTGTCTTTATTTCCTGTTGTCTATTATTTTGATGCTAAACTGATTAACCACAAAATCTAATTTGTAGCTCTTATTGTAAAAAATTATAACTTATAATTCCTTTTTATTTTTAGTAGTACCCTAATTGTTTTTTTAGAGTAAATGACAATCTATAAAAAGAAAAAACAAAGTCGTTTTTTTATATAAAGACAAAAATTCCTTAACCCAATTTTCATTAAAAATTAAATTTTTCTAAAATTCTCTACTCATTTATAATAGAAATAATTCTGAAACTTTAATCACCTTATCAAAAACTGGGGGTGCAAAAACTACCCTCTTTTCTTTAATAATTTTTTAAAAAATAATAGGATTTGTCATTTCTATTATTTTCCTAAAAAGATAGAGAGGCGTAGTAGTTATCTTTCCGTGTATGTGGATTGTGATAACAAAAGTGGGGAAAATAATTGAGAAAAAAAATCGGTTTTTCATCGAAGATTGACCTTGTCTTTGAAAGGCAATGCAACTATTTTTAGGGCATAATCTGCCTTCTTGGTGCTTTAAATGCCTTCGTGTAGATTTCGGTATTACTTAATCTTTACAAAAATGTTACGTAAGGCGAAAAAAATTTTGTTTTTAAATTTAGATTACTTCTCACTCTGAAATTCGTAGCTGTTAAAAATAATTTACGCTTTTGCAAGTCAAAATTGACATTTTACATTGTTAAGAATGAATTTTTTTTAAGAAAAAATCGAAGAAATTTTAAACAATTTGGCAATAAATCAAATGCTCTTTTTTAGGGTAATTTACCAAGATGAAAATGTAGAAATTCAAGAGATTGAATTTTTTTGAGATGAAATTAGAGAAAAATAAAGCTAAGGCTTAATCCCAAATTCCTTCACTTACAATTTCCAAAACGTGTCCGTCTGGGTCTTCAAAATAAAAAGAAAGTAAGCCGTTTTTCCACTCTTGTTCGTGAGTAATTTTGATTTGATAGTCTTTCATTTTTTCTTTCCATTTTTGATAGTCTTCTGTTTTTACTTCAAAAGCAAAATGAATTTTTCCGTTTGCAAAATGAGGAGGTAAACCTTCTTGATTTTTGGCATAATCATTCATAAAACACAAAAGAACATCAGAACCTGCCCTAAAAAATATAAAAGCATCTTCTTTTCTGCTAATAATAGGCAGTTCTAGCTTTTTATGATAAAACGCTTCTGTTTTATCCAAATCGGTTACATAAAGACAGGTTTCTTTAATTTTTTGAATCATAGTATTTTAGGTTAAACAATTTTCTTCGTGTCATCGTAGGGACACCGATAACGGCAGAGTTGGAAGGTTTTCGATATACCGTAACTATCCACGAGACTCTGCTGTCGTTGAGGTTCTCATTGAAATTAACTGGTAACTGTTTAAAGAATTCCTCCTCCGTCCACATGCAAAACAGAACCATTTACAAAACTAGCTTCTTCCGATGCCAAATATAAATACGCATTTGCCACATCTTTTGGCTTTCCAGCACGACGAACAGGAATTGAAGCGATAATTTTTTCTTGAAATTCTTGTGGAATAGAAGCCGTCATTTCAGTTTGGATATAACCAGGGGCAATGGCATTGACTGTAATTCCGTCTTTTCCAACTTCTCTAGCGAGGCTTTTTGTAAAACCAATTACACCAGCTTTTGCAGCCGAATAATTTGTTTGTCCAAAATTTCCATAGACACCTGCAATCGAAGAAGCATTTATTATTCTGCCATATTTTTGGTTTTTCATGTGTGGAACTACGACTTTTGCACAGTTATAAACGCCTGTAAGATTGACATTAATAACATCATCCCAAAGGTCGTATTTCATTTTCATAAACGACGAATCTCTGAGTATCCCTGCATTATTTACCAAAATATCTATTCTACCAAAATCAGAAATTACTTCTTGAGTAGCTTTATGCAACCCTTCTCTATCAGCCGTATTGACTTTATAGAATTTTCCGTTTAGAGAATCAGCCGTTTTTTGTCCTTCTTCATCCAGATCCCAAATAACGATTTTTGCACCTGCTTTATGGAATGTTTCGGCAACTGCTTTTCCAATTCCTTTTGCGCCTCCTGTGATGAGGGCGACTTTGTCTTTTAATGAAAACATGTTTTTTTAGTTTGTGTGTGAATTGTTGTCAACCTTATTTTTCTTGATTTCTTCTTAGTTCGTTGATTTTTTCTTCGGATAGATCTGTTGCTTCCATTATCAGCTCGTTATCCCAACCTTTTTTTATTCCTACTAAAGCAGTTTTAATAGCTCTTCTTTCATCTCCTTCTTCTACCCCTTCCGAAAAATAAGTTTGTGCTACGCTTTGCAAATCCCAATAATCTTTTAGACTTTCTTGATAGACAAATTGTTCTTTTTTGTTATATTTTGCTACTTCAGCTATTTCTAAAAGTCTTCTAAAAACACCTTCCTGCAAGTTATTTGGCTTGTCTGCTAATTTGTGTAAGTTTTTGAAGGCAAATAACCAACGCTCATAATCATTTTCTAACTCTTCCAATTGCTTGTTGAATTTAGGAATTTCTAAAAAAACAAAAGTTAGTTTATCATAAAAAACGTTATTTGAAGTAGTTTCGATAAGTTTTACATTATGATGAAATTGATTTGGTTTTGAATCATCAAATTCAAAATCCAAAACTCCGATTGTATAGACATTTCGAAGTTCATAATTCCAGTCTTTTCCTTTTCGTGCTTGTTCTTGAATGGCGAAAGTAGAATAATACAGACTTCTATCTTTGAAATATTGCTGTTTTACTCGCTGAACTTCTACAATAAATTTTTCACCTTCTTCATTCGTACAATACAAATCAAAAACGGCTTTTCTATCTCGCTGACCTTTTCCCAAATGTTCGTTATTGAGATACGTCAAATCAACGATTTTTTCTCTATCACGCAATAATTCATTCAGAAAACTAATCAATAAATCTTTATTGGGTTCTTCTCCAAATATTTTTTTGAAGCCAAAATCTGTAAAAAGGTTAATGTATCGGTCTGTCATGATTATCTATTTATTAAATTCAATCTTATCAAATATAAAAAGAAAATAGGAGAACAGTATTAAAATAGAAAGTAGGAGAATTACTAAAACAATAGCCCACTTTTTCCAATTAGATGAAGATAGAAAAAATAAACTAATTGCCATCAAAGCATTGAGTAAAACTAATAGAACTCCTCCTAAAATTGTTACTACAAAAAATGCTTCATTGTCAAAAATAAAAATAGATAGACCAAGCAAGATGATAATAAAATTTGTTATAAAAACAGGAATTCAGCCGTTTAGCTTTTTATTTTCTGTCTCTCTATCTAAAATTTCTTCCATAAAATACTATGTTTTGGAATGCAAACACACTAAAGTATGTTCTACAGCTATACAGCTACTCCTTTTACTTTTTCAACAGCCTTATGATATACAGCTTCATACAAAGGTAAAATATTCGAAAGCTCAAATTCTTTTGCTCTTTTGAGTGCGTTTTCTTTGAAGGTCGGCAAATTAGCATCATCTAAGATAATTAAGGCATTTTTTGCCATATCTTCTACATCGCCAACATTACTCATAAAACCAGTTACACCTTGTACATTTAGCTCTATAAGTCCACCTACATTACTTGAAATGACAGGCACTTCACACGCCATCGCTTCCAAAGCAGCCAAACCAAAACTCTCTGTTTCAGAAGGCATTACAAACAAATCTGCTACCGACAAAACTTCCTCAATCGCATCAATTTCTCCTAAAAAGCGAACATCATTCGAAAGATTTAATTCTTTTACGAGGTCTTCCATTGGTCGTCTTTCAGGGCCTTCTCCAACAAGTAATAATTTGGCTTCAATCTGTTTTCTGACTTTAGCAAAAACTTTTATTACATCATCAATACGCTTTACTTTTCTAAAATTAGAGGTATGAACTACTAATTTTTCTCCATTTGGGCAAATTGCAGTCTTGAAATGGTCTTTTTTCTGTCTTTTAAAACGTTCTAAATCAATAAAATTTGGAATTACATCAATATCTTTTGTAACCTTAAATGTATCATAAGTTTGCTGGCGAAGACTACCCGAAACTGCCGTTACTCCGTCCGATTCATTAATACTAAATGTTACAACAGGCTCATAACTTGGGTCTTTACCGACAAGCGTAATATCTGTTCCATGCAACGTCGTAACAACTGGAATTTGAATTCCTTCTGTTTTCAAAATTTGTTTTGCCATGTAAGCAGACGACGCATGAGGAATGGCATAATGAACATGCAAAAGGTCAAGTTTTTCACATTTGACTACATTTACCATTTTACTGGCAAGAGCAAGTTCGTAAGGAGGGTACTTGAAAAGTGGATATGTTCTGATATCAACTTTATGATAAAAAATATTGCTACTCAAAAGAGCAAGGCGTGAAGGTTGGTCGTAAGTAATAAAATGAACTTGATGCCCTGCTTCTGCAAGTGCTTTTCCAAGTTCGGTAGCTACTACGCCACTTCCACCATAAGTAGGATAACAGACGATTCCGATTTTCATGAATATTGAATGATTTGTAAAAAATAAGGGGGAAATAATTGATAAATAGGAAATGTGAATTAGAAAATAGGAATTAGGGCTGCTTATCATGTATTAAATTAATTCATAACTCACAATTCATAATTCACAGTTAAATTAAGATGCTTTGCCTACTAAGTCATCAAAATAAATAGCTGAATGAGAAGCATTATAAGTACATTTTCCATTTTCTACCAACAAAACTTGAGGCGATTCGTGATTGATATTCAATTCTTGTGCAATTAGGTTTGAAATATCTCTATGCTGAATTAAATCCAAATAATAAGGCTGCACATTTCCCATTTTTTCTTGATTCCATTGGCGTTCGAAGCGAGAAAGAGCCATTGAGCTAATCGAACAGCGTGTACTGTGTTTGAAAATAAGTACAGGCGTAGCATCAGAATTTTTGATAATTTCTTGTAGTTTTTCGGGTGTTTCTAGTTTGTTCCAGTTCATTACTTGTTCGTTGAAGAGTTTGGAAATGAATTTTGTGATTAAATTCATTGTGTTTTTGGTTAAAAGATGTGATTAAAATTTGTATTCAAAACGTGACTTTGCGTAGAAAGTTTGAATAAAGTTTAGAGTTTTTTTTGACAAAACACAATTTTACTCATTCTTTGTGTTTTTTTTAAATGTTGGTTGTCTAATAAAAATTAACTTCTATGTTTAGATGACATAAAAGTTTGATTTAAGTAATCGTACAAAATTAATGCATCTTATTTTTTAAATATTGCAAAAATAGTGTTATCTTCTTCTGTAATTGTTCAAGAAAAACTGACCGAAGCGTTATCTTATGAAGCTTCGCCAAAAATCTCAGTAACTTGGGCGCAAAAACGACCTAATACAGATATTCAGCTTAAAGAACGAGAAAGTAATTTTTCAGATAGTATGATTGGAGGTGGGTTTCATCGTGTTACTTTAGAAATTGAAAATACAGGGAATACTTCTATTTCTCTTCTTAAATTTCAATTTAGTTGGTTTGATTCTTCTAATAAATTACTAGGAACAGAGGTTAGATATGGCGTTTCGGGTTCTACTTCTAAGCTAAAACGCAATCAAATACGTATTTTGAGTACCACAATGGCAGTTCCGAAAGTAAAAGAAGAAGAGTTATCCAAACTTACTTATAAAGTGGAAGTTGTTGAAGTGAAATGAAATCTAAATAAATTTAAGTAGCTAATCAAAATTAATTATATCTATTTTTTATTTTAAATTGGTCTGTACCGTAGGTCTGACCAGTTTAAAACATGTCTTTAAAGCTCAAAAAAAGCTTATTTTTCCCAAGTCAGACCTACGGTACAGACTTGAAAAAAATGAAGATAATAGTATAAACTAATTAGGACAAGTTACTTAGAATCAAAAAAATAGGAATTTGATTACTTCAAATTCCTATAACTTTTAATCTTTATTTCTTGATAGATTTAGCTATTTCTTCTACAAACTCTACAGATACTTTTAGAGAATCAGCTATTTTTTGATATGGAACATTCATTTCAACAAAAGCTTTAATAGCTAAAATAGTTTGTTCTATTTTTCCCTCTTGTCTTCCCTCTTGATATCTTAGATCTTTTTTGATGTCATATATTAGTGCCATATTTTTGGATTGTTTTAATGTTTCTTTCTGTAAATCTCTTAAAAGTGATAATACTTCTAACTGTCTAACGTATTTTAATTGGTCTAAGTTTGGATTTGTAGTATCTATTATTTTTTGCAAAATGGATTGAATAACCTTACTAGGATTTTCATTTTTAAAATCTGCCAAAATTGCCAAAATAATCTCCTCTGGTTTATCAGAATTTAAGAATTCAGTATAAGCTATTTCTTGAATGCTAATAACACTAAATCGAAAATTCAAATCTTCATGACTTACCTCTGTAATCATGTTTGCCTTTCCTTTTCCAATATAAAAAACGATTTGCTTGAGTTTGACTTTATGTTTTCGAAACATTAACGCATAATACTCAAACATACGATGTATCATTTTTGGTTCATCAACCACTTGAAACTCAATATGTAAAATATAATCGAAATATTGTAGTGATAATTGTAGAATAGATTTTTGCTTGAAACTCAATATGTAAAATATAATCCCTAGAGGAGTCTTTATGAACTACTTTTTTGATAAAATCAGGTTTTCGTTCGATAGTTTTTTGCAAATCGACTGAAATCTCTTTTAGCTTTTTAGGACGAATTCCCAACAATTTTTCTGTCAAAGAAAGTGCGACTTGTTCTATATTTTCTTTAAAAATCTTGTCATATTCTTGTGCCATTATTTCAATTTATTTTTACTTCCTTAAAAGGTAAATTTTAAAACAAAGAAAATTTAGATTCTTCTCCATCTTTATAGCGTTTTCGCTCTTTTATTTTGCCATCTTTATCATAAAATCGCCATTTTCCATCTCGTTTATCATTTTTATAATAACCTTCAATAATCAGTTTTCCAGCCTTGAATTCACGATAAACACCATCTTTTATACTTCCTTTTACTTCATATTCGTAGCGAGTATCTTCTTGATTTCGGACAATCAAACGACGCTCTGTATTATTTTTATCTAGTTCAATCAGCTCAGATTCTGGAATGGTTTGGAGCTGTTCGAAAAGGTCTATTTTTTCTTCTGTTCCAAATACTTTTTCTAAAATATTTTTACTGTTGAGCTGCTCTAATCGTTTTTTGCGATTTTCTTGCGCTAGTTTATAATCATTTCTGACCTTTTTTGGATTTTCATAAACGGTAACTAAGCGAGTATCATAAAAATGAGTTTCATCTCTACGAAGTTGAAAGCCCCAATGAGGTTGAGAAATTACATAGTCTTCGTTTTGTTGTATTACTTTCCAAGTTTCTGGGCTTAATGAACGTTTTAGTGTTTGACGAGCAGCAGGTATATTTATGTAAGCAAAAAAGTTGGAATTATCAGCCTCAAATTCTTTAAAGAATTTTTGAAAAGAAGGCGATTTTGCCAAAGTAAGTCCCATTTCATAATCATCAATTAAGTTTTTGAGCGTTTTTGGACTGTTACTAAAGATTACATAATCTTCAATAAACGTAAAATAAGGTTTATCAATTTTATCAAAATATTTTCCCATCACGAGTTTGAAAAAACCTTTTACGGCAAGCATACTAATTTTGTGTCCTTTATGTTCGGAAACGACTACTTTTATAGGCGTTCTTTTTCGTATTTTTTCTCCAATAAATTCTAGTTGTGCTGTTGCTTCTGAAATAGATTTTGCTTTCAAAACAAGTGCATACTCATCATTTTTGTCAACTGATTGAGTTGGTTCACTCTGAATAATTGCCATTTCTGAACCAATCCAAGAGAAAAAATTATCACGAACACTAATATCTAAAATTCTTTCAACGGTATTAATTTGATTTTGATACTCTTGATAGGCTTTTTCATCTTGCTGCAAAACGTCGGTAAATTTGTCGTAATACGTCAAAAAATCATCAAAATTGACACTAAAATAAAATGCCGAACGCTGAGGAACAACCCGAGCAGCCGTAATATCACTACTCCCCGAAAGCAACAGCGCACGTACATGAGAGGGAAGAGAGTCATTAATTACTGTCGTTCCTATCATTCTTACGATTGTAGAGGCATTTTCATCATCATCATCTCCTACTTGTTCCAAATCCAAATTTAGTCCAGAGAAAAACAGAGCTTCGGATATATCATTCAAATATTCATTGGATTCGTCCATATAAAGTCCAAAAAACTCATCTGCCAGTTCATAATTGATAAACAAACGACCTAGATTTTTGGTAGAAGTTTTTGAAACCACTTTGGTAAAACGACGATTATTCTTAAAATTAGTTGGATTATTTTGTTCATCTAAAGCAGCTTCTACCAAGGCAGGAGTTTGAGAACATAAAAGCAAGTGTTTTCTGATAGAAATTGCCCATTGAGAATTATCTACTGTATTTTTGATTAAATAAATACGATTTTTTTTGTATTCATAGTTAGAAGAGTCTTCTGCACTACTCATAAATTTTCCAATATGGTCTTCCAGAAATGAAGGAACTTCTCGCTTCAAATCTACAATAAAAAGAAAATCATAATCGCCTTGTTTGTGGATATGCGAAGAAACAAGAACTTGTCTTTTGCCAAGAAAATCAAAAACACCTCTATTTTGATGAATCATGGTGTCCAAAGAAATGGCATCTTTTGTAAGTTCTCCAAAGTAAGGTTGGGTTTGGAGGTGTTTCCAAAGTTTTGAACTACTAATTTCGTCCCAACTATCCACAGGTTCGTCTGTTTCTAAAATATACATGGCACTTGCAGGAACATAGCTGAAAGGATCAAGAGGAACAATCGGAATTCCTTTATACATCCAAAAAACTATAAATCCTAGTGCAATAACTGCAAAAAAGGCAAGTACATACAATAGTCTGCGAAAAAATATTTTTAAAGCGTCCATAAATTTTTGAAGAATAGCGATTGAGTAATAAACGTTTGACAAATTCTAGTTGTATAAAAATACGAAAATCAAATTTGTTTTCTAATTTGTTTTTAATTTAGCTTTTAATTTTCTCAAATTAAAAATAAACTACGATTAGGGATTGATTTTGACTAAATTTGTGTTTGAAGTAGCTGACAGTTTTCAACTGTCAAAAATATAGTAGTTCTCTGACAGTTGAAAACTGTCAGCTACATAGAGTAAATTTATTTTTTATAATTTAATTAATCCATAAAATGACAACGTTAAAAGAAAAAGTAGAATCAGAAATGAAAACGGCAATGAAAGCAAAAGAAATAACACGTTTGACAGCTCTTCGTGCTATCAAATCAGCTATTTTGTTAGCTCAAACCGAAAAAGGAGGTACATCTGAAAATCTTTCTGAACAACAAGAATTAGATATTTTATTAAAACAAGCCAAACAAAGACGTGAATCTTTAGCCCTTTATGAGCAAGAAGGACGCACAGAACTTGCCGAAGCTGAAAAAGCAGAACTAGAAGTAATCGAAAAATTCTTACCTCAAATGCTTTCAGAAGAGGAAGTAAAAGTACGAGTAGAGAAAATTTTGGCAGGAATGGACGAAGTTACTCAAGGGCAAATGGGGCAAGTAATGGGGGCTGCCATCAAAGAATTGGGTACAGAAGCTGAAAAACAAACCATTGCTAAAGTTGTAAAAGAATTAATCAATAAGTAAAATTATTAAAACTGTATTTGTTGAAAATAAAATCACATTAAACTCCCTAAAAAAATTGTATTTTAAAGGGAGTTTTTTATTAAATCAACGAGGGTTTTCTTTTAAATAAAGAATTTTTTCCTCAAGTAGTTCTATTTTCTCTTAGTAAAATTTATTTTCTACCTCTAAACGTTCACTTTTTATGAGAAGATTTTGATAATCACTAGGAAGTGAATTATTGATAATATAAGCAGATTGATTATTGTTAGTTTCATCATTATTTGTAGATTGTACATATACAACATTACTTTCCCCTAAGGCAAGTAGTTCAAAAATATCTGTGTCAAGTACTTTGGCAATTTCCTCTAATTTATCTACATTAACTTTGACCTTGCCTTGCTCTATATAAGCATAATTTGTAGCTGACATTTTTAATAGATCTGCCATATTGCCATATTTTCTTGTGAAAAACCTCTTCTAGTTCTTAATTCTTTAATTTTTAATCCTAATTGTATAATATTGAGAAATTTGTAAATAATACTGAAGACTAAATATAATAAAACTATTTTGGTTATCTGACAATTTTTGTGGAACGGTTAAAAAGTCGTAATTTTGATTATGGATAATTTACAATTATATGAAGAGTTATTGAACTTACCTTTTTTGAGAGTAGTAAGTGTGAATATAG
>Ga0100393_10001595_pt1 | contig 22823 bp, 18 predicted proteins | sample CryGeymeta201517_FD_81546 | JGI IMG/M metagenome (GOLD analysis project Ga0100393, IMG submission 81546) | Groundwater microbial communities from Crystal Geyser aquifers in Utah, USA - Crystal Geyser metaG 2015-17 | ecosystem: Environmental > Aquatic > Deep subsurface > Groundwater | place... | reverse complement strand
TGCAGCTGACATCAAGCAATCAGAAGCATTGCGGTCCGCTCGTGCTAAAGCTTTGCCCACTGTAACATACCCACCTCAGCTGCCGGTTTCTGAGAAAAAGGACGATATTAAAGCCGCTATTGCTGCTAATCAGGTGGTGATCATCGCGGGTGAAACCGGTTCGGGTAAAACCACGCAAATTCCGAAAATCTGCTTAGAACTTGGCCGTGGCGTGGCTGGAATGATAGGTCACACCCAACCAAGGCGACTGGCAGCGCGCAGTGTATGTGACCGTATAGCTGAAGAGTTAAAATGTCAGGTAGGTAACCAGGTGGGCTATAAAATCCGCTTTGGCGATCACACCAGTGACAACACCTTTGTAAAGCTGATGACCGACGGCATCTTGTTGGCAGAAATTCAGCAAGACCGGTTTTTAAATCAATACGACACGCTAATTATTGATGAAGCGCACGAGCGCAGCCTGAATATTGACTTTCTGTTAGGCTATTTAAAGCAATTGCTGCCAAAACGGCCAGATTTAAAGCTGATCATTACCTCGGCAACCATTGACCCGCAACGGTTTTCCAAACACTTTTTCAATGCACCTGTTATTGCAGTGTCAGGCCGCACCTTCCCGGTAGAAACCCGTTACCGGCCTGTAACTGAACAAGACGACAAAGATGCAGACCAACTACAGGGTATTTTTGATGCGGTAGACGAGCTTTACCGCGAGCCGCGGGGCGACATCTTAATTTTTCTTAACGGTGAGCGCGAAATTCGTGATACCGCCGATGCTCTGGATAAATTAAAGTTACCGCACACAGAAGTATTGCCACTGTACGCCAGATTGAGCGCAGCGGAGCAAAATCGAATATTTCAAAGTCATAGTGGTAGACGCATTGTATTAGCCACAAATGTAGCCGAAACCTCATTAACCGTGCCCGGCATTCGTTACGTAATAGACCCCGGGACGGCACGTTTATCGCGTTATAGTTATCGTTCAAAGGTACAACAGCTGCCAATTGAAGCGATAAGCCAGGCCAGTGCGAATCAGCGCAAGGGGCGATGTGGACGCGTAGCCGCGGGGATCTGTATTCGCTTATACAGCGAAGAAGACTTCAACGGCCGTGCCGAGTTTACCGATCCGGAGATACTGCGCACTAATCTTGCCTCAGTTATTATGCAAATGCTGGCGCTGGGGCTTGGCGATATAGCCGCTTTTCCTTTTTTACAAAAGCCAGATAGTCGTTTTATTAATGATGGTATTAAATTACTGGAAGAACTTGGCGCTATAGAGCTACAAGGCAGTAATAAAGGCTTAAGGCTAACAGAACTTGGTAAAAAGCTCGCACGCTTACCAATAGATCCGCGTTTAGCCCGAATGGTGCTTGCTGGTGCCGATAACGGCGCGCTCAATGAGTTACTGGTTTTAGGTGCGGCACTGTCTATTCAAGACCCACGGGAGCGACCATTAGATAAGCAGCAAAAAGCCGATCTAAGTCATGCACGTTTCGCTGATCCTGATTCCGATTTCGCCAGCTGGTTAAAGCTATGGTACTACTTGCAGGAACAGCAAGAGGCACTGAGTAATAATCAATTTAGACGTCTTTGCCGGCAAGAGTTTTTAAATTATTTGCGGGTGCGAGAGTGGCAGGATCTAACTGGCCAATTAACCCAACTCATGCAGGAACAGGGCTACAAGTTAAACACTCAGCCCGCCAGTTATATGCCGGTGCATCAAGCTATTTTAAGCGGTTTGCTTGGCCAAATTGGCTTTAAAGACACAGAATCTGATTACCTTGGCCCTCGCCAGACACGGTTTTTTGTGTTTCCTGGCAGCCATTTATTTAAACGCAAACCTAAGTGGGTTGCCGCTGCAGAGTGGGTAGAAACCAGCAAACTATATGCTCGAACGTTGGCTAAAATAGAGCCAGAATGGATAGAGCCACTAGCTCAGCATTTAGTAAACCGAAATTATAGTGAGCCACATTGGGAGAAAAAACGGGGGGCTGTTATTGCTTACGAGCAAGTCAGTTTATACGGTTTGGTTATCGTGCCCAAACGCGCCGTGTTATTTAGCAAGCTAGATCCTGCTGTGAGTCATAATCTGTTTATTCGTGACGCGCTTGTGAATCAGGAACTGGGTAGCAACGAGACTTTTTTACAACACAATCAGCAATTAATCGATAATGTTACTGCGTTGGAAGACAAATCTCGTCGGCGTGACATTCTGGTTGATGAAGCCAGTTTAGCTGCATTCTATGCTGAACGTGTACCGCAATGGGCTAATAACCGCATCGACTTTGCGAAATGGTGGAAGAAAAAACGTGCTGAAGATGCGCAATATCTTAATTTCGATCCCAACAGCCTGTTAAATCGTGATGCCAGTGATATTACGGCTGACAAATTTCCGGAAACCTGGCGCCAGGGTAATTTAACCTTACCACTTGAGTACCATTTTGCCCCTGGCGAAGTGGATGATGGTGTCAGTGTTGTCGTGCCATTGGCTTTGCTAAACCAAATTGAAGACTACGGATTTGACTGGTTAATACCTGCACTGCGGCATGAGTTATTGGTTGCACTTATCAAGTCGTTACCAAAGCAATACCGCCGTAACTTTGTGCCTGCACCCAATTATGCCGATGCACTAATGCAGAGTATATCCCCAGAGGATGGCAAGCTGTTAGACGCCCTCGCAAATCGGCTTAAGCGAATGTCAGGCATTGTAATTCCTGAGGATGCCTGGGATTTAACCAGTATTGCAACGCACTTAAAAATGAATTTTAAAGTGGTTGATGATAGTGGTAAAACCATACAGCAAAGTCGTTCACTTAGTGTGTTAAAACAAGGCTTACAAGGGGAAGTTCAACAAAGTTTAAGCCAGGTTGCAGAGCAGGGCATAGAGCAGGATAAACTTACTGAATGGAGTTTCGGTCAGTTACCGCGAGAGTACGTTAAAATGCAGGCAGGTTATGAAATAAAAGCTTTTCCTGCCTTGGTGGATGAACGCGATTCTGTAGCAATAAAGTTGTTGGACAATCCGCAACAAGCACTTGATAGCAGTAAGTTGGGCATGCGTCGCTTACTATTGTTGAATATTCCATCTCCAGTGAAATACCTGCAAGAGTCCTTACCGAATAAAGCCAAACTGGGGCTGTACTTTAATCCATTTGGCCGTGTGCTAGAGCTTATAGATGATTGCATTGCAGCAGGTGTTGATGCGTTGGTTGCTAAAACGGCGATGCCACAAAATAGTATTGAGTTTGCTGCGCTGCGTGAAACGGTTCGTGCTGAGCTTGGCGATGTCGTGGTTACGACGGCGTTAAAGGTAGAACAGATTTTAACCTTGTGCCATGACATTCAAAAACGTTTGAAGGGCAAAGTAGATCTTGCGCATATCCAATCACAGGGCGATATAAAGCAACAACTTAGTGAGCTTATTTTTAAAGGGTTTGTCAGCACACATGGGGCAAACCGCCTCGATGATGTATTGCGATATCTGCAAGCCATGTATAAGCGACTAGAGAAATTACCTGTTGACCCTCAGCGTGACCGGTTATTGATGCACGAATATCAAAAAGCGTCCGACGCTTACCATAACTTGTTGGGTAAGTTTGCTGGCGCAACAGTGCTTCCTGAACAGGTAAAGGCCATTTATTGGATGCTAGAGGAGTTGAAGGTGTCGCTGCATGCACAGCAGTTGGGAACGCCGTACCCTATTTCAGTAAAACGCATTCTAAATGCGGTAAACGAGATTAAAGGTTGAGTATCGGTGAACTTTGTTCTAGTGTGGAGCGATATCTATTTGCGTTTTAAAGTACTAATGTAAAGTTCTATAACTTAACGCTGATGTAGCAAGGGGAGACGTTATGCTGACAAAAGGAGATAACCGGCATTATTTCAGGATGATGGTTAATGCCGAAGTGCAATTGTTGATTAATGATCCTGAAACGGGGCGTACCGTTGATGGAATATGCCGTGACTTGAGTGCGTCAGGCATGTCTGTGGATGTAGATGAACCATTAGAAATGGGCACCTTGCTTCGGGTACGACTTGATTCAGCCAATGCCAGTATTCCTCCGCTGGATGCTAGTGCCAAAGTGATACGCTGTAGTCAGGAAAGTGAAGAAGTGTATCAGCTCGGCCTGGCGTTTATGGCACTAAACTGATTCAGACAATAAAAAAGCAGCCTTAAGCTGCTTTTTTATTTATGACACTTACATCGTCATTGGTTTTTCATTGTTGCGCAAAGCGCACATTAAAGCTAACCGGAACCAGTGGTTCAATTCGTTTCAATCCAGCCAGTTCCTGCAACTTAGCCACACCAGCACCTAACTTAAAGCTGTTTATGTTCATCATTAGCGGTGTTTCTGTGCTGGCCTGTAATACGCTATCACTCAGCTTGGTAATACGCAGTTTTGCAGACAACGTGGCGCTTTCACCGGCAATAGTGACTGTCAGCGGTAAATCCACCAATACAGAGTTATTCACTGTCAACATGGCGATGCTGTCGCTTTTTAGTGGTGCCTTTACATCAATACTATTGTACTTTTCAGCCTGCAGTACATATTGCCAAATACGTTCGTTGCGGATCGGAATGTTGGTCTGCATACTGCTTACCGGGATACTAACTGATGCGTTTTCACCGTCCCATTTACCGCTTAATTGACTGAATTGATGAGACTCAGCCACTAATTCGTTTTTAACAGAGATAAAATGCAAGCTAGATTGACTACTATCAAGTTGCCAATTGGCCGCTGATACAGAGAATGTACTCAATGCCAAAACGAATGCTGCTAATTTCATTACTTTCTCCTTTAATTGTCAGACCAGTTTAGCTTAACGTAAAACGTGGGCAAGCTCTATGTAAAACGGCTTAACATTGTCGTCTTAGTAAATTTTACAGACCAATCCTTTAAGGTAGCTACCTTCCGGATAGAAGCTGGCGATTGGGTGATCGCTATCTTGACTCAACTTTTCGATAAACAGGCAATCACGTTTGGCGTCAATTGCGGCATCAGCAACAATTTTTTGAAACAGTCCATCTTCCATTAAACCAGAACACGAGAAGGTTAGTAATAAGCCGCCAGGTTTAACAATTTGCATGGCAACCATATTAATATCCTTGTAACCGCGACATGCCCCCATCAGCTGTGCTTTACTTTCTGCAAATTTAGGTGGGTCAAGAATAACAATATCAAATTGCGTGCCTTGCTCGCGATATTGGCGTAGCAGCTTAAAGACATCAAATTTCACATTGTTTAATTTAGTCAGATCGAGTTTATTTAACTCTGCGTTTTTTAATGCGGTATTTAATGCAAGCTCTGATAAATCAGCATTGGTAACGGAGACCGCCCCTCCTTGCAACGCTGCTACCCCAAAGGTGCCAGTATAGCTAAAACAGTTTAAAACGGTTTTGCCTTGAGCATAGCGCTTTGCAGCTGCGCGGCTAGCACGCTGGTCCAGATAAAAACCCGTTTTATGGCCCTGTACAATATCTACCATTAACGCCATACCGTGTTCTTTGATAATAACTTCGCCGGAGTCTCTAGGCAGGTGTAACCAACCAGTTACTGGTTTTAGGCCTTCTTTTTTGCGAACATCAACGTCAGACCGCTCATAAATACTGTGGCCAGGAAATAATTCGATAAGCGCTTTTACAATACTTTCACGCCAAAAGTCTGCGCCTGCAGACAACAATTGGCACACTAATACCGTATCATACTTATCAATGGTAATACCGGGCAGGCCGTCTGATTCGGCGGCTACAACCCGTAAGCCTGTGGTTTGCTCCAAGTTAAATAGTTCGGTGCGTAACTGCCAAGCACGCGCAATTCGCCGCTCAAAGAATGCCGCATCAATCTGTTCATCTTGGTTAAAGCTCCATACTCGAGCACGAATTTGCGACGATGCTGAATAGGAGGCGTAGGCTAACCATTCACCTTTACTGCTAACAATCTCAACAGTGGCACCGCAGCCCGGTTCATTTGTAACAGCTTTTACTGCTTTGGAAAAAACCCATGGATGAAGCCGTTTTAATGACTTTTCTCGGGTTTCCTGTAATGTTAAACGAGGCAATGATGACGTGTTCGCAGGCTTTTTCATGGCAGTTCATACGCTGTGCTAGACTAAATGGCGCATTGTAGAGAAGCGCAGGGTAAAGCTAAAGCAGAATTTTTAGTAAAGCGACGCTAACTTATATCATGCTGGTCAATAGAAATACAAAAGGAGTCACTTTTGGCTACTATTCCATCCACAATGCAAGCAATCACTGTTGTTAATCCAGGTAAAGACAGCAGCTTAGCTTTTGAACAGCGCCCGGTTCCGCAACCTAGTGCAGAACAGTTGTTGGTTAAGGTTGCCGCCGCAGGCGTTAATCGGGCTGATTTAATGCAGCGGCGCGGGCTTTATCCGCCGCCTGAAGGTGAAAGTGACGTATTAGGCTTAGAGGTAGCTGGTATTGTTGTTGCAACTGGACCGCAACATAAAAGCTGGCTGGGCAAAGCGGTGTTTGGTTTGGTTCCAGGCGGTGGCTATGCTGAGTATGCTGTTATTCAGGCAAACCATGCTATGACGGTGCCAGTGGGTTATAGCATGTCTGAGGCCGCAGCAACTGCCGAAGTGTTTTTAACCGCATTTCAATTACTGTGCAGTATTGGTAATGTTAAAGCTGGCCAGCGGGTACTTATTCATGCCGGTGCTAGTGGGGTAGGTACTGCAGCTATTCAGTTGGCAACTGCTCTTGGCGCGCACGTTGCGGCAACGGCTAGCAATGATGATAAGTTGGTCGTGTGCAAAGCCTTAGGTGCTGAGGTATTGATAAATTATAAAACCACAGCGTTTGAACAAGTATTAGCTTCTAAGTGGGCTAATGGTCTAAATATTATTTTAGATCCCGTCGCTGGAGAGTATATAAACCGTGAAATGCCATTGTTGGCGATGGACGGTAAAATTATTATCTACGCAATGATGGGTGGAAGGGAGCTGCCCGCGCTGGATTTAACGCCACTTTTTAAACGTCGTGGCCAACTTATATGCTCAACGCTGCGTAACCGCAGTAACAGGTATAAAGCGAATTTAGTACAGGCATTTAATCATACATTTGCGCAGCAATTGGCTCAGCGTACAATTCAACCTGTACTGCAGCAAGATTTTAACTGGCAGCAGGTAGAACAAGCTCATCAATTGATGACAGCAAATGCTACTGCAGGTAAGCTTGTGCTAACATTTTGATATCTGGTTGCATAACAATCTCAGATAGCGGCGATTTTAGCTTCAGAGTAATTAAAACTTTATTGGGATACCTTAGCTGAATGACTTTAGGCGCCATTGGGAAATCGACATACAGCAAATTAGTATCTTCGCTTATTAGCCGTATTAAAGACAATACCGTTGTTGCTGATTCAATTTATGAGCGGGCCACGCTGTATTTTCAGCAGGTTGTTGATCAGCAAGCTGATAAACTTGAGTTAGAACAGCAGGTGTTCTTGTTTGAGAACCGTCAACAACAAGTTGGAAAACGTGATTTAGCCTTAGTTGAACGTAACCTGCAACAAGCACAGGCTGAGATGCAGTCTTTTCAGCAGGCTCGTACTGAAGAAGCGTATGGCCGTATAGCGGCATTAAAGGTGCTATGCCACGATATTCTGAAGTTGTGCCAAGGCGAGTCTGTTGAAGAAACAAATATTCTTAGCGCAAAATTGCTTGGCTCTATTCAGTTACTCTCGCCCACTGAAGGTAAACAGATAGCGCTAAGTAATCAAAAAAGTAAACATTTGTACAAAGCCATTTTGTCTTTACGGTTATTAGATAAACTTATTGCTGATGGTGAACTGAACAACGCCTATATCTTGCAGCGAATAGCTGATAGTAACGGAAAAAAACTATTGGTAGGTGAGTATCATCCGTTTCGGGATGATGTGCAGATCCCTCTTTTGATGGCAGCGCTCTTGCAGGATATTGGTAGTTGTCATCCTGACGCGCTCGCTATACTGCATGGTCCTGATGGTAGTGCCGATGAGTTTAGGGTGCTGGAAAATGATGAACGAATGGCACTACTGCAGATATCGTATCGTGAGTGCTTAAAATACGTTACTTATGGACTTGGACTTGATAAGTACGGCGGTAATTCCAGAGAAGAACGAGATCAGTTTGTAAAGCTTGAAAATGATCGACAACAATTTGTCTTGTCGCTACTTAAAAATGCCGTTAAACCCGATCACGGAATTGGCAATTTGCTTAAAATTCCGCAGATCTATACCTCGGTAGTGCTATCTACCAAGGCGAGTTTTGCATACGAAACCTTACCCAAAGTCGTGCTTGTTTTAGATAAAGGGGTAGAAAAAGGGGTATACAGCAAGGTCGCCGTAGATGCATTAGTTGCCATTACCGGCGTGTTTCCGCAAGGTTTTGGTGTAACCTACATACCAAAAGACTCTGACAGACAAGATTTAGACCGCTATGAATATGCGATTGTAACCGGTCTTTATCCGGCAGATATTCGCCAGCCAATTTGCCGAATGGTTACCCGTAATTTAACGTATAACGTGTCAGCTCAAGGTTGCATAATTGGTGTAGAGAATAACTTGTATTACCCGCAGGCGAGAAAAAAGTTAGAAAGAATCAGTGAAGACCGATTATTGGAGATACTTAGCCAGCTAGTCTCTAATTTCGAAGAACGTAAAAAAATGCCTTTGGTACCCAAATGCTGGCATCCAGACGAATACTTTTCCTTTGTCAAAAATCAAAACCTATGGAATAAAGTTATTATGAACAATAATTAACGCCCAAGTATGGCGGCGTTAATTATTGCTCTGGTTGGCTGACTCTGACTCTGATATTACTAAGGCGTCAAAACTATCATCAGCTACTTCTTGTTCAATATCTTCGTCATAGCCTGCCGGTACTTGTCGGCGAGCAGCGATAAAGTCTTCATCATGCATTTGGGTCATAACGGTATCTTCATCAACGCGGGGATCCAGTGCGGCGGCCAACGGAGATGATACTAAATCACCTGAGCCCATTTTGAATTGAGCATTTTGCTGCTGGTCCAGCATGCGTTTTACCTGCTTCTGGGTATAGTTAACTCTTAGCAACCTTAAAAACAGGGTGAATGCGCAACAGCTTATAAACGCATACAGCATGGCTGGGCCGATAAATTGCATTAATGTAGATGCCAGTAAGGGGCCAAAACAAGCCCCTAAGCCGAATGTTAGTAAAATCGTCGCAGATAATGCTACGCGATCGTTTTGCTCTACATTTTGATTGGCAAACGCCGACGCGATGGGATAAAGCGTAAATGCCAGTATGCCATAGCAAAATGTTGCTAACAGTAATGCGATACCCGTTAGTGGTAGCAGTGCAATTAGTAATGTCAAAATGGTAAGCGCCGCAGCATTAAATCGCAGTATACGACTACGTGGGATCCGATCTGAAATTTTACCCATTGGCCACTGCGCTAATAGTCCAGCCAGAATGGTCATCGACATAAACAGGGTTACCTGTTCAGTTTCCATGCCTTTGCTGGCAGCATACGCTGGCGCCAAACCGTAAAACGAACCCGCCATCATGCCTGCTACGGTAACGGCAGTCAGTGATTGGGGTACTTGCCTCCAAAACGCCAAAATTTTTAGCGGTGCAGGTTGAAGTGGAGCGGGATGTATCCGTTTAGTCAAAGCGATAGGCACAATACACAACGAATAACACATACTAATTATCAGTAACGGCGAGATGCCCAGCTCTGGGAATTGGCTTAACATTAACTGGCCGCCAATCATACCCAAATAAGACGTTATCATGTAAAAGGCAAATACGGTACCGCGCTGTGAGCTTTCCGTTTGCTCGTTTAGCCAGCTTTCTAGCACCATGTATTGGCACATCATGCCCATACCAACGATGATACGCATTAATAGCCATATTTCCAGTTGGTTAGTCAGCACATGTGTCATGGCGCAGGCGCTAACTATTGCCGCACTGGCAACAAAAGCGCGAATATGACCTACCTGAGCAATGACTTTATGGCCAAGTTTAGAACCCAGCACTAGTCCGAGGTAGTAACAGGACATCAGTGCGCCAATCCAAATAGAATCGACGTTTTGCTGGGCTAGCGATAGACCCAAATAAGTGGATAGCGAGCCCTGCGCCACCAACATTAACAGGGTCGTTAGAAATAGCGCACTAAAACTGCGATAGGGGCTTTTTGTGGTCATCCTTTGCCTTCGATAAAAGACAGGCAGCTGACGCTGCCTGAAGCGTTATTTTACTCGCATACCGGGTTGTGCACCCTCGTCTGGTGACAAAATAAACAAATCACTGCCACCAGGGCCAGCGGCCAACACCATGCCTTCAGATAGGCCGAAGCGCATTTTTCGTGGTGCCAAATTAGCAACCATTACCGTTAAGCGACCTTCTAACTGCTCAGGGCTGTATGCGGCTTTGATACCTGCAAATACTTGTCTTGTTTCACCACCACCAATATCCAACTGCAGCTGCACCAGCTTATCTGCACCTTCAACGGCATTGGCTTTGATAATTTTCGCAACACGCAAATCAATTTTTGCAAAATCGTCAATGCTGATAGTATCGCTGATAGGCTCACGCTCAGTATTCGAAGCCTTTTCAACCTTAGCAGTTTTACCCACAGTGGTGTCAGTAGTAACTGTCTGTTGTTGTAGGTTTTCTTTGGATGCTTCCAGCATGGCATTAATCTTAACCGGATCGACGCGTTGCATTAACGCTTTAAACGGGTTGATAGCGTGGTTGGTTAACGGCAGTTTATAATTACTCCAGTTAAGCTCGCTATTTAAAAAGGCTTCAGTCTCTGCTGCCATCAATGGTAATACTGGCTTTAAGTAGTGCATTAAAACACGGAACAGGTTAATGCCCATTGAGCAAACGTCGTGTGCTTCTTGCTGTTTGCTGTCATCTTTCACCAGCACCCAGGGCGCTTTAGCATCAATATACTGATTCGCTTTGTCTGCCAGTGTCATAATGTCACGGATAGCACGGGCAAACTCACGATTTTCAAAACTCTCGGCAATACTTTCACCTGCGTTGACAAATTCAGTCATCAGCGCTGGTTCAGCAACGGTGGCAGATAAGCTTCCGTCGAAGCGTTTGGTGATAAAACTCGCACAGCGGCTGGCGATATTGACGACTTTACCCACTAAATCGGCGTTGACCTTTTGACTAAAGTCATCCAGATTTAAATCCAAATCGATAATGCTACTGCTTAGCTTAGAGGCAAAGTAATAGCGCAGATACTCTGGGTTTAAATGATCCAAATAGGTGCGTGCTTTAATAAAGGTACCGCGCGATTTTGACATCTTAGCGCCGTTTACCGTAACAAAGCCGTGGGCAAAGATAGCGTTAGGCTTGCGCATACCAGCGCCATGCAGCATGGCAGGCCAGAACAGGCTGTGAAAATAAATAATATCCTTGCCGATAAAGTGATACACCTCGGCATCGGAGTCCAGCTTCCAGAAGCTGTCAAAGTCGATACCGGTTTTATCGCACAGGTTTTTAAAGCTGGCCAGATAGCCGATAGGCGCGTCTAACCATACATAAAAGAATTTGCCTGGTGCGCCAGGGATTTCAAAGCCGAAGTAGGGAGCATCACGGCTGATATCCCACATTTGCAGACCGTCTTTAAACCATTCCTGCAGCTTATTGGCCATTTCTTCCTGCAAGCTGCCGCTGCGGGTCCAGTCTTGCAACATCTGGCTAAAAGCGGGTAAATCGAAAAAATAGTGCTCGGAGTCTTTTAATACCGGTGTAGCGCCGGATACCACAGAGCGGGCATTCTTAACTTCGGTCGGGCTATAAGTCGCACCACAGACATCGCAGCTGTCACCGTTTTGATCCAGCGCGCCGCATTTTGGGCAATCACCTTTAACAAAGCGGTCAGGCAGAAACATCTGCTTTTCCGGGTCGAACAGCTGACTGATGGTTTTACGCTTAATGTAGCCTGCGTCATTTAGTTTTGTATAAATTAAGTTTGCGAATTCACGGTTCTCGTCACTGTGCGTTGAGTGATAATTATCAAAGCTGACAGCAAAACCGGCAAAGTCAGCCTGATGTTCAATATTAGTTTGGGCAATCATTTGCTCCGGCGTAATACCCCGTTCCTGCGCTTTTAGCATAATAGGTGTGCCATGTGCATCGTCAGCGCACACGTAATAGCATTCGTGACCACGGGCTTTTTGAAACCGCGCCCAGATATCTGTTTGAATGTATTCTAATAAGTGACCCAAGTGAATTGGACCATTGGCGTAGGGTAAAGCGCTGGTAACAAGAATTTTCCGTGTCGACATTAAGCGTTGCTCTTTTACATAAATAACTGAAAAAATTTCGTTAAATGATACACTAGCTGCTGTCGATCCGCACCCGCCAACGGCCGGATCCGTTAAAAAAACGTGTTAAAGCCTGAATTTGGAACTTGCTGATGTTTAACTGGTTTAAATCTGCCAAAACTGAGCCTCTACCTGAAGCTGTAATGCAGTTATTGCATCATTGGCCGTTGCCCGATACAGGCGCACCGCTGTCATTAATTCTTGCACGCGTCCGACTGATAAAAAATACACTGCAGATCACACTGGCTTTACCTTTAACGTCTATCGCTGAGCCATTACAGCAGGCTTTAGATGCCGCAGGATTTAATTACCAGCTCGCGCTGGATTATCAACTGGCACTACCACCGATTTACAAAAACATTAAACAGATAATCCTTGTTGCGTCTGGAAAAGGAGGGGTGGGGAAATCGACCACGGCCGTTAATTTGGCTGCCGCACTGGCGCTGGAAGGCGCTAAGGTTGGCCTGCTAGATGCAGATATTTATGGTCCCTCAATTCCCACCATGTTGGGGCTTAGCGGGGAGAAAATCAGTTCATCAGATAATAAACTGATGCAACCCAAATTTGCTCATGGAGTTTATTTGCAATCCATTGGATTTTTAGTCGACCCACAACAAGCCTCTGTCTGGCGGGGCCCTATGGCGAGTCAGGCGTTGTTACAGCTGCTAAACGAAACCCTTTGGCCAGACCTGGATTATTTAATTGTCGATATGCCACCCGGTACCGGCGATATTCAACTGACAATGTCTCAAAAGCTGCCGGTTACCGCTGCTGTTGTCGTGACAACACCGCAAGATGTTGCATTAAGTGATGCAGAAAAAGCTATCAGTATGTTTAGGCAGGTTAATATTCCACTGTTGGGATTGATTGAAAACATGAGTTTTTATCAATGCAGTCAGTGTGGTGCTTATGATGACATCTTTGGCACCCAAGGCGGTTTTGTACTGGCAGAACGCTATCAGGTGCCCGTGCTGGGGCAGCTGCCGTTGCAAAAGCATATTCGTGAGCAAGCTGATCTTGGCGTGCCTGCTGTATTAAAGCAGCAGCCAGTGGCTGAAATTTACCGTACCATCTGCCGACAAATGTTGTTGGCTCTGCATTGGCAAGCAACTTCAACAGCAGCAAGCCAACCTGAAATTATTATAACGGACGATTAACATGAGACTGTGTGACAGAGATATAGAGCGCTATTTAGCTGAAGGCAAAATTATTATCGAGCCTAAGCCCGACGTCGATATGATTAGTGGCGTAAGTGTTGATATTCGGCTGGGTAATAAATTCCGTGTATTTCAGGCTCATGCCGCACCTTACATCGATTTAAGTGGCCCACGGGCAGAAGTAGATAAAGCGTTAAACAGCGTAATGAGTGATGAAATACATATTGCAGATGGTGACAAGTTTATTTTGCATCCGGGTGAGTTGGCATTGGCAATGACACAGGAATCGGTAACACTTCCGGATGACATTGTTGGTTGGCTGGACGGTCGTTCGTCTCTGGCAAGGTTAGGCTTAATGGTGCATGTCACAGCACATCGTATTGATCCGGGTTGGTCTGGAAATATTGTGCTGGAATTTTATAACAGCGGAAAATTGCCTTTGGCGCTTCGGCCAAAGATGAAAATTGGTGCGCTTAACTTTGAATTGATGACGGGACCTGCCGACAGACCTTACAACAAAAGACTTGATGCTAAGTACCAACAGCAAACAGGCGCTGTTGCCAGTAGAATAGGCCACGACGACAAAGGCTAATAGTTAAGTTCTCTTACCGCAAATAAAAAGCCCACGCAATCGCGTGGGCCAAAAGCTATAAAGCAAAAATGAAGCGGGATGATTATGCAATAAAGTTGCATAGCTTGGCAATATCGACGGGCAAATTATTTACGCCTTTTACAGCATAATTTTAACATGGGAGAGTGCGATGGATTTGGCCAGCCTGGCGCGATTATTTTTGTTGGCGGCTATCTGGGGCGCGTCTTTTTTATTTATGCGGGTGGCAGTGCCAGAGCTAGGCCCCGCATGGTTGATGTTTGGTAGGGTGTTGTCAGCAGCAGTGTTTCTAGCGTTAGTGGCTATTGCCTTTAAACGCGCACTTCCGCTAAGGCAATACGCCATGCATTTTGTGTTGTTAAGCTTGTTTAATACCGCCTTACCTTTTTTGCTTTTTGCTTACGCGGCGCAAACGTTAACTGCCTCATTACTGGCGGTGCTTAATGCCACTGCACCGCTGTGGGGGGCATTAATCGGTTGGTTGTTTTTTCGCCAAAAAATGTCAATAAGAATGGTACTGGGTTTATTCTTAGGTATTTGTGGTGTTGCTATTTTAGTCGGCTTTGACGCCATTGTTACTGATCCTGCCGCGTTAACCGCTATTGCTGCTGCAGCTGGAGCGGCATGTTGTTACGGCATTGCTACCTGGTATACGCGTTTGGCTAAACCGGTACCTGCCTTTATTAATGCACATGGCAGTATGTGGGGCGCAAGTTTGTGGCTGCTACCACTTCTTTGGTTTATACCGCTACCCGTTACTGCACCGGCAAAACAGAGTTTACTTGCCGTGCTGGCATTGGGTGTTGTTTGCACAGGCGTGGCTTATTTGTTGTATTTTAGACTGGTACAGGATTTAGGTGCGACACCCACACTAACAGTGACTTTTCTTATCCCGGTATTTGGCGTACTTTGGGGCCATGTTTTTTTAGACGAGATTATAGGCTGGCATACTCTAGTGGGCGCGGCTACGGTGATCTGTGGCACTGCCTTGGTTAGTGGATTTAGCCTTAACACGCTAAGGTATAACATTGCGACTAATGAACCGAATAAGTTACCGAATAAGGAATTAAGATGAAATTATATGGCTCACAAACGTCACCCTATGTCCGGCGTATTCGCTTACTGTTGGCTAGTCGTCCTTATGAGTTTATTAACTTGAATATTTTTGCCGGGCCTGATCGCGAGATATTAGCATCGATAAACCCGACATTGCGCATTCCAATGTTGGAAGACGACGCACAGGTGATATTTGATTCAGGTGTTATTTTTCGCTATTTATCTGCAAAGCTGGCCCTCACCGCGCTTAACTGGTATCAGGAAAACCAGCTTATCGTCATCAATGCTGTGAGTGACTCTTTGGTTATGTTACTTCAGTGCAACCGCAGTGGTATGGATACCGCTGAAGATAAATTGTTTTTCAATTTACAACGCGAGCGGGTAGCGACCTCGTTGTATGTGCTGGAGCAGCAGGCTGCAAATGCAGAGTTTGCCAAGTGGGATTATGTCGCGATGGCATTATACAGTTTAATTGATTGGACACTGTTTCGTGAATTGGTTGAACTGGACGACTATCCCGCTTTGCTGCAGTTTGTTGCAGACAACGCGAAGCAAAACGGGATAACGCAAACTGATCCGCGTTTAAGTTAGTAAGTACTAAATCTGTGCCGCTTTTAGCGGCACAGGCTCGATAAGAACACTTTGATCCGCATTTGATAGCCAAATCTGATTTTCACTGATATTGCATTGCAAACTCATGTTTCGATCGACCAGCTTTGCCATGGCTTTTACCGCGTCTTCGGGGATTTCAATCACGGTTAAGTTTTGATAACGGGCTAGCGCTTGTTCGTTGTTTTTCCACCAAACGGGTACGCTGCGACCACCGTAGCAGAATAACTGCACCTGTTTTGCCCGACCTGCGGCTTTACGTAGCCATTTTTCGTCACTTTGACCAAATTCTACCCATAGGTTAATTTCACCGCTTAAGGCCTTATCCCAAAGCTCTGGCTCATCATCTTCCGTACTGAGCCCTTTGGTAAAGCTTAAGGTTTCACTGGCGTTTAATATAAATGCTAGCAGGCGAACCATCATTCGCTCGTCGTTTTCAGATGGGTGCTGTGCCAATGTCAGACTATGATCCTGATAGTAATGTCTATCCATGTCCGCAATTTGCAACTGCACTTTAAATACCGTGGCTTTTAATGCCATAACTAAACTCACTAACAAAATTTCAGGCTGCGAGTGTAACGTGCTAGCTGGAATTGCTCAATTTAACTCTTTGTTTTCCTTGTACTGCCCACACCGTGCAAACTAGGCTATGCTGGGATTGAAACAAGCTAAATAACTGAGTTAAAACAAAATGTCAGAGTTCGATTTTGCAATAGTCCAAAATTTTTTAATTGCACTGATGTTAGGGGCTTTAGTCGGTATCGAGCGTGAAAAGCATCGTCGTGACGAGCAGCCAACCAGCTTTGCCGGGTTAAGAACCTTTATTTTGCTTGCTCAGGCGGGTGCCGTCTCTGCCTGGCTGTCATTAAATTTGCAGTCACACTGGGTATTTATTATTACCATTTTTGTTGTTGCGGTTGCGGTGATGACTGCTTATGTGTTGGAAAACAAAAATACCGCAGCAGCGGGGATAACCACAGAGGTTAGTGCCATTACGGTATCTTTGTTGGGCGGCGCTGTAATGTATGGTTACGCTGAACTTGCCGTGATGCTGGCAATTTTAACTTCGGCTGTATTAACGTTTAAACAGCCTTTGCATGGAATGGTAAGTAAAATAGGCACTGATGATTTATACGCTGGCGTGAAACTGCTCATCGCCAGTTTTATTGTATTGCCGTTGCTACCTAATCACCCTATTGATCCCTGGCAAGCTCTCAATCCTTACAAGCTTTGGCTTTTAGTTATTCTTATTTCGTCAATTTCCTTGCTTGGCTATGTCGCGGTGCGATGGTTAGGCAGTGCGCGTGGCAGTGTATTAATGGGAATCAGTGGTGGTTTGGCATCATCAACGGCAGTTACCCTAAGTTTTGCTCGCAGCTCGAAGTTAGAGGGCGATCCTCTGGCAGCCAACACACAAGCCTGTGGCGTATTATTGGCATGGTTAGTGATGTTTATTCGTGTGTTGGTGATGGTGAGTATCGTTTTTGACCCGTTATTGACGTACTTGCTAGTGCCTTTTAGTACGATGGCTGCGGCGGTAGCAATATTAGCCGCATTTCACTATTGGCGAGGCAGAGAGCGTTTTCAAGCACCTCAGCAAAGTGCAGTTAAAATGGCTAACCCTTTTAGCTTGCTTGCAGCGATAAAATTTGGCGCGGCCTTCGCGGGCATTTTGTTATTGGTCAAACTTACGGAACAATATGCAGTTGATGAAGGGCTGTACTTACTTGCTGCCATCGCTGGATTGACAGATGTTGATGCAATTAGCTTGTCGATGGCAGAATATGCCAAACGCACACCTGACGGTTTAGCATTAGCCGCAGGTGCCGTTACGATAGCGGCGTTGAGTAACACGGTGGTTAAATGGGCACTCGTGTTTGTGCTTGGTGGGAGGGCGTTAGCGAATAAACTGGCTGTTGCGACAGTAATAATATTGGCGCTGGGACTACTCGTATTGCTAATTGGTTAAGCTATTTAACAAACTCATTTGCTATCAATGAATCATTTTAGAGGGTGTTTGCGCCGTGCAGGGGATAGCATCATTGATAGATCGGTTTGGCATTGAATTGCGTAATCAAATTGTCAGCAACCTGTGCTGTTATGTGCAGAATATTATTTAATATAAGGTTATCAAATGAGCGTGAGTCGTTATTTTTCAGCAGCAGTTTTAGGTGTTGCCATGCTATGCACTACTTTTGCGTTGGCGCAAAATGCTGCCCCTCAGGGATTTTTGTATGGCATTGGTATTGGCGTAAATCAGGAGATTTATCGTGGGTATAGTAACCGTACAATACCGTTACCTATATTAGGATATCGCGGTGAAAAATTGTCAGTTTACGGACCTTTTGCCAGTTACACCCTGGTAGATTTTGGCAATATTAGTTTTAGCGCAAAGCTTGCACCGAGATTTGCCGGGTTTGACCAGTCTGACAGCAGTGTGTTTGTGGGCATGGCAAAAAGAAAAAATTCACTTGATGGCGGGTTTGGTGTGCAACTGCGCCAACAAGCCTGGTTGCTCGAAGCCGATACAGTATTTGATTTGTTGGGCAACTCCAATGGACAGGAGTCAAAACTAGCATTGAGCTATAGCTATCGGGCAGGTCCTGTTGTGATTGAGCCTAAAGTGGGTGTTAGTTATTCTGATAACAAGTTGGTTAACTACTATTACGGTGTTCCGGTAGAAGAAGCTACCGCTGATCGTCTGGCTTATAACGCCGGAGGCGCTTTTAATTACAATGCAGGAGTGTCTTTTAGTACGCCATTATTTTTCGGTGGAATGACCCGACTCGGTATCGAGCATCATTGGTATGACAGCAGCATTAGCAACAGCCCGTTAACTGATCGTGATACCGGGCTGTCAGCGTTTTTGTCCTGGTCGACATTTTTCTAATGCTGTAACGCTTGCACCAACTGATATACAGCCTGCAACTGACTACCGTCGCGGGTGGTATACTCAGAGCCAGTGTAACCCCACCAATCCCAACACGCGTTTGGATTAAACGGGTTAATACTACTTGCCGTGGTTTGTGGATAAAGCACTACAATATTATTGGTGTCAGCATAGTTATTCAGACCGGTGCCAGCAACATAGGCCTCACCAACACTGGCCGCATTTTGCTTGCAACCATGAAAACTAACATGTAGCCGGCACGATGCACCTGCAGCACAAGTTTGTGGCACGTATAAGTAGCCTGTTTCAGCCAGGGTGCTTTTTGCCGCTTCGGACATCTGAAACTGGTTAATTTTTAATAGGTTACCAGTTGATGTTTCACTTTTGCCTTTGATAGTGCCCAGTAAATGTTGTAGTAACGCGCCTGCCGCATCGTAATGACAACTGGCCAGATAAGGTGGTTCTGATATGTCACAGGCCCCAAGATCAGTTCTGTCTGTTGGAAAGGTATGACCAAAAGCCATGTCATTAATTAGCACAATATGCTCGGGTTTCACCCACTGCGTATACTGTTTATACAGCGCCTGAGCTAGCTTGGGATGTACGGTAGTGTCCTTCGTACCACTAAATATCCATACATTGTCATCAGCAAGAGCAGACAATGGTGCCAGCTTTTGCGTTTGGCGCTTTTCAGTTAAGTAGTTTTCAATAGCTTCAAGATCTGGCGCGCTGGTGGCTTTGTTAAAGCAATGCTCTAAGGCGAGACCAAGACTATTTTGAGCACAATACACCGGCCCTCCAGCCAGCATAGCAACACCTTCTACTTGTTCAGCGAAAGCTTGGTGATATTGTCCAGCCATGTAGGCGCCGCTTGACAAACCCGATAGCGTAATTTGTTTCGTTAACTGTAGTTCTGGTATTGGTGATGTTGCTAATGCGCCATAGCTTATCGCCGATAACAGCGTAAATATTGATAAATTACGTGCTTGCATGAGGGATCCTGAAATTGCAGTGTTATAAACTATATTTCGCACATACCGTATGAATAGACAATAAGGCTTTAGTACAGCAACAAAGTTATACTACAGTAAAATGGCATACACGCTTTTTAGCAACTTAACATTGCAAAAACAGCACTTTCTGGTTAGATTGAACAGCAGTGCTAGATGAAAAACAGGACGTCATAATGAAAAAATGGGCCAGTGCAATGATTGCTGCCGTAGCGTTTTCCTCGGCCGCTGTAGCAAATACTCAAGATTACAAACTGGTGACCGTTGCCGGTTATCTGAATTTTTACTTGCTGAATTTAAACGCGTGTGAAGATTTCCATCCTGCTGTGCGTTCTGCGGCTTATGATGCAGAGAAAAGTTTATATCCCTATTTGGATAAGCTTTACAGCAAAATGGGCGGCGTTGACGGGGCAAACCAAAAAATGGTTGCTGATATAGTGATGAAACGCCGTAACATGTTAAATACGCAAATTGCTGAAGGCGATTTTACCGTTGAGCATTGTCAGGCTGTTGTTAAGATACTGACCGAAGATGGCTTAGATAAAACCTTGCTTAGCGCGTTAGAGTAACATTACTTCGCACATCCAAAACCGCCAGCTTATTGCTGGCGGTTTCACTTTGTCCAGATAAAATGTTTTCTGGTACACTACGTCTTGCTTTGGTGTAGGCTATGCCTGCTTAAAAGGGAAACAGGTGAAATGCCTGCACTGTCCCCGCAACTGTAATAAGTGCTGCAATCAAATGCCACTGGCCCTAAGGGCTGGGAAGGCGATTGTGGGTTATCACTTTAAGTCAGGAGACCTGCCTAAGCCCTAGTTACGCCTCTGTGCGGGAGTTCACAGCAGCACCAGTGCCTTTGTGTAAGGCTCTCTGCTGCTATTGTCAGGAGTGGGTTTTGCTAAAGCTGTCAGCTGTTTCGCTTACGCTTGGAAACCAAGCGGTGCTACAAAATGTTAATTTTGTTTTGGCTCCAGGCGAGTTTATTGGTGTTATAGGCCCCAATGGCGCAGGAAAAAGCAGCTTATTGCGCGTTGTACAGGGGGCATTAGCCGCAGACAACGGACAAATTCTGCTACAACAACGCCCCTTACTGCACTATAAAACGGCTGAGCTGGCTAAAACTGTCGCCGTTGTTAGTCAAAACCCCGCACCTTTGTTTGCGCTCACGGTTGAGCAAGTTGCGACTATGGGGCTGTTACCTCATAAAAACTGGTTTGAGTTAAATCATAGTCACGATAGACACATCGTTGCGCAAGCTTTGCAAAAGGTAGGTTTAAACGGTAAAGCTAATCAACTGATTGATAGCTTATCTGGTGGTGAACTCCAGCGGCTTTATATTGCCCGTGCACTAGTGCAACGACCTGCATTGTTGTTATTGGATGAACCGACAAATCATTTAGATGTATTGTATCAGCATCAGGTACTTCAGCTTGTTAGCGGCTTGGGTATTCCCGCGTTAGCTTGCCTGCATGATCTTAACCTTGCAGCGTTATATTGCGACAAAATACTGCTATTAAACCAAGGTCAGCAGTGTGCTTTTGGCACACCGGAGCAGGTGTTGCGAAGTGAGTTACTGCAACAAGTGTTTGGCTTAGCCTGCGAGGTAACAATGCACCCGTTGCTTAACAAGCTCCAGGTCACGGTTATGGCTAACCAAGGAGGCCACTGATGTTAAAACGGCATTATCGGTTGGCCATGGGGTTATCTATACTGTTATTACTTGCCAGTATGCTAATAAGTCTGACATTAGGTAGTGTGAATATCTCTTTGACCGATGTATTTAACGTGTTGGTTGGTCAAGCTACGCAGTCAGACTTAACCGAAACAATAATTTTTCAAATCCGCTTACCCCGATTGCTCTGTGCGGTGTTAGTCGGCGCCGGTTTAGCCATTTCCGGCGCTATTTTGCAAAACGCCAGTCGTAATCCATTAGCGGATCCCTATCTGTTTGGTTTGATGGCCGGAGCAGGCTTAGGTGCTACCTTGGTGAGCGTTGTCTTGCCGCCACACCTTATTAGTATGGCGCTGGGTGCATTTGTTGGGGCATTATTTGCGGTGTTACTGGTTTTTGTAGTGTGTGCCGGACAACACTGGCGCAAAGTAGAAATTACTTTACTGGCCGGCGTGGCAGTATCTTTTATGCTAAGTGCGATTAGCAGCTTTGTACTCTACTTTGCTGAACCCTTTGCCGCAAATCGCATTATGTTTTGGTTAATGGGGAGTTTAAGCCGAACCGACTGGTTAAGTGTGTTGCTGCTAGCTCCTATAGTATTACTAGTACTTTTACTGGCGCTGGCACTGCGCCGTCAGCTTGACGCCTTATTACTCAGTGATGAAAGCGCCCGTACACTTGGAGTGAATACCTTACGTTTGCGTTTGGTTTTGTTATTAGCAACAGCACTGTTAACCGCTTGTATAGTTTCACAATGTGGTGGTATCGCCTTTGTCGGGTTAATGGTGCCGCATATCGTTAGACATTTTTTTGGTGTTACATCAGTACGATTGTTATTTGGCTCAGCCATTATTGGCGCATTGTTTATGATCTGGGTGGATAATGTAGCACGTACAGTGCTGCCACAGCAGGAGATTCCACTGGGTGTTATTACGTCGTTAGTGGGCAGTATATTTTTTCTTTTAATCATGCGCCGGCAACGGCTATAGCGAAGTGATATGACAACAGAACAGCTAAAACAACAACGCCACCGTGAACGTCAGCAGCGACTAAAAACTCAGGTTGATAGCGCTATTGCTGCGGCCACAGATGACAAAGGATTGTTACTGGTGATTACCGGTAATGGTAAAGGAAAGTCTACTTCAGGTTTTGGTACGGTTGCGCGCGCGGTTGGGCATGGGTTTACTGCAGCGGTGGTGCAGTTTATTAAAGGCAGCTGGGAGTGCGGCGAACGTAACTTACTTGAGGAGCATGGTGTTCAATTTGCCGTAATGGCAACGGGTTTTACCTGGGACACTCAGGACAAAGCTGCTGACATCGATGCAGCAGAGCGCGTTTGGTTGCAGGCAGAGCGATTCTTAGCTGACCCGTCAATTGACATGGTGTTGTTAGATGAACTGACGTACATGCTGAGTTACCACTATTTATCTCTAGAGCGCATAGAAAAGGCCTTGCTAAACCGACCGGTAAAACAGCATGTTGTTATTACG
>Ga0100393_10001590_pt1 | contig 22855 bp, 18 predicted proteins | sample CryGeymeta201517_FD_81546 | JGI IMG/M metagenome (GOLD analysis project Ga0100393, IMG submission 81546) | Groundwater microbial communities from Crystal Geyser aquifers in Utah, USA - Crystal Geyser metaG 2015-17 | ecosystem: Environmental > Aquatic > Deep subsurface > Groundwater | place... | reverse complement strand
TGGCTTTTTTGAATGTGATTTAATAGAACAACCTGACATTATTGAGGTTAAGACTGTTGGTTATAGAACATTGATAATTGATTTAAACTTAAAGTTAAGTGCAAAAAAACAAAAATGCGACTTATTGTATGAAGTTATCTCATCTAATGAGTTTAAAGAACAATTTAGGTTTGTAGAATCTGCGGTAGAAGATTTAATAATAATTGATACATCAAAAACTTTTGTTTGTGATACATCACAATTATTTAATCAGAAATATTACACCAGTAGTTTTCTTCCTGAAGATATTAGTTTGGAAAAGAAAACTAACAAGAAGCACCAAAACAAAATAGTTGTTTATAAATTTTACAAAGAGAAAGGTAAATACTTTATTAGCTTTTGGCATCCTTTTACAAATGGAAATGCTGTTTTTAGTTACAAAAAACTGAAAAAAAGAAATGAAATTAAAACTGAACTTTTTGGGGTATTCTAAAAAAAATACTAACAGGTTTCTAAAACCTGTCAGGATTAAAAGTAGTTTTTTTAAAGAATATGGATTACAACCTAATATTAATAAGATTTAATTCTTCCCAAAACGGTATTTAGTGCGGCTATTAATTTATCTGAAGCAGCATCAACAGCTTGATCAATACTACCTGCGTCAGATGTAACAGCAATAGGTTTAAGTTTTTCAACACGAGCTTCCAACATACATCTTTTGTCTTTCTTTCCACTTTTTTGTCCGTTTTCATCAGAAAGATGTACTTCTAATCGGGTAATTTTATCGTTAAATTTACTCAGAGCATTAGCTAGCTTTTCACTAATGGTTTCTTTAAGTTTATCTGTTCCAGCAATATTGTTGTCTGTGTTGAATTGAATTTGCATACTGATTTTTTAAGTGGTTAAATATAACTACAAAGTAACGAAATTTTCAATTAGGAAATACAGTTTAATTTAACTTGAAATTTCAAGATTTATAGGAGTTTTTTTTATAGTTTTTCTAAAAAAGTTTGGGTAATAAATTTAATATATATACATTTAGCTCCTAATTAAATTTTCATTTAGATAAAAGCAATATGTAAGTTGCTTAAAAAATTATTATATAAATATGAAAAAAATAATCTCATTCGTTTGCCTGTTTACATCTCTTAGTTTATTTGCTCAAGAAAAGTTAAATTACATTGATTTTGATGATGTTAAAACAGAATTTAATAATCAATTAAAAGAAAAAAACTACGAAAAAGTGTTAGAAGCGTTGAATAAAATCAACAAAAATGACTCTGCTTATTACGCTGGTTTAGTTTCAAAAGTGTATTATTTAAAAGAGTTAGAAAAGTACGAAGAGGCAATAAAAGTAGCCGATGAAGGATTAGCTCACGAAAATGTTGACTCTAAAAGCACTTTTTTAAATCAACAAGCACTTTCCTACATTGCCTTAAAAGATTATAAAAATGCAATGAAAGTTTTAGATGATGGACTGAAAGAATTTCCGATGTATTATCTTTTTTATGTAAATAAAGGAGTTGCTTATGAAGGACTTAAAGAATATGCCAAGGCAGCATCAATGTATCAACAGGCAATAATAATCAATCCTTATTATGCAAATGCTCATTTTAGATTAGGATATATTTGTTATCAATATCAAAAAACAACACTCGCATTGATGTGTTTTAATACTTATATGTTGTTAAACCCAGATGGAAGCAACTCTCTTACTATGCTCGAAGCATTTAACAAAACAGTTTCAGCAAAATATACGGAAGAAAAACTGCCTGGCAAAAATGTGTTGGGAGATAACGATGCTTTTGAAGAAATTGATTTAATAATTAACAATCAAGCTGCATTAAACAAAAAATATAAAACAGGTAATAAAATTGATTATTCATTAGCCAAACAAAACCATGCTTTGTTAGCACTTTTAAAAGATTATACTCCTGAAAATGATAACTTTTGGGATACGAGATATGTCCCTTTATATAAGTGGATACAAGAGAATAATCAGTATGACAATTTTATTTATACGATTTCTTTTTCGGTAGAAAATGCAAGTTATAAGGCAATTGTTGCTAAAAAAACTCAAAATATTAAATCCTTTTTAATCGAATTTTATACGAAATGGATAGACATTATTAGTAAAAACAAAGAAGAATTTGAAGGTAAAAATCAAATCGTAAAATATGCATATTATAACTCTCTATTAGATGCTAAAGGGCTAACGAAAAACGATAAGAAAATAGGAAATTGGTATGTCTATGATAAAAATGGTAAGCTATCATCAAAAGTTAAATTTAATGATGAAGGAGAAAAAGATGGTTTATGGATTTATTATGATAATAAGGGAAATGTAACTTCCGAAGAAAATTATAAAAATGGTAAATTAGATGGTGTTTTTACTTCCTATCATGAAAATAATAAAAAGCAATTAATAGCTAATTATTCAGAAGGAAAGGTAACTGGTACCTATAAAAAATTTAATAAACCAGGTGCGTTGATTGAACAAGGAACTTTAAATGATGGTAAATTGGATGGCGACTATTTAACATTCTATAGATTAGGAGAAAATTTCCCTGACTACAACAAAGTGCCTTATAAAATGGGTGTTGTTGAAGGTTTATTAAGTGAGTTTTGGGAAAATGGACAGTTATACACTAGCATAATGTTTAAGGATGATAAAAGACAAGGAGAGCAAATAAAATATTATGATGATGGAAAAATTATGTCAAAAACAAACTATGTAAATAATTTAGAAACAGGAGCTTTTGTTTCTTATCATCGAAATGGGACTATAAAAGAAGAAGGTAAAATTGAAAATGGTTTAAATGAAGGTGAATGGAAAACCTATTATGATAATGGAAAAATGGAAACTGTTTTTAATTATATAAAAGGAAAATTTGATGGTGCTTATAAAAAGTTTGATAGAGAAGATAAGTTAATTTCCGAATTTATTTATAAAAAAGGAGATATCATTGCATACAAGTATTATAATCAAGACGGTAGTGTGCTGAAAGAAGCCAAAAAACAAAAAGGAGAATTTTATTATGAAGGATATAACCGACTTGGATACAAGATAGCAGAAGGTTTGTATGATGTGAATGGTGGAAAAAAAGGAGAATGGAAATTTTATAACGAAAATGGTAACTTAAGCAGTAAATCAACTTACGAGGATGGAAAAGTGATTGGCGAAGCTGTTGATTATTTTGGAAATGGTAATTTAAAAAAGAAGTCATTTTATGAAAATGATACCATAAAAGGTTACTATGTTTCATATTATGTTACTGGAAATATATACCAACAAGGAACTTACAAAAATGGAGAACTTAATGGAGTTTGGTTAAGTTATTATAAAGATACAACCATTAGTGTGAAAAACTTTTACCATAAAGGAAAGCTTCATGGAGAACAAGAATACTATGCTGCTAACGGAAAGTTAAGTTACATTTCCACTTATGAGTATGATGTTTTGAAATCACAACGGTTTTTTAACAGTAAAGGTGAAGAAAAATATAAAATTGATTATACAGTATTCGATGATGAACCCTATCAACTGGTTTCTTATAACTACAACAAAACAGTAGAAAATTCAGTTACCTATTTGTATAATGTTAAACATGGAAAATTTACTTCTCATAATTACGAAGGAAAACTAGTAATAACAGGAAACTATTTTAATGGAGATGAAGATGGTGAATGGATTTACTATCACGACAATGGAAAAATAAAAAAGAAAGGCTCTTATGCGAAAGGAAAAAAACATGGGCTTTGGGAAGAGTTTCATGAAAATGGAAAATTGAGTGATAAAGAAATTTACTATTACGGAAAATTGAATGGAATTTCTGAAGATTATAATGATAAAGGAATTCTTACAAACACTTACAATTACGTTGATGGAATGTTACAAGGACCAAGAACATTTTATAGTGAAGATGGAAAAATTCAACTTTTCCGATATTATAAAGATGATATTTTAATTGGCTACAGCTATTTAGGGAAAGATGGAAAAGAAATTCCTATTATAGAAATTAAAAATGAAACAGGAAAAATAGTAACCTATTTCGATAATGGTAAAGTATCAAGAGAAATGGAATATATAAATGGAAATCTTATAAATGCATATAAAGAATATTATTACACTGGGCAGTTGGCTGAAGAACAATCTTTTGTAGATGGATTTAAAAATGGAAAATACACTATTTATTATCCAAATGGAAAAGTTAAAGCAATTCATAACTACAATATGGGAGATTTACATGGCGTGTCAAAATTGTTTTATGAAGACGGTACTTTAAAAGAAGAAATTACCTACATTAACAACGACCAAAATGGCGAAAACAAATATTATAATAAATTAGGAAAATTAACTTCCATAGAAGTTTATTTTGATGATGAAATTGAAACCAAAACTATTTACTAAAAAACCAAACTTTGTGAAAAAAACGATAGCTTTATTACTGTTTTCAGTGTCAATTAGCATTAATTTAATAGCTCAATTCTCTCCAGAATATGAGCTGTTTAAAGAAAAGTACCCTAATTCGCAGGCTGTTATGCTAAACAAAGAAACTACCTATTACATTCAGTTAATAAAAGATGAAATAGACATTAAAGTAGAATCAGTTGAAGAGTTACTATACATTGGTCCTACAGCTAAATTTTCATCCAAGGAATCAGTTCAACATTCTACTTTTTTTAATTTATTAAGTATAAACGCATCAACTTTTGTTTACAATAATGGGAAATATATAGAAAACAAGGTTAAAGAGTTTAAAGAATCGGATGAACTCTCAGGTAGTATTTTTCATGATGATACCAAAACAACTAGTTTTATTTATCCCTACATGAAAGAAGGTGTTAAAACCAAACTAGCAAAAGTTGAAAAAATAACCAATCCACGTTTTTTAATGTCGCACTTTTTAGGAGATTATTCGCCCGTAATACATAATAAACTTACAATTGTTGTGGATAAGGCTATAAAATTAAATTTTAAAACATTTAATTTTAATGATTTACCTATTACCTATTCTGAAACAGAAAAAAAAGGAACTACTATTTATTCATGGGAAGTAAACAATCTCGATAAATTTGAGTCAGAAAAAAAATCAACTAGCGTAAGATCTCGCTTGCCTCATATAATACCTTATATTACTGAATATACAACCAAAAAAGGAGAAACTATAAAGCTTCTCAACGATGTTTCTGGATTGTATAATTGGTACTATTCTTTAGTGAGTGGTTTAAATACAGATAACAATAATTCTGAACTAAAATTAATTGTTGATTCACTCACTAAAGATAAAATTTCTGAAACAGAAAAAGTGAAAGCTATCTATTATTGGACACAACAAAACATAAAATATGTTGCTTTTGAATATGCATTAGGAGGTTTTATCCCAAGAGAAGCAACCGATATTTTTAATAAAAAATATGGCGATTGTAAAGATAATTCTAATATTTTATTTGAGATGCTTAAAATAGCTAACATCAGTGGACATTTAACATGGATAGGAACAAGGAGTCTTCCCTATAAATATACGGAAGTTCCCACCCCATTATCAGACAATCACATGATACTTACTTACATAAATGAAAAAGACACGTTGTTTTTAGATGCTACAGGAAGGTATTATAAATTGGGAATACCTTCATCTTTCATTCAAGGAAAAGAAGCATTAGTGGGCATAGGTGAAAATAATTTTAAAATCATTACTGTGCCAATTATGCCACCAGAAGCAACTATCGCAAAAGATTCGGTTTATCTTTATTTAGATAATAAAACTGTAAAAGGAAAAGGGAATCTCTATCTCACTGGATACAATAAAATAGATTTATATAATTATTTTGAACGTATAAAAACACCTAAAGAAATAACCGAATTTTTTAATACGAATCTCCGAAAAGGCAGCAATAAGTTCTTAGTAGAAAACTATGTAGAAAAAAACAAATACGATTATGATGAACCCTATGAAGTTGATTATGATTTTAGTATCGATGATTATATAACTTCATCGGAAAAAGAAATATACATCAATATGAACCTGAGCAAAAAAATTCTTGAATACAAACTAAAAGAAGATAGAAAAAATGATTTTGAAGTAGAATTTAAAAACATAAACCAATCTATCAATGTACTTGAAATTCCTAACGGTTATGAAATAAGTTATTTGCCCGAAAATTTTGAACAAAAAAATGAATTTTACTCCGCCACGATTAACTACGAGCAGAAAGATAATCAAATCATTTATAACAATCAAATTGTTTTAAATTTCATTGTTTTAAAACAAGAAAATCACGCTTCTTTTAATGAATTTTTAAAACAATTATCAAAAGCGTTCAAAGAAAGTGTAGTCTTAAAAAAAATTTCTAATTAATATATATAGTTATGCATAAAATTATTTCCACCTTATTTTTAACACTGTTAACAGTATTTGTTTTTGCTCAAGAACCTTTTTACAAATCATATACTTGGGATGAAAATCCAATAAAAGATATAACAACAAACAGCGATGAAGAAATTATTTGTTTTAAGGACAAAATTGTAACAGAATTTATTTATGATAGTGAAAATAAGCTCACCGAATATTTTTTAATACATAAAATATATTGGCTTAATTCAGATGATATCATTGAAAGTTACAACAAAGTGTATTTGCCCTATTCCTCTCAATCTAAATTAGTAGTAAATAAAGCACGAGTAATTTCAAAAGATGGAAAAATAATTGAGTTAGACGATTCTAAAATTCTCACAGCCAAAGATGAGGAAACAAAAAGAGAATATAAATACTATGCTTTTGAAGGGCTCGAAAAAGGTAGCTTTATTGAATATTATTACGTGCTAAATCGTAGTCCAGATTTTGACGGTAAACGATTGAACTTTCAAACCAATCACAACAAATACAACATCGATTTTGAGTTATTCGCTCCAAAAAATTTATGGTTTAAGTTTAAAAGTTATAATCAACTTAACGAAGTAATTTATGATTCTACATTTACTGAAAAAATTAGGTGGAATCTACATATGGACAGTTTGCCTTTGTTAGAAAATGAATCACAATCTCCTTATGATGCTTTGGTTGGATATTTAGTTTATAATTTGTATTACAATTCAACAACTAAAACCTACGATATTTCTTCTTATAAAAATATATCTCAAAATATGTATGATTTTTATTATGCATCCATAGAGAGTAAATCTGCCAAAAACATTAATAAAATTATTGGTGAGTTAAAACTTAAAAATGAAAAAGATGAAACAAATAAAATCAGAAAAATAGAAGATTTTATTAAAGAAAATTACCATGTTGTTAATGGTGGTGGACCTGAATTTAGAGAGTTAAGTTTCGTTTTAGATAAAAAGATTGGTTCAAATCAAGGTATTATGCGTTTATATATTGCCATTTTTGAAGCGTTAGAAATTCAACATGAAATTGTAATTACTTGTGATAGAAGTGATAATAAATTCGATAAAGATTTTGAATCCTATAATTTTTTAGACGAATATTTACTCTATTTTCCTAAAATCAAAAAATATATTTCTCCATTTGAAATAACTTCTCGTTTAGGATTTCCAGAACCTTTGTTAACGAATAACTATGGACTTTTTATCAAACAAATTCAAATGGGCGAATTTAAAACAGGAGTTGGAAAAATTAAATTTATCGAACCAGTAAGTCATACAGAAACATACAGTAAAATATTTACCACAGTTACCTTTGATAAAGATGATTTAACAAAAACAACTTTAGATATGGTATTAGAAACAGGTGGTTATTATTCAATGAATTACCAAACAATAATCCACTTATTAAAAGAGCAAGACAAGGAAGACTTGATAAATGAACAAATTAAATTTATAAGCCAAGAAATGACCATTGTTTCTAAAAAACTAGAAAACGACAACCCTAAGAGTTTTGGATACAAACCTTATAAAATAACAGCACAAGTTACTTCAGAAGATTTTGTTGAAAAAGCAGGTGATAAATATCTTTTTAAAGTTGGAGAACTTATTGGTCCACAACAAGAAATGTATCAGGATAATGATAGGAAATTAGTTCTTGAGAATGACTTTAAGAGAAGTTATCATAGAGAACTAACTGTTTCAATTCCTGATGGATATACCATTACTAATTTAGAAAAAATAAACATTCAAAATGTGTATAAAGAAGATGGTGAAATATTTTTTGAGTTTCATTCACATTATAAAATGGATGGAAATACACTTACTATTATATGCGATGAATATTATACTGTAGTGGAAATACCATCAACTATTTTTGAAGAATACAGAAAGGTAATTAATAGTGCAGCCGACTTTAATAAACTCACACTTGTTTTAGCAAAATAACATTTAATATACTCAAATCACTTAGCTTTTCGGGGAATTTGAGTAAGCTATTTTTGTTGGTATCAAGGCTAAATTTTCAAGCATAGCCGTAGCTATGGTTTAAAATTTTAACGCAGATAACGGCAAAAAGAGTAGGTCAAAAATTCTGAAAGCTAAGTAATTTGAGTATAGTGTTAATAGAAAATGTAATTATCTCAAAATAGTAAGTTTCACTCTTTTTACCCTTCTTTTATCAGAAGCTTCAACAGTGAAATGAATGTTTTTATAGGCTATTTTTTCATTTTTTTGAGGGATTTTTTCGGCTATTTCAATTACTAATCCAGCTAATGTTTCAGCGTCAATTTTTTCATTGCTAAAGAAAGTATCATTATCAATGTTAATTATTTTAAACACATCATTTAAAGGAGTTTTACCATCAAAAATAAAGTTGTTTTCATCTAATTTTGAGTATGTAATGTCTTCATCATCAAACTCATCGCTAATTTCACCAACAATTTCTTCTAAAATATCTTCTAAAGAAACAATTCCAGATGTGCCACCATATTCATCAACCACAATAGCAAGGTGCATTTTCATTTCTTGAAATTCACCTAACAAGTCATCTAATTTTTTATTTTCAGGAACAAAAAATGGAGGTCTTACTAGCTTTATCCATTCAAAATTGTCATTTTCTTTGATGTGAGCCAATAAATCTTTAATATAAATAATACCAATTATGGTGTCAAATGAGTTTTCATATACCGGTATTCGGGAATATCCAGAATCTATAATGGCATTAATTACAGTACTGTAAGGAAGGTTTTTATCTAGTGCAACAACATCAACTCTTGCAGTCATAATTTGCTTAACACTTGTTTCCCCAAATTTCACTATCCCTTTTAAAATACGATGTTCATCTTGGTTTTCTGGAATGTCGGAAGTTAAGTCTAACGCATGAGAAAGATCTTCAACCGTAACATTTAAACCTCTTTGTTTGATATGTTTATCTATTATGCCAGAAAATTTAATTAACAAGTAACTTAATGGAAAAACAAAAAAAGAAAAAATATTTAGAGGAAAGCTCATTATTTTAGCTAGCTTGTGTGCATTTTTAGTAGCATAAATTTTTGGAATCACTTCTCCAAACAAGAGAATAATAAAGGTTATTCCTATTACTTGAGTAATGAAGGTTAGTAATGGATGAAGCAAAGAAAAATTAATAAGATTGCTTGCAAAATGAGTTGTAATAATAATTAGAGCTATATTAATTAAGTTATTTGAAATTAATATAGTTGCTAATAGTTGCTTTTGATTTCCCAATAGCTTACTAACCAATTGATTGGTTTTTGAATTGGAGTGATTAATTTTGTTTAATTCTGATGGAGTTAGCGAAAAGAAAGCAATTTCAGAACCTGATATAAGTCCAGAAAATACAAGAAGAATAAGAATAACTAACAACTCAATTAAAATTGTTGCATTAATTGAATTGAATAAATTTAATAAGATACTACCCATTTGCAGGGCCGGTAGAGGATCGTCCAAGGTGTAAGTAAAATTTAAAAGTTAAAATGGTAAATCATCAGCTTGCGTATCTTCTTTTTCAATTTCAGGAGAAGAAGATGCTGAAGGTTGATTTTGTTGGGAAGAAGAAGTACTTGATGCATTGTCATCTTTTCTCCCGAGCATTTGCATTGTTTCGCCCACAATATCAGTTGTATATCGGTCAACACCATCTTTATCTTGCCATTTTCGGGTTCTTAATTTCCCTTCAATATAAACCTGATTACCTTTTTTGAGGTATTTTTCAGCAACTTCGGCCAAACCTCTCCAAAAAACTACATTGTGCCATTCGGTAATTGTTTTTCTTTCATTGGTGTTTTTATCTGTATAACTTTCTGAAGTAGCCAGCGAGAAATTAGCTACGGCAGTTCCTCCTTCTAAATACCTAATTTCTGGGTCTTTACCTAAATTACCTATCAAAATAACTTTATTAATTCCAGCCATAATTTCTTTTTTTTAAAATTTATTCAAATGTAAGAATTTTTTTAATTTATTTTTTTTCTAATTCCTTAAATGACGTTATATAATTTTCTATAAGCACAGGAACAGGATAATTTTCTATATCATCTAAGTTAATTTCGGTATAATCGTTTTTGATTTTTGAAATAGCTGATGTATGAACTAACCAAAAAATAGCTATAATTTTTTGATGACTTAAAACGTGTTTAATAGGAGAAGAAATTTTTATAAAAGAGAGGGTTTGAAGTTGATTTTTGAATTTATAAAAATCAGTATGAAGTATAAGTGTTTCAATGTTTTCAATAGGCTCATCTGTTTCTACAAGAGGAAAGTCATACAAGTTTTTCCAAATATCATTTTCAATTCGTTTATGTAAAAGTGTTGAGTTTCTTTCTGAAATAAAAACTAAATAATTAAAATATCGAATACGTTGCTTGATTTTATTTTGCTTAATTGGAAAGAGAGTAACCATATTATTTATAGAAGCATAGCAGCTTTGATTAAAAATACAGCTTTTGCAAGATGGATTTTTAGGAATACATTGCAAAGCACCAAATTCCATAATTGCCTGATTGAAAAGCAAAGCACGTTTTCTATCTATTAATTCATGAGCTAATGAGTAAATGGCTTTTTTTCCTTCATTGCTATCAATTGGAGTTTCAATACCAAAAATTCGAGTGAGTACTCTGAATACGTTTCCATCCACAACAGGAAAAGGTTGATTATAGGCAAAAGAAGAAATTGCCGCAGCAGTGTATTCGCCAACACCTTTTAATTTTAAAATTTCGTTATAATCTGTTGGAAAAAATCCATTCAAATTATAAGCAATATGTTTGGCAGTAAAATGTAAGTTTCTAGCTCTAGAGTAATAGCCTAATCCTTGCCAAAGCTTCAACACTTCTTCTTCAGATGCATTAGCCAAATCAATTAGAGTTGGGAATTGATTAATGAATTTAGTATAATAACTCCAACCTTGATTAACTCTAGTTTGTTGAAGTATTATTTCTGAAAGCCAAATTTTATAAGGGTTTTTTGTATTTCTCCATGGTAAATCTCGTTTGTTTTGCTTGTACCATTCAATTAATTGCTTGGAAAAATTCATTATTTTTAAATTTGGTCTATATTTTAGCCAAAATTAGGGAAAAGAAATGAAGATTAAAGTGCACTAACTTAGTGATGCAACTAATTATGAAAGGTTAAATTGTTCATTAGTCGATAGTTTCACTCAATTTAGCTAAAATCTTTTAACTCCTTGTTTTAAATTGAGTTAAACTCCTATATTTGCAATCGAAATCAAATTATTTATAAATAAGTTAAAATATTCAAAAAAATGACAAAAGCAGATATCGTATCAAAAATTTCCGAAAAAACAGGAATCGAAAAATTAACAGTTCAAACTACAGTTGAAGAATTTATGAAAACTGTCAGAAAATCTTTAGAAGAAGGTGATAATGTTTATTTAAGAGGTTTTGGAAGCTTCGTAGTAAAAAGAAGAGCTGAAAAAACAGGTAGAAATATTTCTAAAAATACAACTATTATTATTCCTGCTCATAACATACCATCTTTTAAACCTGCTAAATCTTTTGTAGAGAAAGTGAAAAAAAATGTGAAATAATCTTTTTTTAGTATATCTTTGCCACAGAATTAAAATATATCAACATATAAATATAAGAGATTATGCCAAGCGGTAAAAAAAGAAAAAGACATAAAATGGCTACGCACAAGCGTAAGAAAAGACTAAGAAAAAATAGACACAAGAAAAAATAGGTAACATTATTTATTTCTCAACTTGTGTGTTCTCACCTTTATTTTATTCTGAATAGAAAACAACAAAACTAGTATCCAAATGGTTACTAGTTTTGTTGTTATTTTAATTTATTATAATAAGGGTTAGATTGTTTTTTATTAAACATTTTTTCACAAGCAGTTACTTCAGTAAAAAAAATTAAATGAGTGTAGAATTAGTTATCAATTCTTTACCTAATGAGGTTGTTATAGCCATTCTTCAAGATAGTAAATTAGTAGAATTACACAGGGAGAAAACCAATAATAATTTTTCAGTAGGAGATATTTATCTTGGCAGAGTTAAAAAAATTATGCCAGGATTAAATGCAACTTTCGTTGACGTAGGCTACGAAAAGGATGCCTTTTTGCACTATTTAGATCTTGGAGCAAAGTTTAATTCGTTTGCAAAATTCACCAAAGGAGTATTAAACAAACAAATAAATTCCTCACAACTTGATTTTCAATTTGAACCTGAAATTGAAAAAACAGGTAAAATTGAAAAAACGCTTAAATCAACAGATCAAATATTGGTTCAAATAGCAAAAGAACCTATTTCTACCAAAGGACCTCGATTAAGCTCCGAAATTTCATTAGCTGGACGATACATAGTATTGGTTCCTTTTTCGCACAAAGTTTCCGTTTCTCAAAAAATAAAAGACGAAGAAGAAAGAGAGCGACTCATTCGTTTGATTAAAAGCATTAAACCTAAAGGTTTTGGTGTAATAATAAGAACTGTTGCAAAAAACAAAAAAGTTGCTGATTTGCATGCGGATATGAATGAGTTAGAGCAACGATGGGAAAATTGCTACAATGCTCTTAAGGATGCGAAAGCACCCAAAAAGATTTTAGGCGAAATTGATAGAACGTCTTCTTTATTAAGAGATTTGTTAAGTAAGGATTTTAGCAATATTCATATTAATGACGAAACACTTTATAATGAAATTAAATCCTATTTGATAACCATTGCTCCCGACAAAGAAAAAATCATTAAACATTATACTGGGAAAACACACATTTTTGAGCATTTCGGAATAGAACGTCAAATAAAATCGCTTTTCGGAAAAAATGTTACTTTAAAAACAGGTGTTTACTTAATTATTGAACATACCGAAGCATTACATGTAATTGATGTAAATAGCGGACAACGAGGTAAGAAAAAAGATAAAACACAAGAAGAAAATGCCTTAGAGGTAAACATTGAAGCAGCTGAAGAAATTGCACGCCAATTGCGTTTGAGAGATATGGGAGGAATTGTTGTTGTTGATTTTATTGATATGAGAGAGGCTGCAAACAGAAAATTACTTTTTGAAAAAATGCAAGAATTTATGATGCACGATAGAGCAAAACATAACATCTTGCCTCCTAGTAAATTCGGGCTTATTCAAATTACTCGTCAGCGAGTTCGTCCAGAAATGGAAATTAAAACTGCCGAAAAATGTCCTTGTTGTGGTGGAAATGGAGAAGTCCACTCTACTGTTTTATTAGTTGATGAAGTAGAAAATAATTTAAGATACATTGCACAACAATTAAACATAAAAAAAATTACCATAAACACACATCCCTTTGTTGAATCTTTTATCAATAAACGAGTTGGATTACTTTCTTCTTTGAGAAAACAATGGCAAACTAAATATAAAGCAACTATTGATGTATCTCCATCTTCTGCTTATAGTTTTTTAGAATATCACTTTTTTGATGAGAAGGGAGAAGAAATTCACAAATAATTTCTAAGATAAAATTTTGCTTTATTCATTAAAATGCAAATGCGTAAAATCTTTAATAATAGTTTCTAAAAAAGCAATACTTTTTAAATCAGTTTTAATGTTTAAAGTAGTTTTGGTTTTATCAGCCAATTGATTGATAACATCAAATTTTCCCTCTTTTAGTGCATAGTTAAAAATTTCGGAAATAATAGTAATATCTTTTTCTGAGAGGTTTTCTGCTTCTCGAAAAACTACATTGTAATCGGTAGCTACTTTTTTATAAATAGTGTCTTGTAACGCAATTTTATTTCCAATTTTAATTACAGCTGTTTTTGCAGCAATATCTCCCAAACGCTGCCCCTTTCCATTGATTAAAATGGTGAATAAACCAACTAAACCCCAAAAGAAAACAACCCCTTCAATTAATCTGAAAATCCATCGAAGTAAATAACTACCTAAGTTGGGTTGTGAACCATCTATTTTAACTACTTTAATTTTTAGGATGTATTTTCCAAAACTTTGACCATTAAAAAAAAGTTCGCAATACAAATCATAAAAAAAAATAGGTAAAAATAACAGCATAGATAGGTATGCATTATTTTCTAATCCACCTATTTCGCTAATTATATAACCTATAATTATAAAATAAACAAGAAACAATAAATAATCTAAAAGAGCAGCCAATATTCTATCACCAATGCTTGCAATGGTATAATCAATAGTAACATTTTGTGTGGTTGAAATTCTTATTTTATCCATCGTTGGTAAAAATACGATAGAAATTTTAATCTATTATAATGAATTAGGATTTTGTAACTTTGACGAAAAAAAATATGGCAAATTTCAAAGAGCTTCTTCCCAGTATCAACACTTTTATTTTTGATGTAGATGGTGTTTTAACGGATGGGTCTGTGTTGTTGCTATCTAATGGAGAGCAAGCACGAATAATGAATAATAAAGATGGTTTTGCCTTGCAACACGCTGTTAAAAAAGGATATACAATTTGTGTTATTTCAGGTGGTAGTTCGGAAGCTGTTCGAATTAAATTAAATGGATTGGGAATAACCGATGTTTTTTTAAAAGCACAAGATAAGGTGGCTATTTTTAATGCTTATATTACTCAAAAAAATATTAAAAAAGAACAAATCTTATACATGGGAGATGATATTCCTGATTATGAAGTTATGAAATTGTGCGGTGTTGCAACTTGCCCTAAAAATGCAGCAATTGAAATAAAAGGAATTGCTCATTATATTTCAGATAAAAATGGGGGAGAAGGCTGCGTTAGAGATATTGTTGAACAAGTATTACGATGTAATGGTGATTGGATATAAAAAGTAGAAAATGCAACACAACCAACTTTCCGATACCATTTGTGCCATTGCAACTCCACCCGGAATTGGAGCAATTGCTGTTATTCGTTTGTCTGGAAAAGATGCAATTACTATTGCTAATAAAATTTTTTATGGTACGGATTTATTACAACAATCTTCTCATACCATACATTTTGGAACAATTAGAAATAATAATAAAATTATTGACGAAGTGTTGGTTAGTATTTTTAAAGAAAAAAAATCATACACAGGCGAAAATACAGTTGAAATCTCAACACATGGTTCACCTTACATTCAACAACAAGTGTTGCAATTAGTATTAAAAAATGGAGCAAAACAAGCTGGTCCTGGTGAATTTACCTTTAGAGCATTTATGAATGGTAAAATGGATTTGTCGCAAGCAGAAGCTGTTGCAGATGTTATTGCTTCAACTTCAGAAGCTTCTCACCAGTTAGCTATTCAGCAAATGCGGGGAGGATTTAGTTTAGAGATTAATCAATTAAGAGAAGAGTTAATTCATTTTGCATCTTTAATTGAGTTGGAGTTAGATTTTGGTGAAGAAGATATAGAATTTGCCAATAGAACTGATTTAAAAACATTGGTGATGAACTTACAAAATAAATTACATCGTTTGATTGCTTCTTTTAATTATGGAAATGTAGTCAAAACGGGTGTTCCTGTAGCTATTATAGGAGAACCAAATGTAGGAAAATCTACTTTACTTAATGTGCTGTTAAATGAAGAAAGGGCGATTGTTTCTTCTATTGCTGGAACTACGCGCGATACCATTGAAGATGAAATTAGTATTAAAGGTATTAATTTTCGATTTGTTGATACGGCAGGAATTCGTGATACTAAAGATGAAATTGAAAGTATAGGAATTAAAAAATCGTATGAAAAAATTGATCAAGCATCAGTTGTATTGCTTTTGGTTGATGCTGTTGCTATTTCAGAAGAACAGCTCCAACAACAAATCAAAATGATTGAACAGCGGATACACCAAAAAAATAAATTGTTGTTGATTATTGCCAATAAGGTGGATAAAGGAAATGAAAAAGAAATAAAACAAAATTTAATTCCTTTAATAATGTACTATTTATCTCGGCTAAAGACCATCACAATATAGAACAGGTAACTGAAAAGCTTTTTGAACACGTTCATTCAGGATTGATAGCAAGTAATGATACAGTAGTTACCAACGCTCGTCATTTTGAGGCACTAACACAAGCCAATGCTGCATTAATCAATGTGCTCGAAGGTTTAGACAATAACATCACTGGAGATTTCCTTGCAATGGATATCCGACAAGCACTGTATCACTTAGGACTGATATCTGGAATAATTTCCAATGAAGATCTTTTAGATAACATTTTTAGTAAATTCTGTATTGGCAAATAAAATTAACTTTGATTCCATGCAAACGAAAGTATTGTTAATTACCCCACCGTTTACTCAGCTCAATACTTCGTATCCTGCAACTACTTACTTAAAAGGATTTTTAGATAGTAAAAATATTGCAACGAATCAATGTGATTTAAGCATAGAGCTTTTTACTAAAATTTTTACGAAAGACTTCATTGCTCTTGTTTTTAAAGAAGCAAAAAAAAATTGTGAAAAAATTGAGTATCCATTAGTCTATAAGCTACAAGAAGATTACATATTAAAAGTAGATAGAGTTATTCAATTTCTTCAACAACATGAAGTAACAGCTGCTTATCAAATGTTACAGCATGGATTTTTACCAAAAGCCCACCGAAGCATAAATTTAAATGAAGAAGAATTTGAGTATGGCTTCGGAAATTTAGGAATTATTGATAAAGCCAAGCATTTGGCAACGCTTTTTATTGAAGAATTAGGAGATTTTATTAGAGCCAATGTAGATGAATTTTTTTCTTTTACACGCTATGCCGAGCAAATAGCTACTGCAGCTAGTAGTTTTGACGAGATTGACAACTATCTTTCTTTCGAAACTACCATCATAGAAGATCAATTGTTGCTTTTAATGGCAAGTAAACTAGAACAATATCAGCCAGATTTGGTTTGTTTCACTATTCCTTTTCCAGGAAATTTGTTTGCAGCTTTGCGTTGTGCAAAGTTTATAAAAAAACATTTCAAAAAAACAAAAATTGCCTTTGGAGGGGGATACTGTAATACTGAATTGTTGTTGCTTTCAGACCCTCGAATTTTTAATTACCTTGATTTTATTACCTTAAATGATGGCGAAGGTCCTTTGCTAAAGTTATGTGAATTTATTGAAAAGAAAATAGAGAAAAATGAATTAGAAAGAACCTATTTGCTCGAAAACGGAAAAGTAGTATATCAAAATAAAACGCCAAATACCATTTTTCACCACAGTAATTTGCCAGCACCAACCTACAGAGATTTGCCTCTTCATCAATACATTTCATTTTTGGATGTAATGAATCCTATGCACCGATTGTGGACTGATGGAAAGTGGAATAAATTAACTGTTGCTCACGGCTGTTATTGGAAACAATGCACTTTTTGCGATGTAAATTTAGATTACATAGCCAATTACCAAAATACTACTGCAGAAGATTTGGTTGATAAAATAGAAAAAATAATTGCAGAAACAGGTACGTATGGTTTTCATTTTGTGGATGAAGCTGCTCCGCCAAAAATATTAAGAGCCTTGGCTGAAGAATTATTAAAAAGAAAAATTTTCATTACTTGGTGGACTAACATTCGTTTTGAAAAAACTTTTACACCTGAGTTATGTGCATTGTTGGCAAAATCTGGTTGCATTGCTGTAACTGGTGGTTTGGAGGTAGCCTCTGATAGATTATTGGAAAAAATGAAAAAAGGGGTCGATATTGCTCAAGTTGCTAGGGTAACCAATTCTTTTTCAGAAAGTAATATTATGGTTCATGCCTATTTAATGTATGGATTTCCAACAGAAACAGACCAAGAAACTGTTGATTCATTAGAAATAGTTAGACAGTTGTTTGAAAACAATTGCATACAATCTGCATTTTGGCACTTGTTTACTACAACCGCTCACAGTCCTATTGGGAAAAACCCTGATGATTTTGGAATTAAAATTGTTGGACCCAAATTTAAAGGTTTCGCACAAAATGATTTGTATCACATAGATTCTCTTGGAGCTGACCACAAGCAATATGCAGAAGGATTAAATCTTGCACTACATAATTATTTGAATGGTTTAGGGTTTGATGTTGATTTACAAGATTGGTTTGATTTTAAAATTACACCAACCAAATTACCTAAAAAATTAATTGCTTCTTTTTTGAAGATTTCCCCCCAAAAAATATAAAAAAATAGCATTGCTAACCGAATAAGTAACATGATATGGCTAAAGCCCTTTTGTTGTTTTGTTTTAATAACCTAGCCAAAAAAGAGTCGATTATAAAAATAATGTTGGCCATTTTTACTTCTAAAGCTACTCGGAAAGAATATTTCGCTTACTTAAAAATCATTTTTTAAGAAATAGATATAAATACCTATCATTACCTTTCATCGCATTGTAAAATACTTGGTTTTTAAACACAATACTATCCAAATAATTGGTCGAAACAATGCAATCTACTTCACTTTGTATTGGCAATTCATCACTTAATTCACTTGCATTGATGTGAATTGGTTTTACATCATTTCGATAGGAGTTAATGAACAGTGGATATTCCATATCATAACTATTTAACATTAATCCAATATTTTTATATTTCTTCTTATTTATTTCTTGATGAACTGTTTTGTAATCGGGATAAAATTCTAAAAACCGACTAAAGTATTTTTGATAGCGATTATCCGATATTTTAATTACTGAAGTAAAAGGTGGTAGCGTGATGTAGGGTCTAGAATAATTAAAAGTCATGGTTAAAGTTGCAAAACCAATAAAACCAACAATAATAACACTAAATATCATTTTATATTTCAATAAACTTTCTAAAAATGCTGCTAATACAATTGCATACAAAATAAAAAAAGTAACATGTGCTTTTACCCAAGGCTCCCATTTTAGATAAAAACAAAAAAGTAGAAAGGTGAGCAGAATTCCAATCCAAAAAATAACGAGCATTTTATTTCTTTTTTTAACGGTAAAAATCATCCACCACATACTCACCAATAGTAATAGCATATAATAGGGATTGGCACCGTTATTTTCGTGAATGGCTAAAGGGTCAATTGAATAACTCTCAAAAGTAGTTTTAGGGTTGTGTAAATCAACCCCTATGGTTTTATGAAATTTTTCTGCTGCATGATAAGCTATGGGTGCTATTTTGGGCAAGCCAAACTGGCTTAATATATTTTTACTCATATTGGAAACCAACATTAATAAAGAATGTTCTTCATTTACATATTTATTCTTAATGTCCTCATTGAGTCCAAATAGGTTTTCTGTTAATTGATAATTTCGATAATAATGACCTGAGTTAATGAGGACGACACTAAACAGCACGATTAAATAGTTAAGGATTTTTAATTTTTGTTGAGTTACTATCAAATAGAGCTGATAGCCAGCCCACATAAAAACAAAAACGGTTAAAAAAATGTACGCTGGGGCTTTCGTTGCTAAAGCCAAACCAATTGAAAATCCTAGTAATAAAAAGTTTATTGTGGTTGTTTGTTGAATGGTAATCATAAAAAAATAAATACTCGAAAGCACAAAAAACGACATTACCAGTTCATTATGTGTTGATGAAGCTAGGAGGATAGACTCTGGCAGCGTTAAAACGATAAAAAATGATAAAATCTGTATTACCCTGTTTAATCCTATCTTTTTTGCAATTAAACTAGCGACTATTCCAGTAGCTAATAAATAAAACAATTGAACACTATTGGAAAAATAATCATTTCCGAGCAACAAGTTGATATTTAGAATGATTTGCTCAGCAAAAGGAGGTGAGTTAAGTTGAGGATAAATACTTGTTCGGTAATGTGCTAGATTTTCGTTTTGTATCCAATGGATAATTCTTGGCATGTGATATGCCATTGAATCCCAGTTGTTTGTTGGGTAAATTAATCCCTGAAAAAAAACTCCTAAAAAAATAATGATGGTGAAGCCAAAAAGAAATTTTTCCAATTTATTAAGTGTACGAACTGATATTATTAATTTATTCTTTATCACATTAATAACACTAAACGAATTCTTTTTAATTAGTAGGTATATTAATATAACATCAATTATTGTCCAGCAAAATAGTAAGCCTAAATAATTAAGAGCGTTAAATAATCCGAGTATTTCTGTGATGACAAGGGTGAAGAAAGAAAAAAATAATATTGTTTTCACGAATGATTCTCTACTATTATTATTGGAAAATAAAAAGAAGTGTTAATCCTAAGAAGCCTATGAAAAGTAAAATTATTGCCACTTAATAAAATTAGTAAGCTCCCCGAAATCGTAAAGCTGAAACGAAAGCATTTTAGCGAAGGGCTTTGTGATGTGATTTTTAAAATACATCTCACAAATATACTTTTTTTTATAACGTACTCAACTTTCCCCTCTGTCCGTTTGAAACTAAGCTTTTGTGTAATGGCTCCCGATTCTATCAGGATACGGAATTTATAAAGCCTTCAATCCGCCTGAGGACAAACATAATTTCGTTAAAGCCCTTAGGCTGATGACGGTATAAGGAAAAGGGATGGTTAACCTTATTCCTTAATAAACTTCAAGTTTTCCTTCGCATTTCCATTGGCAATACTAATGAAATACATGCCATTAGAAAACTGATTGGTTTCTAATGAAATGGTATTATTCCCTTTATTGGTGTTGTGATTTTTAGCATATACTTGTCGTCCTGCAATATCATAAATAACAATAGTAGTGATTCCTTTTTCTGCTACACTTAAACTCAATGTTCCATTACCTGAAACAGGGTTAGGGTAAATAGTGATATCAGAAATTTCTTTTTCTACCTTAACAGGTACCATATTAGAATATTCAAAACTACCGTCAAAATCAGTTTGTTTCAATCGGTAGTAAGAAGTGCCATAGAAAGGGTTTTTATCTAAAGAATTGTAATCTTGAAATGCTGAAGAGTTTCCTGCCCCTTTCACTATGCTAACAACTTCAAAAGTAACTCCATCAACACTTTTTTCTACAGTAAAAAACTCATTGTTTATTTCAGAAACAGTAGCCCAATCTAACTCCACAGCAATAGTTTCAGGATTGTATTTAGCATCGAAATGGGATAGTGTAATTGGTAAAACAGTTGCTCCCACAAAATAGGGACAGTGTTGAGAATGCGTACAAGTGGATGGAACTGTAAAGGTATAACAAAATACATAGTTGTTTCCTACCGTTAAACCAGTAAATGTCATGTTAGACAATGTTCCTGTTTGAATTGCACCACCACAAGTAGCATTGTATAAAGACCAAGTAAAATTAGATACAGTACCAGAACCACAGTTAGAGGTAACAATAACTTGAAAATCAACACTTGTAGCAGTAGCTTGAAAATCATAACAAAAAGTATTTGTGCTACTTGCTTGTAATGCTGGTACAAAAGGAGAAGTTTGACAAGCATCCACTACTTGTTGAATGGTTGGAGCGGTTGCAAACCCCGAAGCTGTTCCGCAAGGGGTAGAACAAACACCACAAGGTGGGTCTGGTTCAGCAACATTAATACAAAAATTAAAATTACCATCACTACTACCATTAGTACAACCTCCACTAGCAGCAGGGAAACAAATTTGAATATAATACCAATCACCAACAGTTAAAGCAGTATATGTCCAGATATCATCTAATCCTCCACCTGATTCACAATCTAATTGAGTTAGAGAACCACATGAGCTACTACTACCATTACCACTAAAAACACTACTACCTGTAATACATCCATTGGCACTAATATTATCAATATTAATAAACATAGTAGTACTAGTTGCTTGAAATTTGTACCATGCACAGTCCACATAAATACCAGACATACAACTTGTTCCAGTAGTTGTAGAACCTCCGCATGTATTTCCGTTAGTACAGGCAGCACCAACAGTTAATACAGCTGCATTAGCACAACTCCCGTTTGAGACAGCTGGTGTACAAGCTCCTCCTGCAAAAGCAAAAGTGGTAGTTAAGAAAGATGAAAGTATAAATAGATATAGTTTTTTCATTTTTGTTAGGATTATTCAGTTATATAAGTAGCAACAGGCACAAAGTCTTTTGCATAAATTATTGAATAAGGCAAAATTTTAATTTTAGTATTTTTATCTACAATAATGTATACCACTTCTTCTGCTTTTCTTTTTTTGTTAACTTCAAACAAAAGTTTTTCAGGAATAATAACATCAGTAGTTGTTGTGTTAGTTAACACAATCTGATAGGTTCCTTCAACAGGTAATTCATCTGCTTGCATAAGAGGAGCAGGGGTATGTTCTATTTCTTCAGTGATAATATCCTGAGAAAACCCTGTACATGACAGTAAAAAAGTAAAAAGAATAGTAAAAAATGTTTTCATAGTTTCATTATTTTGTTTTTTGTAATATATTTACAGCATAATAAACCATTGATTTATTGATTTATAGAAACTGTAGGTGAAATTACAATAATATAACCAAAATATAACATTTTAGAGTGATTTTTTTTTATTTTTAACAAATATAATTTCTGTATTATTGGGTTTCTAAAAAGAAGATTTTGAAGAGAGAAGTTAGAGATTAGAGATTGGAAATTTTGGAATTAAAAAAATCAACGACCTAAAGAAAAACAATTTTTCTTTGATATTGTTTTCAAATTG
>Ga0100393_10001587_pt1 | contig 22875 bp, 20 predicted proteins | sample CryGeymeta201517_FD_81546 | JGI IMG/M metagenome (GOLD analysis project Ga0100393, IMG submission 81546) | Groundwater microbial communities from Crystal Geyser aquifers in Utah, USA - Crystal Geyser metaG 2015-17 | ecosystem: Environmental > Aquatic > Deep subsurface > Groundwater | place... | reverse complement strand
TCTTCCATCGTGCCCGCAGGGATCATGCGCAACTCCTTCACCAGCTCCGGGCATTTTGACCCTACCACTATGACTGATCTCTTCTCCATTACCTTGGCCATTACAAAGGCACGCTGCGCTCCGGCCGGATAACCCCTTACCCTGAGTTCCGCAAGGAGGGAAGCCATATCCCCTGCGCCCTTCATGGTATCTAGGAAACGCCTCTCTCCTAAGCCTTCCCCGGCGCCTTCGGGTGCCGGCGCAGGCAGTATATAGACTCCGCCTTCCTTTACAACGGGAACCGGGGCAAAATGGAGGTAGCTTACCGCGCGCGATGCCTGATAGAGGTTTACGTCCTTGGGATGGCCCACGCCAGCTATTGCCGCGTCAAACTGCCTTGGGATGGGAACCTCAAATATTTTTCTAGCCGAATCCACAAGCGAAAAGAAGCATCTTTCCGGGTGACCCGCGGCGAGCTTTACAACTCTTTTTTCTGAATCTAAGACCACGTTTACTATGAAGGAAAGCCCTGCGTGCCGTGCGGTCTCCTGGAGCGCATCCTGGAAGGGATTTGCGTTGATAACTCCGAGACGGGTCCCGGGATGGTCAACCATGGAAGGGCCGTGGGTGTTAGCAATAAAGTCCTCTCCTCCAGCGCCGACGGCAAGCGTCTTTCCTCCGCCTGAATATCCCGCGTACTGGTGAGGCTCAACTATGCCTGTAGCGATGATGAGATCGGATTCAAAGGCGGTACGGTTAACCGCGATCGGGATACCCGCCTGGGTATTGCCGAGGAAGACCAATTGCGCAGGATTGCGCGCGTCATGATCCACTATATTATATTTGCGGCAGATATCTTCTCCGAGTTTTTCGGTCTTTTCTTGGGAGGTGCTGGGCCTGTGCATTCCGACGCCGCAAAGAAGGGTTATGGCATCACCATGGATTCCAGCCTCCAGAAGCTCTCCTAGTATCCCTGAAACCAGAAGTCCGTCGGGGCAGGCCCTGGTGCTGTCTGTAAATACTATGCAGACCCTTTTGGCCTTTCTTGCGGATTCCGCCAAAGGCGGGGCGCCTATGGGCCTTCTCAGGGCATCGGAAAGGACCGAGGCAGGGTTGGGAAGAGGGACTTTGCCTCCTGCCTCTGCAACCGAGAAGCTAATTCCCGGTTGAGGGCCGAATTCCATTGTGGCTTTGCCGAATGGCACTTTGTAAAATGCTTGAGTCTTCATTTGTCCATACACTCGCTGTCATATTATCAGACCGGTCGGATGAATTATTTTTCCGGATCCGATCACCGGGCCTGTCAAATTATGTTGGCATTTATTGAAGCCAGGCTGTAAGATATCCTTGTCATTGCTGTAGGAGCACCAGGCATATCCTGATGGGCTCATGACCCTCCGTGCAAGAAAAAAGTCTACAACAACAAACGGATCATATCAAATGAAGTGTTTGGGAAAGCTGTTGTCGCAATCGGCGCTTTTGATCTTCTTCCTGATTGGGTTATACTGCCCCGCCGGGGCTCAGGGTGAAGTCAAGATCGGTGTGATACTCCCCCTTTCGGGAAGGCTTGAGAGTACCGGAAGGGAAATGCGGCAAGCCTTTGAACTGGCCGCGGAGACGGCAAACAGGGAGATACCCGGCCTCTCTATGACGATCGCCCGCTGGCAAGGCATCCCCGGTCTTGGCGGGGCAAAGGTGAAGCTCCTTTTCGGCGACCACAGGTCTGATCCGGCGAGGGGTGCCGACGTGGCGGCCAGGTTTATCAGGGAAGATGAGGTTGCAGGCATACTGGGATGCTACAATTCAACGGTGACAAAGAGCGTGAGCGAGGTGTGTGAAAAGGCCAAGGTGCCTATGTTCACGGCTACATCCAAGGCCCTGAACCTGACCACTCAGGGAAACAGATGGTTTTGGCGAACAACCCCTAACAATCTTTCGATTGACAGGTATTTCTTTTATTTCTTGAAGGCGCTGACAGAAGGTAAGGCTGGGATGCCCTACCGGATCCCTCTGGAGGAGATAAGAGAAATCGTGCTGTTGGGAGAGGACTCTGATATGGGCGATCAGTTCCTCAGCCGAATTTCAAGGCTTGGCTCCGGATACGGATTCAAGATTCCTCTGTCTGTGAGATATCCCAGAAACTCAGAAGGGTTTTCCATTCAGGCAAGGGCTGCTGCGCGAGCTAAACCGGGCGTCCTGGCCCTTATATCACAAACAGCGGATGCGGTGAAGTATATAAAGACATTCAAGGAATTGGGCCTTTCTCCCCGTGTCATCTGGGGCCGCAGCATGGCTTTCAGAGATGTCTCATTCGGAGAGAGCCTTAAGGAGGATGCACTGGGAGTGCTTACCGGTGCCGAGTTTATTCCGGCCCTCTTCAAATCCCTTCCGCTTGCGCGGGACATCAATAATCTTTACAGGAAAAAGACCGGAAAAGACATGGACGGAGTTGCCGCCAGGGCCTTTACAGGGCTTCAGGCCTTCCTGCATGTGCTGGACAAGGCAGGCTCTAAGGATGTAAAGGCGATCCAATCGGCTGCAAATGGACTTGAGATGCCTGCCTCAGAACTTATATTGCCGTGGAGGGGCATAAGATTTGGGGGTGAACAGCAAAACGAGAGGGGACAAAATGTCCTTGGCGCAGGGCTGGTAGCGCAGTGGCAGTCGGCCATGGAAAGCGGAGTTCCGGCTCTCGAGATTGTTTATCCACCTCAGTTTGCAACTGCTGATTTGATCTATCCATTTCCCGGATGGGAATGAAAAGGGCGGTGTTGAATTGAGCAATACGGAAGATAAAGTACCGGAGAAAACCTCGGGGCCTGTTAAGGGCAAAAAGGTCTTCGAGCACATCATATTCAAGGATTGGTGCAAGTCGTGCGGTATATGTGCCGCCTTTTGCCCCAGAAATGTCATAGGCAGAGACGAGCAGGGCGCGCCTGTTTTTGAGCGTCCTCATGACTGCATCGGATGCAGGTTCTGCGAACTCCACTGCCCGGATTTTGCCATAACCATCAAAGAAAAATCCGGGGAAGGCTGATATGAGGAAAAAATCACCGGGCAAGGTAAGGTTGCTTCAGGGAAACGAAGCGGTTGTGGAAGGAGCTTTGGCGGCCGGATGCAGATTCTTTGCAGGCTACCCGATAACGCCTGCATCTGAGATAAGCGAGATACTGTCTATAAGGCTCCCCCGAATCGGGGGGACTTTCATCCAGATGGAAGATGAGATAGCGAGCATGGGCGCTGTTATCGGAGCATCCCTGGCGGGAGTGAAATCCATGACCGCCACAAGCGGGCCTGGATTTTCTCTTATGCAGGAAAACCTTGGCTACGCCTGCATCGCCGAGGTTCCCTGCGTGGTGGTAAACGTGATGCGAGGGGGCCCTAGCACGGGGCTCCCCACCCACCCTTCGCAGGGGGATGTAATGCAGGCAAGGTGGGGGACACACGGGGATCATCCTGTGATAGTCCTTGCGGTCTCCTCGGTTAAGGACTGCTTCGACATCACGGTAAAGGCCTTCAACCTGTCAGAGGCCTTTCGCGTGCCTGTAATCATCCTTTCCGACGAAGTCGTGGCCCATACTAGGGAGTCCTTTGCCTTGCCTGAGGCTCTTCCGGTGATTGACAGGCCGAAACCCAATATGCCGCCCGAATGGTATATTCCTTACGCAGACAACAGCCGCGGGGTTCCTCCGATGGCGGCATTCGGTGAGGGATACCGCTATCACGTAACCGGCCTTATCCACGATGTCAGAGGATTTCCCACAGAACGCGCCGACGAGATAGATCCTTTCATGAAAAGGCTTTTCCGAAAGATTACACAGGGCTTTGAAGAGATAATTCTGAGTGATTCTTACATGACAGAGGACGTGGATGTCTGTGTGATAGCCTACGGCTCTGTTGCCAGATCCGCCAGAAGGGCAGTTGTGGAGGCAAGGGCGAAGGGGCTGAAGGCGGGGATGCTCCAGCTTATTACACTATTTCCCTTTCCAAGACATGTGGTCGAAGAGGTGCTCGCCGGATGCAGGGCGGTGATAGTGCCTGAGATGAATATGGGGCAGATAAGCCGGGAGGTCAAAAGGGTAAACAGTACGGATTGCCGCGTCGTGAAGCACAATCGCATTGACGGCGGATTGATAACCCCCGGGGAGATACTTGGACGTATCCTTGAGATTAAGTAGTGTCCATCCGTAAATGGCTATTTTGTGCCGATTTCGGCGTTGGGCTCAAATTTTAATCCTCAAAATGCCTCCATGTATTCCTGCGGTTAAAATTATCGCCCGCCTTGAACTCGATAAAACTATCTCATTTACGGATAAACACTAAGTAGCGGGAGGGCTCTATGCCTGAGGAGATAACTAAACTTATTCACAAATATCTTCGACACGACAAGAAGTTTCCCCATGTATGGTGCCCGGGGTGCGGTAATGGCATAGTGTTGGGCTCCCTCATAAGGGCCATAGATAAGATAGGTCTTAGCAAGGACGATATAGTAATGGCGTCAGGCATAGGATGTTCAGGCAGGATGCCGGTATATGTGGATTTTAACACCCTCCACACTACTCATGGGAGGGCCTTGACCTTTGCGACAGGCATCAAGCTGGCAAAACCTTCTCTGAACGTCATAACGGTTATGGGTGACGGCGATGCCACGGCCATAGGAGGAAACCATTTTATCCATGCGGCCAGAAGAAACCTGGACTTGACGGCCATTATTATAAACAATCAGATCTATGGTATGACAGGAGGCCAGTTCTCCCCCACAACTCCCTATGGGAGCGTTGCCACCACCTCCACGTGGGGGCACATAGAGCACGCCTTCTCTATCGCCGATTTAGCGGTGACGGCCGGGGCGGCGTTTGTGGCCAGGGGAACGGTTTACCATGTGCAGATGCTCGATGAGGTGATTGAAAAGGCGATAAGGAAGAGGGGCTTTGCGGTCGTTGAGGTCATGAGCAATTGTCACGTGCAGTTTGGAAGACGCAATCAGATGGGGGATCCCGTGACCATGCTCAAGTGGTTTAAGGAAAGCGCGGTACCCGCGGAGAAGGCTGCCGGCATGGGGCATGACGAAATGAAGGGAAGATTTACGATAGGGATACTTGCAGATGAGGAAAAGCCTGTCTATACCGAGCAGTACGGAAAGATAAGGGAAAGGGCAGTGGCGGCGGCGGCGGAGGAACTTAAAAAGTGAGCGGAAGGCGATATGAGGTGAGGCTTAGCGGTTCGGGAGGTCAGGGGATTATTATGGCCGCCATTCTCCTTGCGGAAGGAGCTGCGGTTTATGGGGGAAAACAGGTCGCCCAGACCCAGAGTTACGGCCCTGAGGCGCGGGGGGGAGCGAGCAAGGCGGAGGTCGTAATCAGCAATGAACCTATTGACTATCCCAAGGCCCTTGTTCCAGATCTCCTGCTCGCGATGAACCAGGCATCCTGCGATCTTTATTCAAAGGATATCAAGCGCGAGGGCATCATAATCATTGATTCGACCAATGTCGGTCAGCCTCCGCCGGGGAGGACCATTGCCATTCCCTTTACCGGCATAGCCAGAAGGGAGATCGGCAAGGAGTTTGCGGCCAATATGGTGGCACTCGGTGCCGTCTCCTGCCTGTGCCCGGAGGTGACGGAGGGTGCCGTAGAGGCCGCTTTGATGGCGCGGGTTCCGCCCGGAACCCGAACTCTGAACCTGAAGGCCTTCAAGACAGGAGTAAAGGAGGCCCGCAAGATTGATACTGCAAAGCTGAGGCATCGTTATCACGGCGAGGAAGCGGAGGTATGAGCAGTCGCAAGGCCGGGGAGGTTTTGCTTCTATAAGCTCCTCGAGTTTAATGTGGCGCCCCATTTCGCCATAGGGGACAGGGGTGTTTGGCGGATTAAGAGGACTAAAATTATGAGGACTAAAATTATGAGTAATTTAAGTACATTTCTTAAAGCCGGGCTTCTAGGGGTCTTTGCGGTGATCCTTGTGGGGATCGGCTCTTTGGCCTGGGTTCAGGTAAAGCAGGGTAGCCTTATAAAGGAAATTCAGAATACTGATGCCATCGCTATTGCCGCATCAAATCTCCTTGGTCAAGGCCTTCAGATGGGACAGGCCACGCGTAACATATTGCTTGAGCCCAAGAATCCTACTGCCTACAAAAATCATGAAGTGGCTGAGAAATCGTTCAGAGAGCTTCTGGACCGAATCGCTTCTCTGGCTGAGGGCAGTTTGTCGGCCGATAATATCCGTTCTTCATTGGAAACCATCATAAAGCATTTCGATCAGGATATTGTTCTCCAAAAGAAGATTCACCTGCTGTCACAGACAGAAACCGCCGAGGCAATAAAAACATTGAACGACCTCCAGACACCTCTTTGGAGGCAATACCGAGCTGTCATGATGGGACTAAGAAAACAGGCAGAGGAGGATGCCGTTACCATACGCGCCTGGGCTGATGAAATGGCCGGCTTTATGAGAATGATAATGACGGCTCTGGCTCTGCTGGTTCTTACAACTGTTTTATTTGTCCTTGTTAAGACAATGAGGTTTTTGTCAAAAATTCGCTTGCATGGGGAAGGCGTGCTTGATGCCTCGGAGCAAAGCGCCCTGAGTGCCGGCCGGGTATCTGAGATCAGCTCTTCGCTGGCACAGGGAGCATCAGAGCAGGCGGGAGCACTGGAGGAGACCTCTTCTTCAATCGAACAGATGGCTTCAGTGACGCGTAAAAGCGCAGGCAACGCCTCGGAGGCAAACCGCCTCATGGGAGAAGTAAATGAAGTGGTCGGCAGGGCGAACCGGTCAATGGTTGAAGTGACTGAATCAATGCACGAGATATTCAGCGCATCTGAGGAGACTCAGAAGATAGTTAAGACTATTGATGAAATAGCTTTTCAGACCAATTTGCTTGCACTCAATGCCGCCGTGGAAGCGGCTAGGGCGGGGGAAGCCGGCTCCGGGTTTGCGGTGGTTGCTGATGAAGTGAGAAATCTTGCCCTGAGAGCTGCAAACGCCGCAAAGAATACTGCCACACTGATAGAAGGTACGGTTGTCAAGGTCAAGCAGGGATCTCAGCTGGTGGAAAGGGTCAATAACGAGTTTCAGATGGTAGCCCAGAGTGCCTCCAAGTCGGGCATTCTTGTAGCCGATATAGCCGGGGCGACCGAGGAACAGGCCAATGAGATAGGCCAAATAAATAAAGCCCTATCTGGGATTGATCAGGTGACTCAGCGAAATGCCGCCGATGCGGAGGAAGCGGCCTCCGCGTCCAGACAAATGAATGCTCAGGCGGGACAGACCAAGTTATACATTACAGATCTGATGGCGCTTGTAAGCAACATGACTGTCTCAGCTGACGGACCCTCCGATATGGCGCTTTCAAAACTGAAGCCGGCTGATTAAGGTTCCATGATCAGAGTTTTAATGGGTCTTTATGACTACAGCACTTATCATCATAGACATTCAGAATGACTACTTTCCAGGCGGAGCAATGGAGGTTGCAGGCGCTGAGGCCGCCTCCGCTAAAGCAGCGGAGTTGATTGAAAGCTTCCGCCTGAACGGCAAACCTGTCATTCATATACGGCACATCGCTGCTCGTCCCGGAGCAACGTTTTTCCTGCCCGGCACCCCCGGTTCGGAGATCCACGCCTCGGTTCGTCCCCATCCGGGTGAGCCTATTTTCCAAAAGAACTTTCCGAACAGCTTTCGCGAAACGGAATTGCTTGCTCATTTGCGTGGTGCGGGGATTACCGGACTTGTGATCGCAGGAATGATGACCCATATATGCATTGATACAACTATCCGTGCCGCGGCTGACCTTGGTTTTGAGTGTTTTCTTGCGCAGGATGCTTGCGCAGCAAGGTCTCTGTCTTTCAACGGTATTTGTGTTCCGGCAGAAAGTGTTCAAGCCGCTTACCTTGCCGCTCTTAACGGTTTGTTTGCAAAGGTAATGCCTGCATTTGAACTGTGCTCTCAAGCGTGCCGGACGCTTGTATGCTGAGTGTTTTATTCTTCGTTGTGCGCTATTCGGGCATGAGGGTCGGGGGGCTAACGGATGGTTTCTTCTACGGGCCATGCTCAAATGGGGCACAACGAAAATGAAAATGCCGCATGTTATTCCGGCCTCGATCCGGAATCCAGGTCGTCATTCCGGCGAAGGCCGGAAAAAGGACTGGATACCGGCCTGCGCCGGTATGAGACGATGGATTTTCCTATAAAAGCCCGGGAAGCGTATCGCGATAGCTTGAAGAGGCCAACGGGCCTGCGAAAAGAGAGGAACAGATGACCAGTGATTTCAAAATCCATCCTATAGTGATGGGAACGAAGGTATTCGACAAGGGCATGATGACTTATCAGCACGGTTACGGCCGTGAGTATGCAATCCCCATCTACTGCTGGTATCTGGAGGGTGGCGATAGAAAGATCATTGTTGATACCGGCGAGATGAGCCCGATCAAGTCCAAGGACAGGGAAGAGAAGATCGGCGGTAAGATATATACCTTTGAGGATGGACTGGGGCGATGGGGCCTATCGCCTAAGGATATTGATGTCGTCATCCACACCCATCTTCATAACGATCACTGCGAGAATGATTTTAAATGCGTAAATGCCGAGATATTCGTTCATGAAAAGGAGTTGGAGCGTATCCACAACCCACATCCCCTGGATTTTCGGTATCTTGCCGATTATGTGGAGGATGTTGAGGAAAACGGGCAGATAAGGATCGTCTCCAGGGACGGTGAAATCATTTCCGGTATAGAGGTCATGCATACTCCAGCCCACTCGCCTGGAGGACTTACTGTTTTTGTAAATACCTCCGGGGGCAGGGCTGCCATAACAGGCTTCTGCGTAATCATGGAAAACTTCCATCCGCCTAAGGAAGTCCGAGCAATGGAGATGGAGGTTATTCCTCCCGGAACCCATGTCAATGCCTATGAGGCCTATGACATAATGCTTAAGGTAAAGGAGGCGGCCGATATACTCATACCGCTCCATGAACCTGGATTTGCCTCTGTGGAGAGCATACCTTGATGCGCGAAAGGCGGTATAAATGAATCGGGAGCTGCTGAGGGAAGAGGCCTTGCGTTACGGCGCGACCGCCGCTGTCTTTATCAAGGCGCCTTCCATATCCGTTGAAGATGAGCTGGTTGAGATGTGCAGGGCGCCTGGGTGTGCAGGCTACGGCAAGAGCGCCAATTGCCCGCCCCATGTCATGGGGCCTAGGGAGGCAAAGTCTTTTATAGCCGGCTTTGAAGAGGCCCTTTTCTTTAAACTTGATGTGGAGCCTGTGCTTCTTTTCTCAGATGAGAGGTTCAGGATATTTGAACTGATATTTCGTATAGCGGCAGGGCTTGAAATAAAAGCCCGCTCCTCCGGATTCAAAAAGGCAAGGGCCCTTGCTGCGGGCTCCTGTAAACCGGTCTTCTGCAATGACGAGCCCTGCGATGTTCTTTCCGGCAGCGGCGAATGCAGGCATCCCTCGCTTGCCAGACCCTCCATGGAGGCCCTTGGCATAAACGTATTCAAGCTCGCTCACGGGGTCGGTTGGCCTATCCACCGAATGACAAAGGTTAGCAATCCCGGGGAGATTTCTTCGGCAATGGTGGCTGGAATCCTGCTTTTCAGCATTTAAATAGCTGGTTTTTCGCGCCGCTTGCGGCGATGCGGTTTTTGTCCTCAAACATTGACCGCAGTGTTTGTATTGATTTGCAGTGGGAATATTCCGTGCCTGTTGAGCAGGAGCCGCATTCCTATTCCGACACATAGGGAAGGGGCCATATTCTGAAATAGTCCCGGATGCGTATCCAGACTCCAACAAGCCCCTCCGGCTCGAAGATGATGAAAAGTATGATGAGGCCTCCGAAGACAAGATCTTTTACCGGGCCTAGTATGATAGTGATGTTGGGATCATAGACCTGCGCCAGGAAACTCACGCTCTGGTCAAGCAGTACGGGCACAAGGGTTATAAAGATAACTCCAAACACAGTTCCCACAAGCCTTCCCAGCCCTCCTACAAGAACCATCGCAAGTATTATTATGGAATGCAGAAAGCTATAGTCTCCCGGTATGGCTGTCCTAAGGAGTCCGGCAAAGAGTGCACCGGCGACGCCGGCATAAAATGAGGCCAGCCCGAAGGAAAGCAGCTTGTATCTGAAGATGGATATACCGATTATCTCAGCGGATACGTCGTTATCCCGGATGGCGATAAAGGCCCTGCCTATCTTCGAGCGTGTAATATTCTTAGCCCCCCATATAAGGAGAAGCGTCAGACAAAAGAGGAAGATGAAGTAGGAGAGGTTTTTCTCAAGGGATATGCCCAGAAAAAAAGGAGTGGGGAGTTCAAGACCCCTTGTGCCCTTTGTTACGCCCTCCCAGTGAATGATTACGTAGTCAATTACGAACTGGAAGGCAAGAGTTGCTACCATCAGGTAAAACCCCTTGATCCTGAGGGACGGTGTGCCCACTATAATACCCAGGGCCGCGGCTGAAAGCCCGGCTGCAGCCACAGAGACAGCAAATGGGATACCGAAACGCGTTATAAGAAGGGCCGAAGTATATGCCCCGGCGCACATGAAGGCAGCGTGCCCAAGCGATAGAAGGCCGGTGAATCCTACTAGCAGATTAAGCCCGACAGCGGCGATCAAGTTGATCAGGATGAGGTTCATGATGAAATAATGATACTCGTTTGCCCCTATACCGGCCAGCGATCCGGCCACCATAAGACCAGCAAGAACCATAAACGCGGCAAAGCAGAACCTCTTGAACCTGGTCCTGAATATCCTCTCATCCTGCCTGTAGCCGAATACGGCGTTGGAGGAAAAAAGATCATTATAAGTCTCCGACACAGATTTCAATGTCATACCTCCTCTATCTTAACAAGGCCCTTGAAGGCGGATGCCCGTCCGTCTTCATAACGTATCTCGATATCCAGATTATGGCTTTTCTTAGTGCTGTAAAGGTCTTCAATAAGCGCCTTGTACCTTTCGTTTACGAATGCCCTTCTTACCTTTTTTGTCCTTGTAAGTTCCCCGTCATCCGGATGAAGGGTCTTTATGAGAATTGCAAAACGCCTTATCCTTATGTTTGCGGGGAACCTCCTGCAGATGGCTTCTATCTCCTGCCGGATGAGGGCATAGACCTCCGGCCTCTGGGAAAGATCCTGTATGGTGGTGAAGGACATTCCTCTCTTTTTCGCCCAGTTCCCTACATTTTCAAGGTCAATGCTTACCACCGCTACGACAAAAGGCATTCCTGCCCCGCATACAATTGCCTCGTGTATGTAAGGGCTGAACTTCAGTCGGGTCTCCAGGTCCTGGGGAGCGAATCTGGTGCCGTCTGCCAGTGTCATCACATCCTTTGCCCTGTCAAATACATAAAGATGACCGTCTTCACCGAAATAACCGGTATCGCCTGTCTTGAGAAAACCCTCCGGGGTGTAGCCTTCCCTGGTGGCCTTTTCGTTCTTGTAGTAGCCCAGGTGCGTGTTCTTTCCCTTGACCAGGATCTCTCCTGCCTCCGATATCTTCACCAGCACGCCCGGGATAGGGACACCGACGGTCTCGGGCCGGACATCATCACCACTGTGGGTGGTTGCGATGCCAGAACACTCCGATTGGCCGAAGACCTGTCTTAGATCAATTCCCAGGGCCTTAAAATACTTGAATACCTCGGGAGATATAGCGCCTCCGCCGGTTACAGCCATCTTTACCCTCCCGAGGCCCACTTTGTTTTTGAGGGGACGCAGCACAAAGAAATCCGACAGGGGGCCGACGATTGCCGTCAAGATGCCGGGCTTGCTGCCTGCCAGTTGCGCTTCCGTCTGCTTCATGGCCGTTTTCATGGCAAGTCTGTAGCAGGAACGCTTGAAGAAATCGGCGTTATCCATGGCCGCCTGTATGGTTGAGATGATGAGTTCCCAGACCGCGGGTGTGCCGCCGAAATAGTAAGGCTGAAGCTCAACAAGATCCTTTCTGAGCGTCTCGGTCTCCTCCGGAAAGTTGTAATGGGCGCCCACAGTGAGGAATCGCACCACGTTGTAGAGTTGCTCGCCGATCCACGCAAGCGGTGCCGCGGAGAGCAGTTCGTCTCCCCTGTTCATCCTCACCACCTTCCCGTAGCTCTCGGAGGCGAAGAGGAGGTTTTCATGGCTCAGGACGGAAAGCTTGGGCCTTGCGGTAGTCCCTGAAGTGGTAAGCATGATGGCGGGTCCTTTGGAATCTATATCGGCTGCCCTTTTAGCAAGATAGTCCCTCCCGCCCTCTCCTTCCATTCCCATGCCCGTTTCGGTAACATCCTCAAAACGCATGAAAAAGGGATACTGCCTGTAGTAGTGGCTCATGCCCCTGGAGTCCCATACTATGACGGCCCTGACGGTGGCCTTTATCTGCTCCCAGATGGATATGATCTTATCGGCCTGTTCCTGATCGCGCAAAACCAGGATGGTTGACTCCGAATAGGTTACCAAATATCTTATCTCTTCGGGGAGGCTGTCTGGATAGGCCCCTGTAGGAATCCCTCCGGCGGCCATGGCGCCGAACTCTGCTATAATCCATTCCGGCTTGTTGTCTCCGATTATGAGAAGATTCTGTCCTTTCCGGAAACCGAGAGCAACGAGTCCCAGAGCAAACCGGCGGATATTTGCCTCAAACCCGGCCCAGGTCATGGGCATCCATATACCGAATCGTTTCTCCCTTATTGCATCCTCCCCAGGCATCTGCGAGGCGTTTCTCACAATGAGGGAAATCAGATTGTCGGCAGGTATGGATTTCATCTTCATTTCCTCTGCCTTCCGAGGTAGGCCTCTATCACCTTGGGGTGCTCTCTGACCTCATCGGGGCTTCCTTCGGCTATCTTTGTGCCGAAGTTAAGCACGCATACACGATCCGAAAGATCCATTACCGCAGCCAGATCATGTTCGATCCAGACTACCGTCATGCCCATATCCCTCTGGACATCCAGGATATAGCTTGCCATGTCCTCCTTTTCCTCAACGGCCATGCCGCTCATGATTTCATCGAGCAGAAGTATCCTGGGTTTCATGGCAAGGGCCCTGGCCATGTCCACCCTCTTTCTTATCCCCAGCGGAAGCACGCCTACCGGTGAGTAGCGGAAGCCGGACAGGCCCATGAAATCTATTATTTCCTCTTCAATCGCCGCTCTGTGCGATATCTCGTCTCTGACCAGACCGGGGAACCTGAAGAAACTTCCGGTGAGAGAGAATTTCATCATCATGTGGCGGCCGAGCTTAATATTATCCAGGACGGTCATCCCCTGAAAGAGTTCCACCTTCTGAAAGGTTCTGGCAATCCCCAGGGCCGCAGCCTGGTGCGGCTTAAGACCTATGATGCTCTTTCCTTCAAAAAGTATATCGCCTTCCTGGGGTCTGTAGTGGGCGTTTATGCAGTTTAGGAGGCTTGTCTTTCCCGCTCCGTTGGGGCCTATTATGCAGAGGATTTCTCCCTGCCTGACAGAGAGGTTTATGTTATTTAAGACCTGAAGCCCGCCGAAGGAAAGCCTTATCCCCATTATCTTGAGAAGCCCGTTTTTTTTGAGGTGCTCTATAGCCATCTCTTTCGTCTCTTGTAACGTTTGGCGTCCCTGTAGCTCCTGCGGGCCTTTTCCCCGGAGCCCAGGTAGAACTCCCGGACATCCTTGTTCGCCGCAAGTTCCGAGGCCTTACCTTCAAGCACTATGCGTCCAAGCTCCATTACATAGCCCCTTGAGCCTATTTCAAGAGCTGCGCTTGCGTTCTGCTCAACAAGCATTACGCTTATACCTGATTCATTAAGACGTTTGATGATCGCAAACAGTCCTTCGGTTATGAGGGGCGCAAGCCCCAGAGAAGGCTCATCCAGCAGCAGGATTCCGGGCTGAGTCATAAGCGCCATTGCGATGGCAAGCATCTGTTGCTCTCCTCCCGATGCGTAACCCGCTTTCTTCTTGGCAAGGCCTCTAAGCGGAGGAAAGTATTGATAGGCCTTTTCCATATCCGCCTTCACGTTTCGGCCCCGCCCTGAGAAAGCGGCTGCCCTGAGGTTTTCATCTATGGTGAGATACCAGAATACGGGCCTATCCTCCATTACGTATGTAAGACCGTGGTGTTTCATGATCCCTACGGTATCCACCCCTTTAATGGATAGGCCGTCAAGGGTAATATCTCCCTCTATAATCTCGCCGTCGTAGAAATCAATCATGCCTGCAACTGTCCTTAGAAGAGTGGTCTTACCTGCACCGTTTGCTCCGATTATGACCAGGAGTTCTCCCTTTTCCAGACTGATGGATATGCCGTTCAGGACAGAGATTACGTCATGATAAACGACCCTGAGGTTCTCGACGGCCAGCATCGCTAGACCCTTTCTATTCGAACGGTACCAAATAGACCGTAGGGACGGATGAGCACAACTATCAGGAGAAGTATATATGGGGCTACTTCCTTGAATCCTGTAAATCCCAGGGGTTCGATGTAGGTCCCTACCAGAGACTCGCATATACCAACGATGATACCCCCTGCAAGCGCCCCTCCAATGCTGTCCATGCCTCCTATGAGTACCACCGGGATAGCCCTGAGACCCACGATGGAGGACATGGTTGAAAGGGCCCCGAAGTTTGAAATCATTATTCCCGCAACTGCAATACAGGCTGATGATGCAGCCCAGACTACAAGGAGTATCATCTTGGCGTTAATCCCGAAGGCCATTGCCTTTGCCTGATTTTCCGAGGTGGCCCTGATTGCAAGCCCCCATTTCGTCCTGAAGAGGAAAAACATCACGATGAAGAAGGTAAGAAGGGCCATAATGCCTGCCCATAGAGGATCAGAGAGAAAAAGGAGTTCCCCTGCATCAATAGAGATGTCCGGCAACTCCAGGAAAAACGAATAGCTGTGGGAGCCGAATATAAGCTGGAGGCAGGCCCTTATGAAAAAGGCCAGCCCCAGTGTAATTATGGTCATTGCGATAGGGGATCTGCCTATTAGAGGCCTTATTGTTAGTGTCTCGATAACGGCGCCTGCGGCGGCTGCTGCGGCCAGCCCGAGCGGTAAGGCAATCAGAAAGGGAAATTGAAGGTCAAAGAAAAAGATGTAAAACAGGAAAGAGCCTGTGACCATAAATTCGCCTACGGCGAAGTTGAATGCCTCCGATGCCTTGTAAACGATCACTATGCAAAGACCCAGGAGGGAATATACAAGCCCCACCAATATGCCTGATCCCAGCGCCTGAAGAAGATCGGTCATTAGCTGCCCACAGCTTTGTTTTAGATTTAGGGTTGAAACCGCTCCCTCGCTGTCAGCCTGAACCTCCGGCATGGGTATGTGGCGATTCAGGACAGGCAGGAAGCAGGCCCCTCCAATTTAACAGCCCAGGGGGGCACTGCATCTTTCCCTACCACTTTATCTCGTCGCTGTTGATCCAGTCAGTGATAGGATTCACGGCCCCTGTGGGCACCATCGTTTCTCCCATCTTCACCATCTTTACGTCTGCCTTGAAAATCTGCATCATTGGGATGGTGTGTGACTTATAGGAGAACTTCTTTCCTCCGAACATGCCCTTGTAGTCCCAGACGAGATTATCCAGGGCCTTCTTAACTCCTTCCCTGCTGAGGTTACCTGAGTTATCGGCGTCGGTGAGAACCTTCTGAATCATAAAGGCATAGGTAAGTCCCTCCAGATAGAGAAACATGTCCTTGATGGAGTCTTTGTCTTTGACTCCCCTTTTATATTCCTCGGGCCTGTATTTCCGGGCGAATTCGTGGGCAAGCTTAACTATTGGATTTTCCATGGAGGTTTTTGCCCTCGGCACCGCATCCAGGAATGGCCTCGTGGCAACGCCTATATAGCCGTCATAGGCCTCCTGACATACCAGAATGGACATCCGGTTGGTGGTGTAGTGGGTTCCCATGAGCTGGACGTTTTTAATGACTTTTTTTGCCGTCTTAAAGAATATGGCGGTGCAGCCGGAGGCCCCTGAATAGCCGTGATAGATGACATATTGAGCCTTGGCCTTCCTGAGCTGCATGCACTCGTTAGTGGCGTCAGTTGCGCTGTAAGGGTATTCTATCTGTGCAACGACTTCGAGACCTATTTTCCGGGCATAGGCCAGTGACTCAGGCAGCCCGTCCTTGCCCCAGGCTGTGGGGCTGTAAACCATGCCTACCTTCGGTTTGCCCTTGGCCTTGTGGTTATCTTTGATCCACTTCATCAGTATCTTGAGCTGATCTCCGTAAGTGGCCCCAAGCGAATAGTAGTAAGGATATTTGGATGGGCCCCCTTCAGCACCGAATATCTCAGTCGAGTAAGACCCGTCAAGCCACGGGATCTTCTCTTCCTTGTTTACTTTGTCGGCAAGGGGCTTAAGCCCTCCTGTAATATATCCCGTGGCAAGGATGAATTCATCTCTACTTAGCTCTGCGCAGTACTTGTTGAAATTGGCGACCTCCACTGTAGGGTCATATCGGAAGTCCTCAAGAAACCAGGTGATCTTCTTTCCGTTAACGCCTCCGCCTTCGCCGTTTACCCAGTTCATGCCGTCAATATAGCCCCATCCGAATTCAGGAAGGGCCCCTACCGGACCGCTCATGGGAAACTGCGAAAGGACCTTGATATCTTTTGCTGAGACAGGGGTTAAGGCAAGAAATGCGATTGAAAGGATTAATGAAAGGCCAACAAGCAATTTCCGATTCATCTTAAAACCTCCTTACGGCAAGAAGTGGTTATGGAATTCGGCTCTAATACTTATCGTCCCGTACTTATGACTATACTGCTGTTTCATCACCTCCTTTATCAGCGCTGCCTGATATGATGTCTATATTATAGACTAGCCAAAAATAAAATAAACTTAATAATGTGTCAATACCTAACCTAATATATCCTTATGTATTGTCCTTTTAATGTTTGATTCCATAATCTTTTATCTTTAGCAGCAGCATGGGCCGGCTTAGCTCCAGGAGCTTTGCAGCCTGACTCTTGTTCCAGCCGGTCTTTATCAAGGCCCGTTGAATGAGTGATTTTTCAAGCCCCCTGGTGGCCCGTTTGATGGATAGATCATCTGGTGCTCTGTTCAAATAAGGTCCTTGTGCCGTTCCTCCGAGCCCCAGATCATTAGGGGTAATCCATTTTCCTCGCGCGAGTAACACTGCCTTTTCCATAATGTTTTCTAATTCCCTTACATTGCCTGGCCATTGGTATTCCATAAGGAGGGGAACAGTTTCAGAGCTTAAGCCTTCAATGCTCTTGCCGAGCTTTGCGTTAAAAAGCGATATGAAATATCCCGCAAGAAGAGGAATATCTCCCCTCCTTTCCCTAAGGGGAGGAAGATGTATTCTTAAAACATTGATGCGGTAATAAAGGTCTTCCCTGAAGCGGCCCTCGGCTGTTTCTATATCCAGATTTCTTGATGTCGCGGTTAGAAGCCTTACGTCAACCTTGACCGCGTGTGATCCTCCGAGGGGGGTGATCTCTCTTTCCTGGATCACCCTTAGCAGTTTGACCTGCAGAGGGTATGGAAGTTCCCCTATTTCATCCAGAAAGAGCGTTCCGCCGTTTGCCTGCTCAAAGAGGCCCGGCTTATCCCTGACTGCATCCGTGAATGCACCTTTCTTGAAGCCGAAGAGTTCGCTTTCCATAAGGCCGGAGGGAATTCCTCCGCAGTTTACCGTTACAAGGGGATATTTCGCCCTTCCACCGCTTGAGTGGATTGCCTTTGCAATCAGCTCCTTGCCGGTCCCGCTTTCTCCTGTTATGAGCACGGTGGTGTCATGGTCGGCCACCGTCTTGACCAGTTCAAAGACCCGCGCCATGACCTCGCTTCTGGCGATGATATTGTTAAATGAATATTTTTTTTCAATCTCGCTTATCCGGGTCCTGAGCATCGTGTTTTCAGCCTTAAGCCTTTCTCTTTCCTCGGCCTTCTTAAGCGTGAGAAGCACCTCATCCGTCTTAAACGGCTTGGATATATAATCATAGGCGCCTTTTTTCATTGCCTCCAGTGCCGTTTCGAGAGTTCCATAGGCGGACATCATAATATAGGTCTTATCGGGGAATTTCTCCCTTGCCCTCATAAGGAAGGTCATGCCGTCCATCCTCGGCATTCTTAGATCGCATAGAATGAATTCGAAATCCGTTTTATCCATGAGATCGAGGGCTTCCATACCATCGGCTGCACTTCTGCTTGGATAGCCTGCCTTTCCGAGCATTAGTTCAAGCATATGACGCATGTTCTTTTCATCGTCCACGACCAGAACCCTTTCGCGGTTCATCTACTTTTCCTTTCATCTAAATTTTTCATTTGATGCGCTCTTTATATGGAAATACATCGTCATACCGGCTCAGGCCGGTATCTTTTATGCCTAGATTCCGGACCGATTCTGGAATTACGTGCGTCATTTTCATCCTTCGTTGCGCCCTGTCCGGGCATGAGGACTAGCCGGATTTTTATGGAGGCTCCGCCCTCTGGTGATGCCGTTGCAGCAATGCTTCCGCCCATGGAGGTTATGATTCTATAGCAGACCCAGAGCCCGAGGCCGGTTCCTTTTCCCGGGTCTTTGGTGGTGAAAAAAGGCTCGAAGACCTCTGACAGAATCGCCTCCGGAATTCCCGGGCCTGTATCGCTTATTTCTATGTTCAGGTTTGGCTCCTCCTGCCATGTCCGCACGTTAAGAGTCCCTTTTCTTTCCATGGCGTCGGCAGCATTCATTATGATGTTGAGGAGTACCTCCCGTAACTGCCCGGGATCCCCAAGGACGTTATCAGTCCGGGCCTCAAGGGATGTCTTAATCTCGATGCCGGAAAGCCAGGGCTGGCCGGCCAGGAATTCAATGGTCTCATTTATGATCTCATGAGCTTTTATGACCTCCCTGGTCGGGGGGGAGGGTCTTGCTATGTTGAGCATCTGCCTGATGACCCTCCCCATGCGCCCTATCTCGGCTCCCGCCCTGTCAAGCAGATCGAGGCGCTCCGATTCAGTGAGATTTCCTGTCTTCAGAAGCTCGAAATATCCTGCAACAATTCCAAGAGGATTTCCTATCTCATGGGCGAAACCTGCAGCCAATCTTCCGGCGGAGGCGAGTTTCTCGCTTCTTACCATCTCATCTCTTGCCCGTTCTATTTCTTTATTCGCCCTCTCGAGGGAGGCAATGTGACCCCTGAGGCGGGCCTTGTTTTCCTCGAGGCGGGAGAGTATCCCGCTCACTGCGGCAAAAAGCCGGTCTATCTCATTTGCGGGTGCGCCTCCCTTGGGGTCTTGCGTCCTCAAGTCCTCGATTCCGGATGCCATGGAAAGCAGTTTCCTTACGGGCGCCACGACGACCCGTGAGAAAAGGTACATGCCCGCAAGTACTAGAAAGGCGGCATAAAGGGTGAGGAAAAGGAGGAAGGTTATCTGCCTTGCCCTGAGGGCTTCGTATGTCTCACCCAAATCGCATCCGATGGTGACTGATCCCCATTTAAGAGCCGGTGAAGAGATGGGAGAAGACATTATCAGACGCTCAGGTGAAAACCATACCACACCCCAACGGGTTCCGTAAAAACGTTGAGCAACGGATTTTGTGGAAACGGCCTTCAGGCCGTCATGTCTTGCCTCCTGAAGGGCGCTCCCCCACTTTCCGATGATCTTTTCATCATCGGTATCAGAAGCCCTTAGCAGGACCGTGGTAAAGCCGGACGAATGAAGCTCTTTTTCAATAAGTTCCATAGATTTGGAGGAATCACGTTCATAGGCGTTACCCTTAATGCTCCCGGATATCAGGCTCAGCAGAAGGAAGCCCTCGCGCACCTTTGCTGATAGGAGATCAGCTTCGGCGATCTTTATCATAACAATGTCCACAAGGAGCATCGCCGATACAATGAGTATGACAAGGATGGCGAGCACCCCTGTTTTGAGTCCCTTAAACGGTAGTATCTTCAATATGCTTTCTCCGTCAGTAAAGGAGGCTTACATAGAATCTTTCGATGTTCTTTCCAAAGAATAGATAGATAATGGTGCCGAGGGATAAAAACGGTCCAAACGGAATCCTCGCTCTCATGCCCTTTCTTGAGAAAGAAAGATACAAAACGCCTATCAGGGCGCCGGATAAGGAAGAGAGAAAAACAATCATCGGAAGCGCCTTCCACCCCATCCATGCGCCTATCATCGCAAGGAGCTTTATGTCTCCTCCTCCCATCCCCGCCCTGCCGGTAGCGGCATGGTAGAGATAGGCCACAGCAAAGAGCCCAAGCCCGCCGGCAGCCGCCCCAATCAAGGAATCAATAATGGAGTTATGAGGGAGCAGAAAAGATGCGGCAAGGCCTGCTATGGTTCCCGGAATCGAGATCGAATCCGGTATGATCTGATGCTCAAGATCAATAAAACTCACAACCACGAGAGCAAGCAAAAAGACAAGTAACAGCAAATATTGATAAGTTAAGCCGTATCTGATAAAAAGCAGAAAAGAGATAGACGCGGCGAGGGTTTCAATTGCCGGATATCGCCACGAGATGCGGCATGAGCAATGCCTGCACTTGCCGCCCAGAATGAGATAACTTATGACAGGGATGTTGTCATAGAAATGGAGGCGTGTTCCACAGCCAGGGCAATGTGATGGAGGGCTTACTATGGATTTGCCTTCAGGAAGCCTGTAGATGCAGACATTGAGAAAACTTCCGAGGCAAAGACCTAAGAGAATGGAAAGGATTACTCCGAATACATGCGGGATCATCATCGAGCCTTTCAATCGGACTGCGGCACAGTTAGTGTCCATCCGTAAATGAGATAGTTTCGTCGAGTTTAAGGCGGGCGATAATTTTAACCACACTAATACATTAAGGTATTTTGAGGATTAAAATTTGAGCCCAACGCCGATGAAAATAGCCATTTACGCATGGACAGCATGCACTCAAAATCCGGGGTAGGATGCGGCTTCAGCCGCACCTACAGAAGCTGATTCCTAGCCTCCATGTCCTTATCTGCGCAAAGCTACCCCGATTATTGAGCTGATACCATGGATACGAGTCAATTCCACCATCTTAGAGACCCTTCAGCCTATTTGCAATACCGGCTTTGAAGGCGACTTTTTTTAGGGAGGCAGATATGGCAAAAGGAGGTTCCAGAGAGGCGGCGAAAAAAACCGCGCTTATTTCGATCAATCCTCAAAATCCGCAGCAGAGGCTTATTGACCGCGTTGCAAAGACCCTGGATGAAGGTGGTATCATTAGTTATCCCACAGACACCTTCTATGGAATCGGATGCGATCTTTACAACAAGAAGGCCATACAGACCGTTTACCGATTGAAGGGCCGCCAGCTCGATAAGCCCTTTTCCTTTGTATGCGACAGTCTGAAGGAAATCAGCGTTTACGCCAAGGTTTCCGATTACGCTTACAAGACAATGAAGAGGCTTCTTCCGGGGCCATACACCTTCATCCTGGAGGGGACAAAGCTGGTGCCCAGGATAATGCTTACAAGACGCAATACAGTAGGCATAAGGATTCCCGACAACAGGATATGTCTTGCGATAGTAAGCACCCTGGGAAGACCCATAATAAGCACCAGCGCCGGCTATGATGATCCTGTGTCCATAAGGGAGGCTTACGGCAACTTACTCGATGTGATCATTGACGGTGGAATCCTCTACCAGAACCCTTCAAGCGTGGTCTCCCTTATTGACGACATTCCGGAGGTCTTAAGAGAAGGCAAGGGCGATGTCAGTAGTTTTCGCTGAGGATTGATCCGGGAAGGCCTGTCCAGAGATATGAGATTTTTGGAAAGGTATGAGATGATAAAAGCCTTGCTACCTGCTGAAGCATTTTTGCTCCCAGGAGATCAAAGATGCCGAGCCCTTTTTTCTCGGGATATACTAAATCTACCTCTCCCTTTAGACCGGTAAGTTCCTTCGCTGAATTTACCGCGTCTTCCAAGCTCCCCAGGATGTCAACCAGGCCCAGTTCCTTGGCCCTTTCGCCGGAGAAGATTCTCCCGTCGGCAATCTCGTTGACCTTTTGAGCAGGCATATTGCGGCCCCTTACCACCTCTGCCACAAACTGGCCTCTCACATCATCCATAAGATCTTGGATCAGTTGCCTCTCTTTTTCCGTAAGTTTCCTGTGAGGCGAGCCCATGTCCTTATATTCCCCTGCCTTGAGAACCTCCATCTGAATGCCGATCTTGTTGAGCAAATCCTCTACTCTCATGAACTGCATAAGAACCCCGATGCTCCCCGTTATGGTTCCGGGGTTGGCTACTATTACTCTTGCAGGGGCTGCGATATAATAACCGCCTGAAGCGGCGACGGCCCCCAGGGATGCAACGACGGGCTTAAGAGCCGCCAATTTCTTTATCTCGGTGCAAATCTCCTGTGTCGGACCTACAGCTCCTCCGGGGGAGTTGATTCTGAGGATCACAGCCTTTATGGCGTCATCCTTCTTAAATCTTATCAGGTCGCAGACTATATCCTTAGATTCCGTGATGACCCCCTCCACGGGGAGTACCCCGAAGCGATTGGCGGCAAGTGAAAGGAAGTTTCCCGGCATGAAGGTCATCCAAAGGAAACCTGCCGCAGCCAGTATCAAACCCAGGCCTGCAAGGATGGCCACGGACATTAGTATCGGATATCTTCGTGTCTTTCTATCCTTCATTGTTCCTCATATTCGATAGCATGAAGAGTTAGCGTTTCAGGCCATCCGCGTGGACAGTTGCTTAAGCGTAATTATCCGCAACCCGCTATTCATGCACTTGCCGGCAGGAGTCCATAGCTTTAATGCGCACCTGTTTATGCAGCGCCGGTGCCTACTGCGAAGCCCTTGGGCGTAAGACCGGTGGAGGCCGGGGTACCAGCAATCTTTGCAAGAAACGTATCGCCAAGAGTCTTGATATGCCCGTCAATGTTATCGAAGTAATTGTAGTGCAATTGCTCTTCGTCAATGATTGTCTCGAATACCTTCATGCTGATGCTGTCTCCG